>Ga0123390_1057093_pt1 | contig 26024 bp, 20 predicted proteins | sample T3HHNO3metaT_FD_89918 | JGI IMG/M metagenome (GOLD analysis project Ga0123390, IMG submission 89918) | Methane-oxidizing artificial microbial communities from Washington, USA to study methane cycling - T3-HHNO3 metaT (Metagenome... | ecosystem: Engineered > Modeled > Simulated communities... | reverse complement strand
TGTCAATCGATTTCAACCGCGCGGCTTTTTAGTTTATTCTATCGGGCTATGAAGAAAACACATTTAACGGAAACGCGTTTTAGCAATTTGGAGCTGTCCGACTCCATCATCAAAGGTCTGAAAGAAGCAGGATTCATCAACTGCACGCCGATTCAGGATAAATCTTTGCCCTTGTCGTTGCGGGGCAAAGACATTGCCGGCCAAGCCCAAACCGGCACTGGCAAAACAGCCACGTTTCTGCTGGCCACCTTTCAGCATTTGATCAACGACGAAAGCGAAAAAATCAAGAACCCGCGCGCGCTGATTCTCGCACCAACCCGCGAACTGGCTATCCAGATTCACAAAGATGCGGTTGCTCTGAGCAAGTATCTGAACCTGAAGTTTGCGCTGATCTACGGCGGTACCGACTACCAAAAGCAGTTGGATAAAATCAAAGGCAATGTCGACATCATTATCGGCACGCCGGGCCGCATCATCGATTTTTACCGGCAAGGCGCGTTCACGCTGGATAATATCCAGGTCACCGTGATGGACGAAGCCGACCGTATGTTCGATTTGGGCTTTATCAAGGACATCCGCTTCTTGCTGCGCCGCATGCCGCCGGCGGAAAAGCGTTTGAATATGCTGTTTTCCGCTACGTTGTCTTATAAAGTCACCGAACTGGCTTATGAGCACATGAACAACCCGGTGCTGATACGCATCGAATCCGAGGAAGTGACTTCCAAAGCCATCAATCAAGTGGCTTACTGTCCGGCCAACGAGCAAAAAATCCCGCTGTTGCTGGGCTTGCTGAAACATCACCAACCGCAGCGCAGCATCGTCTTCGTCAACACCAAACGCTGCGCCGAGCAGCTGGACGATTATCTGGCTGCCAACGGCCACAAAGTGGCCATGCTCAGCGGGGACGTGCCGCAGGAAAAGCGCCAGCGCTTGCTCAATGATTTTCAGGAAAATCGGGTCACACTCTTGATTGCGACCGACGTAGCGGCTCGTGGCCTGCACATTCCGGACGTATCGCATGTGTTCAATTACGACTTGCCGCAAGATGTAGAAGATTACGTACACCGTATCGGCCGTACCGCCCGATTCGGCGCCAGCGGCGAGGCTATCAGCTTTATTTGCGAGGAATACGCTTACTCAATGCCGGACATCGAGGATTACATTGGCGAGAAAGTGCCGGTGCAAACCATCACGCCGGAATTGATGGTGGAAGACGTAATCAAACCCCAGCGCCGCGAACCGCGCGAACGGGTCATGCAGCGCGACAAACGCCCGCCGCGCGCAGAGCACAAACCCAGAGAGCACCGACCGCCGCGCCCCACAACTGCTACAAACCAGGCATCAACGCCCGAAAATCCTCCACCGCCACAAACTCAGCAACCTGCTTAACCGGCCGTTGACTATCCGGCTTGCTGATCGACACCAGATGAGCAATGCCGAACGTCCGGGCGGAGTTCAACACGGCAACACTATCGTCGACCAGCAGCGTTCTGTCCTTTGCAAACAGATGTTTGTCTTGCAGGATTTGCCAAAAACCTTGCTGCTCTTTGGCAAAACCAAAATCGTGCGACGAAACGATTTCGTCGAAAAACCCGTGCAGACAGGTTTTTTCCATCTTCAAGTTCAAGCTGTCGCGATGGGCATTCGTCACCAGCAATAAACGCTTGCCGCTGGCGCGCACCGCATCCAAAAACTCGGTGACATGCGGATGCACGGCAATCAAGCCGGCCAACTCCTGCTTCAGTCCGGCGATATTCAAGGCCAATTCCTGGGTCCAATAATCCAGACAATACCATTCCAGTTTGCCTTCCATCGCCTTGAAACGCGGTGCCAACTGCTGTTTGGCGTCCTCAATCCTTAGGCTGTGCAGTTCAGCAAAGCGCAAGGGCACAAACTCCTGCCAAAAATGATTATCAAAATTCAAATCCAGCAAAGTGCCGTCCATATCCAACAGCACGGTATCGATTTGTTTCCAGTCGAGCATGTCAGTTTATCCTTATCATTCAATAGCGCTTGTCGTTCCCAAACACAGCCTTAATGAGTTTTTTATTCTAACCGGAAAATCTCCAAGTTCAGCTAGGCTTGATGTCTATAAGAAAAAGGATTAAAAGCTTTCATATGTGTTTTGTTCCGGCATCGGCCGTCAGAAGGAGTTAAATTCATGAGTACCATGAGAGTGCGGACCCGTTTAGGCCTGGGATTCAGCGGTGTCCTACTGTTATTGGCCATTATTGCCGGCATCAGCATCAACGGCATGAACGACCTGCTGTCCAACATCGACAATATGGTCAACGATAAATTTCCGAAAACGGTCTGGGCCAATAATGTCATCAGCAACATTAACGTTATTGCCCGCTCGATGCGTAATACCCTGATTATCAAAGATAGCGCCGCCATTGATAAGGAATTGGCCCGTATTCAAGACGCGCGCCGCACCATCAAGGAAAACCTGGATAAACTCGACCAGAGTATTAGCAGCGTGGAAGGTAAAGCCGTACTCAAAAAAGTGCTGGATGCCCGTACACCTTACGTGACCGCCCAGGATCAGTTCATCAAATTGGCCGGAGAGGGTAAGCAAGCGGAAGCAACGGATTTCCTGCTGACTCAAGTCAGGAAGTTACAAACCGAGTATATAGATTCAGTAGCCGCGCTAATCGAGTTTCAAACCAAACTAATGAAACAATCCGGAGTAGAAGCCAAGGAAACGGTTAATCAAAGCGTTAACTTGATTACCACATTGGCGCTAATTTCCGTGGTAATTGGCGGCGTTGCCGGCTATCTGATCACTAAAAGCTTAATGACGCAGCTTGGCGGAGAACCCAGCTATGCTGCCGAAGCGGTCAACACCATGGCCGCCGGTGACCTTTCCGTGGCGATAGAACTACGGGAAGGCGACAGCAGCAGTTTGCTGTACGATTTAAAAAGCATGCGCGACCAGCTCAGTAACGTTGTCCAGCAAGTTCTGGGTAACGCCGACGTATTAAGCTCGGCGTCCAAGGAAGTCAGCGCTACCGCGCAATCGATCAGCCAGGCCACCACCGAGCAGGCGGCCAGTGTCGAAGAAACCACCAGCTCCATCGAACAACTCAGCGCGTCGGTGCAACAAAATACTGAAAACGCCCACGTCACCGAACAGATGGCCGGCAAATCCGCCAGCGAGGCCAAACAAGGCGGGGAAGCGGTGATCGAAACTGTCAACGCCATGAAACACATCGCCAAAAAAATCGGGCTAATCGAAGATATTGCCTACAAAACCAATTTATTATCCTTAAACGCGGCAATCGAAGCCGCTTCCGCCGGCGAACACGGTAAAGGCTTTGCCGTGGTAGCGGCGGAAGTCCGTAAACTGGCGGAAAGCAGCCGCACCACGGCGGCGGAAATCAACGAACTGGCCTCCAACAGCGTCTCGATTGCCGAAAAAGCCGGCGTACTCATCGGCCATGTTCTACCGGACATCGTTAAAACGGCGGACCTGGTGCAAGAGATCAATGCAGCGTCTGCCGAACAAGCCAGCGGCATCAAACAAATCAGCGAGGCCATGCGTCAACTGGACAGAGTTACTCAACAAAACGCGGCCGCCTCGGAAGAAATGGCGGCAACCGCCGAGGAATTGAACGGCCAAGCCGAACAACTGCAAAACGTGGTTGGTTTTTTCAAGTTAGCCAACAGTTAGAAGTGCTTTTGCGCTGATCTTGGCGTCAAAAGCAAACCCACTTTAGCAACCAAGTTGTAGAACCTGAGCCGATGCCCAACAGACCGAAAATTCTGAAACAAACCGTCATCGCCCAAACCCGGCAATTCTGCATCGAAGCCCTGGACCTGGAGTTTAGTAACGGCGAGCGCCGCCAATACGAGCGCCTGGCCCGCAGCGCCTCGCATGGCGGGGTGCTGATTGTGCCGATGCTGGACCCCGACACGGTGCTGCTGGTTCGGGAATATGCCGCCGGCATTCATCGCTACGAACTAGGGTTACCCAAAGGCAAGCTCGATGCCGGCGAAGACATGTTGGACGCTGCCAATCGCGAGTTGAAAGAAGAAATCGGTTACGGCGCCGCCAAATTACGCCATTTGCACCGCGTATCGCTGGCGCCGGCCTATTTGGAGCACACGATAGATATTATTCTCGCCGAAGAACTGTATCCGGAAAAACTGGTCGGCGACGAGCCGGAAGAGCTGCAAGTGGTGCCTTGGCCGTTGAATAGTATCGATACCTTGTTAGCGAGCGGCGAATGCAGTGAAGCCCGTTCGATTGCCGCGTTGTATATGGCTTTGGCGCATCTGAACGGGCGCGGCTGAGCTGTCGTACAGCTGCGGATAGACAAGATCTTGCACCTCTACAGCTTCGAACCTTAGATCTTGAACAAGGGCTCCAAACCGTCATTGCTTTTCCCCTCGCCGCTGGTCGCTGCGGGTTTAGTCGAAAATGCCTGCCAAAGATTCCGGCCTTGCCAATCCTGATTCCGTCCGGAATATAACAAGCGATTCAGTGCCAAAATCTCTTCACGGAGTGCCCCGGTACAATGCGCCGCAATCGCCCCTAAACTCTCCGCGCCGAACTCGGCCTTACCCCATTGCAGCAAGGCCTGTTTGGCGGCCTGCGGGTTATTTTCCCAACAAGCGCGTTTCAGGGTCTTTTCCAGCGCGGTTTCCGGCACAAGCTCAACGCGTTTGGCCGTTGAACCTTTGGTGGATGGGCGACGATACAACACGACGATGGTCAGTAACCAGCCTAGTGCCAAAGTCGCCGATACAGCTTGCCAAATACGGGTATCGCTGCTGCTGGTAACAGTAATCGGCGACGTGGTCACTGGGCTGGTTGCCGGCTCTTGCGGCGCAGTCGATGTAGCGGGCGGAGCCGGCACATGGGCATCCGTTGCACCGGCCAAGGCCGTGAGCTTGACGCTGGGCAGGTGTGCCGTTTCCATTTTCTGGGTTTTGGTGTTGAACCAAACGATGTCCAGCGCCGGCAAACTGTATTCGCCGGGCTTGGAAGGGATGAAGGCAATTTTTTCCTCGCGCAGTGCGGTCAAGCCGTCGCTTTCCTTATCTTCCTTCAGCACTGGTTGATCCGGATAGGTTTTGATACCGTCGATAGCGGTCTTATCGAGCAGCTCCGGTAACTGGCCCACCGTGGCACCTTTCGCGCTGAGCGTCAGCGTGCGGGTCAGGGGTTCGCCGACTTTGGTTTGCAGGCTGGAGTCGGACCAGGTTTCGCTAAGTTTTAATGACTCGGCGCTCAACCAGTTCGGGCCTTTAAAGCTGGCCGGCACCGCTTGTACGTTTAAAGTGATGGCTTTGGAAGCCACCCGCCGAGTTTCGGTGTCTGGTCGATTGAAGAAGCCGTTAAAACGTGGTTGGCGTTGATTGCTCAGGTATTCGGCATTCAGGATCAGCGGCGCAATGGTAAATACGCCGCTTTGTTGCGGAAAAATGGCATATTTCCGTTCGGTCACCCAATAATCCACGCCCTTGATCTGGGTGGCGTAGGTACTGTCCTCGCCCAGTTTTTCGACCAGCGCATCCTTGATCTCCGGCTCGCTAAGACTGGCCTGGGTAATCTGTACTTTGCGGAACAACTTCAGCGTGTACAACACCTGCGACTGCACGTAAGGTTGCTCGGGCGTGGCTGTCACGTCCAGAAATATGTCGTCGTTGCCTTGCGGGGCAGCGGTGTTTTCGTTGACGACCAGTTTCAAAGGCTTGCTGCTGTCGGCGCCGAAGGCAATCGGCGGAATGAACAACTCGCCGGCTTGTTTGGCCATCGCCCGCAAAACCCACTGTTCGCTACGACTGCTCTTGCCATTCACCCACGACGAATTACTGCTGCGTTGCTGACTGAGAATTTCGAAATTTTCCTGCAAGGGCGCGAAATCGGGGTTGCCGTCCGGATCTTCGCTGGCCGTGAAGGTAATCTGAAACGATTCGTTAAGGCCGACCGGATTGCGATCAACCGCCACTTGAATCTCTGCCGCCTGTATCGCAGTGCTGAGCAGCATTAACAGGCCATACAGCAGCCACGAGTAACTATGTCTATGCATACAATTGATCAATTACTTCATCGAAAAAGGTTTATGTATATCGCGGCGATCATCGAACCATCCGTATAACACCGGCAATACCACCAGCGTCAGCAGCGTCGAACTAATCAAGCCGCCTATCACCACGATAGCCAAGGGCTTTTGCACTTCGGAACCGGGGCCGATGGCAAACAAAAACGGCACCAGACCCAGCAAGGCCACCGTGGCCGTCATCATCACCGGCCGAAAACGCTGTTCGCAACCGCGCCGTATCGCATAATCCAGACTCAGGCCGCTTTCCCGCTGCGAACGGATATACGATACCAATACCACGCCGTTCAGCACCGCTATGCCCCACAAGGCGATGAATCCCACCGAAGCCGGCACCGACAGGTACTCGCCGCTGAGAAACAGCGTGATGATGCCGCCAATCGACGCAAACGGCAGCACCAGAATAATCAATGCGGCAAAGCGTAGCGATTTAAACAACATAAACAGCAAAAAGAATATCGCCGCGATAGTGACCGGAATAATCATCTGCAAATGCCCCAAAGCCCGTTCCATATTCTGGAACTGGCCGCCCCATTGCAAATAATAGCCTTCCGGCAATTGCACCTTGTCGGCCACGGCTTTTTGCAGCTCGGCCACAAAACCGCCCAAATCCCGGTCGCGAACGTTAATACCTACCACGATGCGGCGTTTACCCATTTCCCGGCTGATCAAGGCCGGGCCGTCGTTTAAGGTGATGTTGCTGACATCGCCCAGCGGCACGCGCGCGCCGTTCGCGGAGGTCAGCATCAACGCGTCGATGGCGCCGATATTATTCCGAAATTGCTCCGGCAGGCGCACCGCCGCCGAAAAGCGCCGTTCGCCTTGATAAATCTCGGTTGCCACTTTGCCGGCTATCGCGGTTTCTATGACATCGTGAATGTCCGCTGCATTCAAACCGTGGCGGGCGATGGCTTGCCTATCGACGGTGATATTTAAATATTGCTGACCGGTCAGGCGCTCAACCCGAATATCGCGGGCACCGTTCACGCTGTTGGCTACGCCTGCAATAGCGTCCGCTAGGCGTTTCAGTTCAGCCAGATCGTCGCCGAACACTTTCACCGCTACATCGGAGCGCACGCCGGTGACCATTTCGTCCACCCGGTCGGAAATCGGCTGGGCCATCACCACCTGCATGCCGGGCAGATTTTCGGTGAGTTTCGCGCTCATCGCATCGGCTATATCGTCCTGAGTCCAGCCTTTCGGCCACTCTTCGCGGGGCTTCAACGTAACGATGGGCGTCGATTCGTTTTGCGCTTGCGGATCGGCCGGACTTTCGCCGCGACCCACGCCGCTGACCACGGTTTTCACGCCGGGAATTTCCATCACCATCTTCATCGCCTGCATTTCCACATTGATGCTTTCCTCAAGCGAAATATTCGGCATCCGGTTAATCCCCGGCACGATGGAGCCTTCCTTCATTTCCGGAATGAACGACGTGCCCAGCAAAGGCAACAAGGCTAGTGTCGCAGCGAACACGCCGACCGCGCCGCCCACCACCTTCAGCCGATTGGCCATAGACCAATCCAGCATGCGTAGATAAATCCGCTTAATTAAGGCGATCAGCCGGGTGTCGTGTTCGCCGTCGTGCCCCTCCAGTAAAAAAGCGCACAGTACCGGCGACAAGGTCAGCGACACGATCAGCGAAATCAGCAACGCTATCGCGATGGTATACGCCAGCGGCGCGAACATCTTGCCTTCCATGCCTTGCAGCGTCATCAGCGGTAAAAATACCAATATGATGATACCCACGCCGAACAGCACCGGCGTCGCCACTTCCTGGGCGGCGGTCATTACTACTTTCACCCGGCTGGTGGCGCGGCCCTTGCGTTCGCCGAGCAGTCGAAACGCGTTTTCCACCACCACCACCGAGCCGTCCACCATTAAACCAATCGCAATCGCCAAGCCGCCCAGCGACATCAAATTGGCGGAAAGACCGAGCTGATTCATCGCGATAAAGGTGACCAAGGGCGTCACGATCAAGGTGCTGACCACGATCAAGCTGGAACGCACATCGCCCAGAAACAGAAACAAAACGATCACCACCAATACGATACCTTCCAGCAAAACCTTGGTCACGGTATGCAAGGCCGCATCGACCAGATCGCTACGGTCGTAATAGGAGATAATTTTCAGGCCATGCGGTAGCATGCCTTTCGCGTTGATTTCCGCCACTCGCGCCTTGATACGGCTCACCACTTCCTTGGCATTACCGCCGCGCAGCATCATGACCACGCCACCGACGGCTTCGGTATAACCGTCCTTCAGGACCGCGCCAACCCGCACTTCATGGCCGATTTTGATTTCGGCAACATCGTGCATATGCACCGGCACGGCGTTTTCTTCCTTCAAGACGATATTGCCGATGTCTTTGACCTCGTTAATCAAGCCGACGCCGCGAATCAGGTATTGCTCGGCATAATGCGGCAACACGCCGCCGCCGCTGTTGGCGTTATTTCTGGCCAGCGCCTCGAATACTTCATTCAAGGAAATTCGATAGTGGTGCAGGCGATTGGGATTGACCAACACCTGGTATTGCTTGACATAGCCGCCCTGGGAATTGATTTCCGCGACGCCGGGAATCCCACGCAACAGCGGCCGCACCACCCAGTCCTGCGCTTCGCGGCGTTGCTGCAATTCCTCCTGGGTCAAGGCACGTTGGCCATCGTCGTCACGTTCCAAGGTATATTGATAGACCTCGCCCAAACCGGTGGACACCGGCCCCAGCACCGGATTGATACCTTCCGGCATTTGCTGTTTTACCTCGATCAGCCGTTCCATCACCAATTGCCGGGCGAAATACACTTCGGTGCTATCGGTGAAAATCAAGGTAATCAACGACAGGCCGTTTTTGTTCATGGAGCGCATTTCTTCCAGGCCGGGCAGGCCGGCCATCGCTATTTCCAAGGGTACGGTGACCAGACGTTCAACTTCGTCCGGCGAGCGGCCGGTGGCTTCGGTGGCGATTTGGACCTGGATATTGGTGACATCCGGGAACGCATCCACCGACAACTGCTGCACGGCACGCACACCGAACAGCGTGACCGCCACCGCCAGCACCGCCACCAGAACGCGCTGATGCAGAGCGGCTGCAATAAGGCTATTAATCATGCTTTACTCCAAGGTGCTGCGCAGGCGTTCGTTATTTAAATGAAACGCACCGCCCACGACAATTTTTTCACCCGCTTTCAAGCCTTCCAGCAAGGGTCGTTTCTGGGCTTCTTCGCGACCCAGCCGCACCGGGCGTAATTCAAAACGTGCCGAGCCGGTGTCGACAAACACAAAATCCTTATCATTTTCCCTAACCACTGCCTGACTGGGGACGATTAAAGTTTGCGAACCGGGCTTGCTGATTTTCAAGGTGGCCAGCATCTGCGGCTTGAACAATCGCTGCGGATTGGCCAAGGCCATCCGCACCGTCACCGTACGCGTGTCGGAATCGACCATATCGGCGACATAAATCAGCTTGCCGCTAACCTCCTGCCCCGGCAACGCCGGCACCTCGGCGAAAGCTTGATCGCCTTGCCGCGCCCAATGCGCTTGTTGCTCGGGAATTTCCGCGACCAGCCACAGCTGCGACAAGTCCGCAACGGTGTACAAGGCGTCTGCCGGCTGTACCACTTGGCCGATGGCGACGTTACGTTCGATCACCACCCCATCGATGCTGGCTGTGACCGGAGAGTAAGAATGAATGCTGCGTTGTTTGTCCAGGCGTTTTAAATCGGCTTCGCTCATGCCCATCACCCGCAACTGATCGCTGGCAGCGCGTAAATCCACATCCGCTTCGGTCAACACGCTCTGCCGCTCCTGAAACTCGGCCTCCGCGATCACACCGCTTTCCAGCAAGCGCTCGGCGCGTTTGACGGTAATCCGGCGTAAATTGACTTGAGACGCGGCTTTCAAATAGTCGGACTGCGCTTTGCCCAACTCGGTACTGTTCAGTAGCGCCAGACGTTCGCCCTTTTTCACTGCTTGACCGAGCATGGCATCGATTTCGGTAATCCGCCCGGTAACCGAGGCACCGATGCGCGCGACCCTATGTTGATCCAATTCCACCCTGGCCGAAAGATTCAGAGATTCACCGACTTCGCCGGGTTTAACCTCGGCGATGCTCAGCAGCTTTAACAAGGCGGGCGAGGCTTCCAGGACCGGTTTCAAATCGGCGCCAAAGGCGGGTAAGGCAAAACTCAGCAAAAACAGTGCTGCCGTAAGCGACGAGGAGTGAAGTGGAGTCTGGAGCGTGGGTGTCATGGTCTTTCCTTTAAACAAAATAATTTTTTCAAGCAATTAACTAATAACGGACTATGCCGGATGCAAGCCACGTTAGCGGATAGCTTGGTTGGCGCCTATTGCGCTTTTGGCCGACAAACGCAATTTAACGAAGCGCTAAATTGCGGCCTCGGGCGGCATTTGGCTAACCAACACCTTGTCAATGCGAGTGCCGTCGATATCGACGATCTCGAAACGCCATTGCCGGAATTCGAAGTTGTCCGTTACTTGGGGAATTTTTTCCAGGTAAAACAGAATGAAGCCGCCCACAGTGTGATAGGCATTGTCGGCCTCGCCGGGTAAATTGCCGTCCATACCGATCACCGTTTTCAAACGCTGAATCGATAAGCCGCCATCCACCAACCACGAACCATCGCTACGTTGCACCACATCGATGTCCAGATTGGTGCGACTGGGCAGGTGGCCGACGATGGCTTTCAGCACATCACTGAGCGTCACCAAGCCCTCAATGTCGCCATATTCGTCTACGACCAGCGCCAGATCGGCTCGCTTTTCCTGGAAAAATTCCAGTAATTGCCTTAGCGTCATGGCTTCCGGCACATATAACGGCGCATGCAGGATAGGTGCAATATCCAAGGCTGCACCGGCCATTGCCGGTTTCAGCAGATCGCTTCTTTGCAAGATTCCGACCACATTTTCCAGACCGTCTCGGCAGATTACCGCCCGGGCGTAGGGGCAGTCGGCGATTTCGGCGCGCACTGTCGCTTCCGGATCGCTTAAATCGATAGCGTATATCTGCTGCCGGGGCGTCATGGCCGCGCCGAGCATTTGTTCATCCAGTTGCAAGACGTTGCCGACCAAATGGCTTTCGCTGGCGTGAAACACGCCGGATTCCGCACCGATTTCCATCAGCAGTTTGATTTCTTCGTTGGTGACGCTGGTCTGCGGCGGCCGATGCGCGCCGAATAGCCGTAGTATCAACGTACTAGACGACGACAGCAGCCAAACGACCGGACTGGCAACCTGCGACAGCGTATGCATAGGCCGGGCGATAAACACCGCAATCCGCTCCGGATGCAGCAAAGCCAGCCGCTTGGGCACCAGTTCGCCGATGACTACGGAACAATAAGTAATCAGAAAGACTGTGGCGATTAGCGCAATACTCTGGGCGTAGGGCGTCAGCAGGGGGATGTTCAGCAGTTGCCGATACAAAGGCTCGGTCAAAGCCTCCTCACCCAACGCGCCACTGAGAATACCGACAGACGTGATGCCGACCTGCACCGTGGATAAAAACCGCGACGGATCTTTATGTAGCCTCAGTGCGGTACGTGCACCGGCGCGTTTTTCGCCGGCCAGTTTTTGTAGGCGGGCCAGCCCGGACGAGACCAGCGACATTTCCGACATCGCAAACACGCCGTTGATCAGGATCAAAATCAGTATTAAGCCTATATCCATCGTTTCATAGCACCACGAGTTGTTAGAGTGTCGGGCTTACGGTGCCTGGTTTTAATCAAGACCAAAGCCACCTTGAATTTTCAGTCTGTATTCCTACCGGGATTTACCATGCCGGACCGGACTGGTTAGCTCGATTGCGCTGACCGTATTGATATTTGAATTTACGCTTCAACAAGCCGGTCGGCTCGTCCGGTATGCGCTTCAATAATTGCTCGTTGGCACGTTCTGTTTCATTTTTTTCCGTGGCTTGCGCAGCTTTTTCCTGGTCTGTCGGCTCTTGCTTGGGCGGCTGCGGCTCAGCTTGTTGTTTGGCCTCCGCTTCGGACTGTTGTTCTTCTTTTGCCTTATTTTGTTCCGCGTCCTGCTTGGCGTCGGCTTTTTGCTGGTCTTGCGGCTTTTGCTCCTGCTGCGAGTCTTTATCGGCTTGATCAGACTTGCCGTCCTGCTGTTGCTGTTTTTGCTGTTGATCGGACGATTTCTGTTTGTCCTGTTTTTGCTCGTCTTGCTGATTTTTGTCCTGTGGCTTTTGTTCCTGTTCTTTCAACTTCTTCTCGACCAGTTCCTTATTGTATTTCGCGTCCTGATGCTTAGGATCAAGTTGCAGCGCCTGTTGATAGGCTTGCACGGCTTTCTGCAACTGGCCGGCCTGAGCCAAGGCATTGCCGCGATTGTAATGACCTTCCGCACTTTGGGTGTTTTTCAAGGTCTCGGCAGCTTCTTGATATTGACCGGCCTTATATTGCGCGGCAGCGCGCCAGTCTGGATTATCGAATTGCTCGGCTGCTTGCTGATATTGCTGTTGCTCGAAAGCCTGTTTGGCGCGTTGATCGGGCGTTTGCCACAGGCTCTGCCAGTCCAGGGCGTAGCTATTTTTCGGCAACGGCAATAAACACAGCAAGGCCAATAACAAACCTTTTCTAAATTGCAAAGCCGCCCAAGGCAATACCAGCAACAGCAACCAGGGACCTTTTTCATCCCATTGTTGCAACAACAGATTGCTATCCAAATTTTCGCCACCAGTGTCGGCGCTATTGAACAAACGCCCCAAATTCTCGACATCCGCATCGTTTGCGGTCACCGGCTGATAAATACCGCGACCATGCTGGGCTAACGTGCTCAGCGCGGCCTCGTCCAACTTCGCGACCACGATAGCGCCATTACTGTCCTTTAAAAACCCGGCCCCCTGTAACTGGATAGGCGCCCCTTCCGGCGTGCCCATCGCCAGTACCGAGAGCCGATAATCGCCCAGCCAGTGTTCGGCCTGCTCGGCCACATCGGCATCGGCGCCGTCGGTGACCAGCAGGATATGTCCCTTGACCAGGCCGGCCTGGCGCAGCAAAGCCACCGCCGCATTCAATGCCAGACTGGTGTTGCTGCCCGGACTGGGCATGATGTCGGTGGTCAGCGCGGTTAGCTGGCTATCGATGGTAGCGGTATCGTTGGTCAACGGTGTGACGGTAAAGGCATCGCCGCCGTAGACCAGCAGCGCGGTTTGACCGTCCTTGCGTTGCTTCAGTAAATCGGCGATTTTGTAGCGGGCCTTGCCGATACGGCTGGGTTTGATGTCGGCGGCATCCATGGATTTGGACAAATCCAGCGCAATCACCAGCGCAGCATCGTTTCTAAAGGCCGGGCCGGGCAGGCGCTGCCAGGTCGGACCGGCCAATGCAACGATGGTCAGCAACGCGGCAAAACCGGCGCCGAACAGATGCCCGCGCGATTGTTGCAGCGGTTTGTCTTGCAAAATAAAGGGCAACAACTCGGCATCGCAGACTTCGCTCCAGTTACCGCGCCCATGCCGATGCCGCACCAACAAGATCAAAAACAGCGCGGCCGGTAATACAGCCAGCAACCACCAGGGCCGCAGGAAATGAAAATCGGCAAAATTCATGACCACCTCAATCGGGCCAAGGTTAACCTGCCCGTCAATAACAAGGCCAGGCCCAGCGGCCAATAAAACAATTCGCTGCGCGGCCGGAAGTATTGTTTGTCTTTTTCAACCGGTTCCAGTTGATCCAGCATGCGGTAGATTTTTTCCAGCTCTTCGGTGTTTCGAGCCCGGAAATAATGGCCACCGGTGGCTTCGGCAATCGCGGTCAGAGTCTTTTCGTCCAGATCGGCGGAGGGGTTGACGCGGCGGGTGCCGAACAGGCTGCGCACCAACACTTCGTCGGCGCCTATGCCTATCGTGTAGATTTTCAGTTTGTGTTCTGCAGCCAGTTCAGCCGCTTTCAAAGGCGTCAACTCCCCGGCGGTATTGGCGCCGTCGGTCAACAAAATCAACACCCGGCTGGCATCTTGCTGCTGTTGCAGACGTTTGATTGCCAAACCGATAGCGTCGCCTATCGAGGTTTTCGGGTCGTCCTCGGTAATGCCTATAAACGCCTCGTGCAACAAGGTTTGCACGGTCTTGCGATCAAAAGTCAACGGCACATGTAAATAAGCTTGCGTACCGAACAGGATCAAACCCAAGCGGTCACCGACCCGGCGTTGAATAAAATCGCCGGCCACTTGCTTGATGGCGGTTAAGCGATCCACGCGCTGCTTGCCGAGGATGAAATCTTCCTCCTGCATACTGCCGGATACGTCCACTGCCAGCATCAAGTCGCGGCCGCTGACTGCTTGCTCGATGGGTTCGCCCAGCCATTGCGGACGAGCGGCCGCCACCAGCAAACACAGCCAAGCCAGAGCCGCCAACCACAGCGGCCAGCGCTTCTCGCTACTAACCACCCGACTGGCGCCGGGGCCGAAATCGTCCAGAAACGGTACTTTCAATGCCGCTTGTTGGGCGACGGCACGTGCCGGCAACAGCCAACGCAATAACAGCGGTAGCGGTAACAACCATAACAACCAAGGCCAGTGCAATTCGATCATCTTTTTTTCGCCTGCTGCTTCAACCAGCGTTCGCACAACTCGAATAACGCCTCCAGTTCTGCGTCGGACGGTGGTGTTTGCCGGTAATGGCCGTCGGCCAGACAACGGCCGGGACCTTGACTAAACGGTGCATCCGGTAGGGATTGGTCCAGGTAGCTTAGCCAAGCCTCGCCACGCAAGCTGGCAGCATCGCTGCGCGGCGCAGTACTGATGGCTACGCGCCGCAACAAGGCGGACAAGGCCGCCAGAGTCTGTCTGGTATCGGCGCCGCTATCCCGGCGAATGGCGGACAACAACTTGGCGGCAGTTTTGGCCGCAGTCTGGCGGCGGATGCGTTTATAAAAATAGCGGCACAAAAAAATCAGTAACGGCAGCAATACCACTAACAACCACCAGCCCGGCGCCGGTGGCCAAAATGTCACCGAATCGGGCAAATGAATATCTTTTAAAGGCAATGGTTCCATGTTGAATGTCTACATCTCGTCCAAATTGGGGAGTGGGGTATACAAAACCAGCAGGTCGTCGATTTGCAGCTGAATAGCCCGCAGATCGTTAAATCCTGCTCGCGCGGCATCGCGCTGGCCAGCTTCGTAGCGCTTTAGCAGACTCTCGGCCAGCACATGTAGTTGCCGTTGTAATTGTTCGATACTTTCCAGCCAATCATGGGCATACTGTTTGTCGTGTTGTACTTGCTTCAACCAACGGCCCAGATGGGTACGGCGCTGGTCCATGATGGGCCAGCTTTTCACGACACCTTGCGGCTCCGCGAATAGACAGGCTTGTACCCGTTGCAACCACTGCCGGGTGTCGAACCGGCGAATCGCAATGTCGATCTGTTCTGCCGACAGCTCGGCCTCCGCATAAATTTGCCAGTCGCCGAAAGGCCGGTAAGCAATCACCCAGTCCGCAATCGCCGCAGCAGGCATCGGACGGGCAATCGCGTAACCTTGCAGCAGATGGCAACCCAGCAGCAACAGCACGATGCCTTGTTCCTGGCTTTCCACGCCTTCCGCGACGACTTCCCGGTTAAAAGCCTGGCTGAGTGCGATCACGCTTTCGATGATGGCGTAGTCGTCGGGATCGTCGAGCATATCGCGGACAAAGGTCTGATCGATCTTGACGGTATCTACCGATAAATGCCGCAAATGCGTCAACGAGGAGTAGCCGGTACCGAAGTCGTCCAGGGCCACGCTGATCCCCAGTTGTTCCCGGCAGCTTTTGATAATCCGGTTCACCGCCGACAAATCATCCAATGCGGTGCTTTCCAGAATTTCCAATTGCAGATAACGGGCATCCAGTTCCGGATGAAGGCGCAACGTTTCTTCTATATAAGCGCCGATGCCGGACCACAGCAGATGATAGGAGGAGATATTGACGCTGACCTCCAACAATAGCCCCCGCGCGTGCCAACCGGCCAACTGCTCGCAGGCTTGCGCAATGACCCAATTGCCGATGCGGATTTCCAGATCGGTGGAGGCAATCACCGGCAGAAACTCCAACGGCGGCACCATGCCGCGCTGCGGATGCTGCCAACGGATCAAGGCTTCCACGCCTTTAACCTGGCCGGTTTTTATGTCGACCTTGGGTTGGTAATACATGCACAATTCGTTATTTAAAAACGCCGCTTCGATGTCGCGCAACTGTTGGTGGCGATGCATGACTTGTTGGTCGTGGCTGGCATCGAACAACTGGCAACGGTTTTTACCGGCCAATTTGGCCTGGTACATGGCATAGTCGGCATGCCGCAATAAGGCGTCGGCGTCGGCATCATCCAGCGGATACACGGTAAAACCGCTACTGGCGCCGACCGAAATAGGCTGATCGTCGATGACATACGGCAGGGCGATCGCCCGATGAATCCGCATGATGGTTTGTTCGCATTGCTCGATCGAGTCTACATTGCCCAACAACAGCGCAAATTCGTCACCACCGTGCCGGGATACGCTGTCTTCCTCGCGAATCGCGTTTTTGATTCGTTCGGCCACTTCAACCAACACCCGATCACCGATGTCGTGGCCGAATTGGTCGTTGACCGGCTTGAAGCCGTCCAGGTCCAGAAAGCAAATCGCCAGCAAGGTGTTTTCCCGCTTGCTGTGGGCGATGGCCTGATTCAAGCGATCAGCGAATAAAATCCGATTCGGCAGGCGGGTGAGCGGATCGTAATGAGCAAACAATTCCAGCAGCTGTTGCTGCTGCTTGGCCTGCGTGACATCGGAAAATAGCCCGATATAGTGAGTGACCTTGCCGTCGGCATCGCACAAGGCGGAAACCGTCAGCCATTGCGCATACAACTCGCCGTTTTTTTTGCGGTTCCACAATTCGCCTTGCCAATGTTGCGCTTCACGCAAGGCTTGCCACATATCCCGGTAAAAATCCGCACCGTATTTGCCGGACTGCAAGATACTGGGGTTTCGGCCTATCACTTCGGCCCGGCTATAGCCGGTAATTTCGGAAAAAGTCGGATTCACATCGACGATGATTCCGGTGGGATCGGTAATTAAAATGCCTTCGTGCGCCTCGCTGAATACCCGCGCGGCCAGTTTCAGATGTTCTTCGGCCTGCTTGCGTTCGGTAATGTCGCGGGTCAAACCCAACAGGGCCGCGATATTACCTTCAGCATCGCGCATTGGCACCGCGTGGGTGTCTAACCAGCGTTGCCGGCCTTTCAGGCCGACGATTTCAAATTCCAGTGTGCCTGATGCGCCGGCAAACACCCGTCGAGTCAATTTTTCAAAAGCAGTCCGGTATCGGGGCAACACCAAGTCTCCCAGGCGTCCTTGTTGGGCTTGTTCCAGCGTGTCGGCCTCTATCATGTCCAGACCGGCGCGGTTCATTTGCAATAAGCTGCCGTCCCGTCCCAGCAGTTTCACGCACTCCGGTTCAGAATCGACGATAGTGCGCAGCTTTAATTCCGATTCCTTGGCGATATTGGCAGCGGTTTCCAACTCCGCAACCGCATCGGCCAATGCCTGGGTGCGTTCTTCCACCAACGCTTGCACGGAGGCGGTTCTGCCGCTGATGATCAGCAATAAAATACTCAGCAAGCTGGTAAAACAGAGCCCGCCGATCAGCGTAATCAAAGGTAGCGTTGAACCTTGTTCGTTGACAAAATCGCTATCCGGAGTGACGGTAATTTGCCAATTACGATCCACAAACGCAAAGCTACGCTGCCATTTTTTCAAGTCGTAGTTTAACGACACCTGCTTGCGTACCGGTTTTACATACAAAGCAGTTTCTCCGGCGGGCGCGCTGAGATCATCAATGCTGATGCCCAGCGTATCGGTGTTAAGCCCCCTGGTAACTATTTCCACCATTTTGGTCGGCAGAACGATTGCAGTGACATAGCCGGCAATATCCAAGGCGTCGCCGTCAGCGTTACGCCGGCGAACCGGAATGGACACCAAAATGCCGGGATCCGTATCGTCACGCTGTATCAGCGTCAGTTTTTGCGAGGCGGTAGGTTTACCGCTGGCGCGGGCCAGATTTTTTGCTTGGCGGCTAAGTGGATTTGTCATGGAATCGAAGCCGAAGGCTTTTTCGTTGCCGGCCATCGGCTCCACAAACATGATTGGAAAATACTCCGGTCTGGCGCTGGCTTTCACCAATTGACCGGTACTGTCTCGTTCGATAACCCGAAAATCAGGAAATCCTTCGGCGCGGACTGCTTGTTCGAAGGCAGGCAAATCGGCTTGGGCGATCAGAGGTAGCCATTCCAGGGCCTGAATTTCCGGATGGCGTTGCAGGATACCCTGGGAAAATACGCTGAATTCGGCTCTATTCACTTGCCCGGATGCCAAAAATACATCTCTTAGCGCCAGCGTACTGTCGATTACATCAATGGCATATTCCACCAGCAGCCGGTCTATCTCGCCGGCCCGACTATCGAAAGCTTGTTGAATGCGCGTGCGTTCCGCTTGAAAGGCTTGCAAAAATACCAGTACCAATGCCAGCAGTGTGCCCAATAAAGGCAGCGCTACACTCAAGCGCCGCGCTTGCCAAAGCGCACGGGGGCGTCCGAAATAACAAAACAATAGCGGCGTCACAATCATCACGCCCAAACTGTCGCCAACCCACCAGTTTCGCCAGGACGACCAGAGTTGCGCATGGCTCATCAAGTCCAATGAATAAAGTACGGATCCGCCGACGCTGGGTGCTATCAGACAGGCTACCGGTCCGGCCAGGACAAAAAACTTGAGGATGGCGGCAGGACTATCCAATTTTGGCAAACCCGGCTCTACGTAGGCTTTGGATAAGGCCAGGGCCACCAGCGCTTGCAAGGCGCTGCCGCCACCAATTGCAAAGGAAGACATCGCGGTTTGAGCGGTGAGTTGACCGGAAAACTCAATAGTCACCAGGAAATTGCTTAGCGCTGCGCCCAGCCAGATTCCGGGCCAAAGCTTGCGGCCGCCGATAAACAGCGCGGCCAGTGCGATCCCGGCCGGCGGCCATAGCGGACTGGCATAGCCGGGCGGAATGATCATTTTGACGCCCAGCCAGCCGCCGACAAACATCAACAAACTCAGTATGCCGATATGTACCAGCCGTATTAAAGGCCCAATAGGCGCGGTATTTCGGCGGTCTGGCTTTTGCGACGATACATCGGCTGAGTTGAACAACTTGGAAATTTGCATGGCCTGATTGAGAACTTTTTAGGCCGCCGGATGCGCGCGGGTGCCGTTCAATGCGTCCAAAGGCGCTTGCTGGGTCGTGCAGGGTATCAAGGTCAGACGCAGTTTATTGGCCAGCTTTTGCAGATACTCCTGCCGATCCTGAAAACGTTGCCGATAGGCTTGTAGACGCTGTTTGTCACCGCTATCGAACAGCACTTCGCGCCAGCCGTCGGTAAAGCGGTAGCGGCCTTGGGTCGGCAAACTGCTCTCCAGCGGATCGGCGATGTGCACTAACACTACTTCGTAATGTCGGGCCAGATTAGCCAAATGATTTTCGGCCGCGCCATTCATCCCGCGAAAATCGCTGAGGATATAGACCCGACTGCCAGGTCGGGCATGATGCAGCAATCTGGCTAAAGGTTGCGCCAGATTGACCACGGCTGCGCCGTTATAGTCCGGATTGACCAGAGTATTCAAAAATCTTAACAGCGCCGGTTTGCCGGTTTGCGGTTTCAATTCCTGGCAACCGTCATCGCTGAAAATCTGTCCGCCAATCCGGTCGCCTTGCTTCAATGCCGCCCAAGCCAGCAAACCGGCCAAGCGGGCTGCCTGCACGGACTTGAACACGCCGCGCGTGGCAAATGCCATGGTTGCGCGGTAATCCACCGCGATGAACATTGGGCGCTCGCGTTCTTCCTTGAAAATTTTGCTGTGGGGCTTATCGGTGCGGGCCGTCACGCGCCAGTCGATACGCCGCACATCATCGCCCGGTTGATAGAGCCGCGTTTCGTCGAAAGCCATGCCGCGCCCTTTCAGATGCGACAGATAATTACCGCTTTGCGCGGCGCGGATATTGGCGTGTCCTAGGCTGAGCATGCCGGCCGGTTTGGCCAGATCCACCAAGGCTTTGAGAGTGACCGTAACCCGGGGGTTGTCGGTCGCTGGCGATTTAGTCATTTAGGGTACGGCAATTCTGGCTATCAGTTCTTTGATCACATAATCGCTGCTAATGCCTTCCGCTTCCGCTTCGTAAGACAAAATTAGGCGATGGCGCAACACGTCGTAAGCCATATCTTGAATGTCGCCCGGATCGACAAAATCGCGCTGTTGCAACCAGGCTTTGGCGCGAGCGCAGCGGTCCAGGGCGATGCTGGCGCGCGGGCTGGCGCCGTACTGAATCCAGCCAGCCAAATCCTGGCCATAAACCCCGGGATTACGGGTCGCCAGCACGATTTGCAGCAGATACTGCTCCAAACTGTCGGCCAGATATAACTCCAGCACTTCGCCGCGCGCCGCGAATAAAGCTTGCTGGCTGACTTTTGGTTGTGCGCCGCCCTGGTTTTGCAAGGCGCCCTTGGCTTCGGCGCGAGCCAGATGCAAGATGGCTTGCTCGTGTTCGGCATTGGGATAATCGATTTTCACATGCAGCAAAAATCTATCCAGTTGCGCTTCCGGCAGGGGGTAAGTGCCTTCCTGCTCAATAGGATTTTGCGTGGCCATAACCATGAACAAGGGCGGCAATGGATACGTGGCTTTGCCGACCGTAATCTGCCGTTCCGCCATCGCTTCCAGCAAGGCGGCCTGCACCTTGGCCGGCGCACGGTTGATCTCATCAGCCAGAATCAGATTATGAAATAGCGGGCCTTTCTGAAATTCGAAACTGCCTTGCTGCGGCCGGTATATTTCGGTGCCGGTCAAATCGGCCGGCAACAGGTCAGGGGTAAACTGCACCCGATGGAAATCGGCTTCTATCCCTTGGCTAAGTACATTGATCGCGCGGGTTTTCGCCAAACCCGGCGCACCTTCCACCAACAAATGACCATCGGCCAGCAGGGCAATGAGCATTCTTTCGACCAGTACTTCCTGGCCGATGATCTGAGTATTGATGTGGGTTTTGAGATTTTGTAAGGCGGCTTGGCTGGGGCTAAGACTTGTCGCAGTCATGTGTATGAAAAATCCTTATGTTTAACAAAAATGTGACCGAGTTGAGTCCTGAAAGTTGCGCTGCGCTTAATTTTTGCGCTGCAAATCTTTCCACTCGCGATGCGCAACCATGATATCGACCACTTTTTGCGGATCGTCGGTGACGGTGATCAGCGCCAAATCTTCCTCGGAAATGGTGCCGTATTCCATCATCTTGGCTTTCATCCAATCCATCAGGCCGCTCCAAAAATCGGTGCCGAACAATACCAACGGAATCGGATAGATCTTGTGGGTTTGCATCAAGGTCAACGCTTCGAAGAACTCGTCCAGCGTGCCAAAGCCGCCCGGCATGCAGACGTAACCAATCGAATATCGCACGAACATCACTTTACGCACGAAAAAATAGCGAAAATTAAGCGAAATATTTTGGTACGGGTTGGGCGTTTGCTCCATCGGTAATTCGATGTTCAAGCCTATGGACGGTTGATCGTGCAGGATGGCGCCTTTGTTGGCGGCCTCCATCACGCCAGGGCCACCGCCGCTGATGACGGCAAAGCCTTCCTTGCTGAGCATTTCCGCCAATTCCACGGTTTTTTGATAATAAAAATGCTCGGGTGGCAACCGGGCGGAACCGAAAATCGAAATCGCGTCGCACAAACCGGACAGTTCGTCGAAGCCTTCGGTAAATTCGCTGATGATGCGAAAAATGCGCCAGGATTGATCACCTTTCAGGTCGTCGATGATACTGGAGGACATCGAGCCGTCGGCGCGGCGGTTTTTGATACAACTCATGATTTATTCCTTACTGAGCACGCTGTGCTACTTACAATGGGACGAAATAATCTAGTCACGGCAACTCTGCCAAGCGATACACCGGCTTACCGGCCAGCAAGGTCTGGGTCACGCGTCCGCTCAAGGTCTGTTGCCAATACGGCGTATTGCAACCGGCGCTAAGCCAGTTGTTGTGGTTAACCTGCCAGCTGGCTTGCGGATCGAAAATACACACATCGGCCGCATAGCCCGGCGTTAATGCACCGGTTGCCAGACCCAAAATTTGTGCCGGCTTGCAGGTCAGGTTGGCGATGGCTTGCGACAAACCGATGCGATGTTGCTGGGTTAACGCCAGCGTCAACGGCAACAAGGTTTCCAGTGCGGCAGCGCCCGCTTCGGTTTCCGGGAATGCGCCGAGTTTGGCATCCAGATCGTGCGGTTGGTGATCGGAGCAAATCGCATCGATAGTGCCGTTGACCAGACCTTCGCGCAAATATTGACGGTCGATGGCGCTACGTAGCGGCGGTATCACGTGATAATTGCTGTCGAACGGAGTAATGTGGTCTTCGGTTAAATGCAACTGATGAATCGCCACATCGGCCGTGACGTTCAGACCGTATTTCTTGGCCTGCTGTAACTTGATCACCGAATGCTTGCAGCTAATCTGACTGATATGCACGCGGCAACCGGTCAATTCCGCCAACTCCAGGCATTGGGCCAAGGCAATGGATTCGGCGGCTTCCGGAATGCCGGGCAAACCGTAACGGCTGGCTACCGCGCCTTCGTGGGCACAGCCCTTGCCGGATAAGGCGGGTTCATTAGCGCGATACATCAACAATAAGTCGTGAGTGGCGGCATATTCCATCGCCCGCCGCAATATCAACAGATTGCCGAGCGGTTCGCTGGCATTGCTGACGGCGATACAGCCGGCCTGCTTCAACGCAAACATCGCGCTCAGTTCACTGCCGGCCAAGCGCTGTGTCAATGCGCCTATGCTGTGGATTTGCGGGTAGTCGGCCTTTTCTGCCTTGTCCTTGATAAACTCGACTACCGCCGGACTATCGATGCAAGGCTTGGTATCGGGCGGCAGGCATAGCGAGGTAACGCCGGCGCTCAGAGCCGCACGGGTTTCGCTGAGGATACTGCCTTTTTGGGTATGACCGGGTTCGCGCAAGCGCACGCTCAGGTCGACGAAGCCGGGGCAAACGATCTGACCGCTGGCGTCGATTATTTGCTCGGGCGTGAAATCGGCGGCTTGCTCCAATACCGAGATGATCTTGCCGTCGGCGATGCAGACCGAGCCGATGGCGTCGATGTTATTGGCCGGATCGACGACATGGCCGTTTTTAATCAGTATTTTACTCATGCCACACCTCCGTGTGCGTCACCCTTACGGGCCGCCGTTGGCGGTGCAAAATTACTATCCTGTAATTTTGTCATGCCGCACCTCCCTGACTGTGCATCGCCATCGACATGATCGCCATGCGGACTGCCACGCCATTACTGACTTGCTGCAAGATTACTGATTGCGGGCCGTCGGCGACGCTGGAGGCAATTTCCACGCCCCGGTTGATGGGGCCGGGATGCATGACAATGGCATCGGCTTTGGCGCGTTTAAGCTTGGCTTCTGTCAAACCAAAGCAGCGGAAGAACTCACTTTCGCTGGGCAAAAACGCCGAGTTCATGCGCTCTTTTTGCAAACGCAGCATGATCACCACATCCACATCATCCAACCCTTCGTCCATATCATGCATGGGTATTACGCCCATGGTTTTGACTTGTGCCGGCAGCAAGGTCTTTGGCGCAATCACCCGCACTTCCGCAACACCTAAGGTGTTTAAAGCCAGAATCTGCGAGCGCGCTACCCGCGAATGCAGAATGTCGCCGACGATAGCCACTTTCAGACCCTCGAATTGTTTCTTATGTTGCCGGATCGTGAACATATCCAGCATCGCCTGGGTGGGATGCGCATGCTGGCCGTCGCCGGCATTGATCACGCTGATGTGCGGCGCGGTGTGTTGGGCGATGAAATGCGCAGCGCCACTGATGGCATGGCGGACCACAAACATATCGACATGCATCGCTTCCAGGTTATGAATGGTATCCAGCAGGCTTTCGCCCTTGGAGGTGGCGGAGGTGGCGATATTCATGCTCAGCACGTCTGCCGACAGCCGGGTGGCGGCTAGTTCGAAGGTGGTACGGGTGCGGGTGCTGTTTTCGAAAAACAGGTTGACGATGGTCTTGCCGCGCAGCAAGGGTACTTTTTTGACTTGATGTTCTGACATGCCGGCAAACGATTCGGCGGTATCCAGGATTTCGGTCAGCAGCTCCTTATCCAGTCCTTCGATAGTGAGAAAATGCTTGAGCTTACCCTGTTCGGTAAGCTGAATATGTCGGGTCATGCCGCCACCACTTGCGGGGATTGAATCTCGATACCCAATGGGTCGGGGCCGGTCAGTTTGATACGTTGATCGCCGGCCAGATCGATGCGGATACCGTAACAGTCAGGTTGCAACGGAATCTGCCGGCCGTTACGCTCGATCAATACCGCCAGCACCACTTGATTGGGGCGGCCGTAATCGAAAATCTCGTTTAGCGCGGCGCGGATGGTGCGGCCGGTGTAAAACACATCGTCGATCAGAATGATGTCGCGGCCTTCCAGATGCGGCGGCAATTGGCTGGTCTTGACCTTGGGATGCATGCCGATTTGCGAAAAATCATCGCGATAAAACGTGATGTCCAGCATGCCCAAGGGTTCACTCATACCCAAGCGTTGATGCATATGGCGTGCAATCCAGGCTCCACCGCTATGGATACCGATCAACAAAGGGTTATTTAGCTTACGCTCGCTAATTTGCCGGCGAATCGCGGCTTCCAGAGTGTCGAGCAGGATATCGATGTTCAGAGTGGTGATGGGCATGGCGGTTACAGGGGGAATCTTGTTATTGTTATAAAATTCGGGAAATAGCCAAAAGCGACAGGATAAAAGGCTGTTTGGCCGTAAAACCGTTTTCGTCTTTTTACTGATCAAACCAGCTTTGCAGAATTATCTGAGCGGCCAGTTGATCTTGCACGGACCACAGTTTAGCAGCGCTAACCTTTAGGTCGTCGAACAGCATTTGTTTGGCTGCGAACGTGGTTAGCGTTTCATCGATTTGATGCACCGGCAGATTGTAACGACCATTCAGCTGGCGGCAGAACTTTTGCATGCGCGGAGTAATAATATTATCCGAGCCGTCTTGTTGCCGGGAAATGCCGACCACCAGGCCTATGGGCCGCCATTCGGCGATCAACAGACCGATTTTATGCCAGTCCGGAACCTGATTAAGCGACTGTATGGTTTGCAGCGGACTGGCAATACCGGCGCCGGCATGACCCACTGCAACGCCGATTTTTTTATTGCCGAAATCAAACCCTAAATACGCGTCACTGCTGAATTTTGCCGCCAGCGGATCGACCTTAACCATGACCTGCCGGCGTGGTCAGACGGTTAATATCGATACCCAATTGTCCCGCCGCCGCATTCCAGCGCTGGCTGATCGGCGTTTCGTAGAGTATCTCTTCACCGCACGGCGTGTTCAGCCAGGCGTTTTCGACCATTTCTTTCTCTAGTTGGCCGCTACCCCAGCCGGCGTAACCTAACGCGATCAAATAATGGTTGGGACCTTTGCCTTCGGCGATAGCCTCGAGAATGTCGCGGGAACTGGTGAGGGTAATATTCTCGGCCGTGCTGATGCTGGAATCCCAGCGCTGGTCGCAGGCATCGTGAATCACGAAGCCGCGTTCCTGTTGTACCGGGCCGCCGGCGAATACCGGGGTTTCCAACACATTTTCCAGCTCGGTCTTAATCCCCATTTGCTCGAAAATATCGCGTAGTTTCATGCCGGTCGGCCGGTTGATGACGATGCCGAGCGCACCTTCTTCGTTGTGCTGGCACAGATAAGTCACCGTGTGGAAAAAATGCGGGTCGGCCAAGCCGGGCATCGCAATCAAAAACTGGTTATTTAAATAAGTAACGTCTGTCATTGGAGTGCTGTATGGGCTAGCGGGCAGTCATGCCGGTTTCGTCTGAGAATTTCCAGACCCTGGTAATCAC
>Ga0123390_1021976_pt1 | contig 26090 bp, 26 predicted proteins | sample T3HHNO3metaT_FD_89918 | JGI IMG/M metagenome (GOLD analysis project Ga0123390, IMG submission 89918) | Methane-oxidizing artificial microbial communities from Washington, USA to study methane cycling - T3-HHNO3 metaT (Metagenome... | ecosystem: Engineered > Modeled > Simulated communities... | reverse complement strand
TGTTTACTAAGGATTTAAATAAGACTAAAATAGTCCTAAATGTAAAGGGAGCGCGATGTTAAGGTTGAGCAAGCTAACAGACTATGCCACGGTGATCTTGAGCTACATGGCAAGGGACAGGAGTTGTGTGCATGGGGCTTTAGAAATTGCTGAGGCCACCGGCATCTCGCAGCCAACGGTAAGTAAGATCTTAAAGATATTGCTCAAGGCAGGTGTGTTGGTGTCTATGCGCGGCGCAAAAGGCGGCTACGCCTTGGCTAAAGAGCCTAGCCGGATCAGCGTGGCCACCGTGATTTTTGCTCTGGAAGGGCCGATTGCCCTGACTGAATGTACCGTATCGCACAAGAGTTGCGATCAAGCCAGTGGTTGCCGGATTCAGGGCAATTGGCATTTGATCAACCAAAAGATCGCCAATGCCCTGGAATCGGTAACCTTGGCTGATTTGATTTTGCCGTTTAAGCCGCCGGAAGAAGTCTCCATTCCGGTTAACCAGTTGTTTCGCTAATTATTGAAAACGATTATGTCTACTAGCGCCCAAGAAATTGAACATCTCATCAGTCAGGAATACAAACAAGGCTTTGTGACCGAACTGGAAGTCGATACGTTTCCGCCAGGCCTGGACGAAGACGTGATTCGTCGGCTGTCCAAAGTCAAAAACGAGCCGGAATTCATGCTGGAATACCGGCTGAAAGCCTTCCGGCATTGGCAGACCATGCCCTCGCCAGACTGGGCGCAACTGAAAATCGATCCTATCGATTATCAGTCCATTAGTTACTACTCGGCGCCAAAGTCAAAGAAAGCCGGCCCGAAAAGCCTTGATGAAGTCGATCCGGAATTGCTGGATACTTATAAAAAGCTCGGCATCCCGCTCGACGAACAAGAGCGCTTGGCTGGTATCGCAGTCGACGCAGTGTTCGACAGTGTGTCGGTAGCCACCACTTTTAAAGGCAAATTGAAAGATGCCGGGGTGATTTTCTGCCCGATTTCCGAAGCCTTGCATGAACATCCGGACTTAGTGAAGCAATACCTCGGTAGCGTAGTGCCGACGGGCGATAACTTTTTCGCGGCATTGAATGCCGCTGTGTTTACCGACGGTTCTTTTGTATACATCCCCAAAGGTGTGCGCTGCCCGATGGAGTTGTCGACCTATTTTCGGATCAACGCCGCCAACACTGGCCAATTTGAAAGAACCCTGATCATCGCCGACGAAGGTTCGCATGTCTCCTACTTAGAAGGGTGCACCGCGCCAATGCGCGACGAAAACCAACTGCATGCGGCGGTGGTAGAACTGGTGGCGCTGGATAATGCCCAGATCAAATATTCCACCGTCCAAAACTGGTATCCGGGCGACAAGGACGGCAAGGGCGGCATCTATAACTTCGTGACTAAGCGCGCCGAGTGCCGCGGTCACAATTCCAAAGTGTCCTGGACCCAAGTCGAAACCGGCTCGGCGATCACCTGGAAATACCCAAGTTGCGTATTGCTAGGCGATGATTCGGTCGGCGAGTTTTATTCAGTGGCGTTGACCAACAACTTGCAACAAGCCGACACCGGCACCAAGATGATCCACATCGGCAAAAACACCCGCAGCACCATCGTGTCCAAGGGTATTTCCGCCGGTCGGGCGCAAAACACTTATCGTGGTTTGGTGAAAGTCGCTAAGTCTGCTGAAAACGCTCGTAACCATACCCAATGTGATTCGCTGTTGGTTGGTGATAAATGCGGCGCACACACGTTCCCTTATGTGGAAGTGAAACAGCCGACCGCGCAGATTGAGCACGAAGCCACCACCTCCAAGATCAGTGAAGATCAATTGTTCTTTTGCCAACAACGTGGTTTGTCTGCTGAAGATGCGGTGTCGATGATTGTGAATGGATTTTGTAAGGAAGTGTTTAAGGAGTTGCCGATGGAATTTGCGGTTGAGGCGCAGGCATTGTTGGGGATTAGTCTTGAGGGGGCGGTTGGGTAAATTGGATTTTGTGAGCTGTTGGTGGTGGCGAGTTGATTCCGTTCGTGGTGAGCTTGTCGAACCATGAATGGAATCAACTGGGGTAAGGTGTCGCTATCGCGACCGGTTTATTTAAAAGTCGGGTATCGGCCCGACAGCCGAGATACTTTCTTTTGCTTGGCCAAAAGAAAGTATCCAAAGAAAAGGCCACCCGGAATTCCGCCTTTATCCTGCGCGTCTCGCTTTTGGCGAGGGTTTTCGGAAGGGGCTTCCCAGCCCCTCCGAAAACGAGCGGCATCCCTGCCGCTCCCCTGCGGGCCAATCTCGCCAAAAGCTGCGATGCTCGGGGCGGAATAACGGGAGTAACCCCGACGCGGGATTGATAGTGGTTAGATTATCTTGTTTGTATTGGATGTGGGATGCTGCCGACGATAGGAGGCGCATCGTTCGCGACAGATGCGCTTCACTACGTTCAGCACATCCTACGCATTTTGATTTTTTAGCATGGATAGCTTTCGGCGGCGGATGGTTTTGGCCCCGTATGCCGCGCCGAGCACCGGAGCTTTTGAACGGAATAGCCCGTAGGGGTGCGGCAGGGATGCCGCACGTTGTCGAAGGGGCAGGAAGCCCCTTTCGGCAACCCCGTTCAGAAGCTTCGGAGCGCAGGAAACAAGCGGCGTCCGGGTGTCTTTTCTTTTGGATACTTTTCTTTGGACAAGCAAAGAAAAGTATCTCGGCTGTCGGGCCGAGACCCGACGTCAAAACAATCCGTCGCGATAGCGACACATAACAAAGATTTAAATGCTGGGTTATTCAACCTAGCTAGGCTAATGATGACGCTGGAGCGTCAAAAGCTGCGTTCCCACGCCGGAGCGTGGGAAAGATTAGGTTCGGAATTATTTAAAAAAACTTAGGTGACCATACGTATGCTCAGCATAAAAAATCTCCACGTAACCATCAACGACAAACCCATACTAAAAGGCCTAACCCTGGACATAAACCCAGGTGAAGTTCACGCCATCATGGGCCCTAACGGCGCCGGCAAGAGCACCTTGTCGCATGTGTTGTCTGGTAAAGCCGGTTACACGGTCACTGAAGGTAGTGTGACCTATAACGGTAAAGACCTCTTGGAATTGGCTCCGGAAATCCGCGCCCGTGAAGGGGTGTTTCTGGCCTTTCAATACCCGGTGGAAATTCCCGGTGTCAGCAATATCTATTTGTTGAAAGCGGCGCTGAATGCCATGCGCAAACATCAGGGTTTGCCGGAAGTGGATGCGATGGATTTTCTGACCATTGTGAAAAGTAAGGTCAAGCTGCTGCAGATGGACGAAAAATTCTTATACCGAGCGGTTAACGAAGGCTTTTCCGGCGGGGAGAAGAAACGTAACGAGATTTTGCAGGCGGCCATATTGGAGCCCAAGCTTTGCATCCTCGACGAAACCGATTCCGGTTTGGATATCGACGCGCTGCGTATCGTCTCCGAAGGCGTGAACTCCTTGCGTAACCCCGAGCGTTCATTCTTGATGATCACCCATTACCAACGTCTGCTGGACTACATCAAGCCCGACGTGGTGCATGTGTTGGCCGACGGCAAGATTGTTAAATCCGGTGGGCCGGAACTGGCGCTGGAGTTGGAAGAACGCGGTTATAGCTGGCTGGAAGGGCAAGCGGCATGAGCGGCGCAGCGTATTTAACGGAATATTCCCGCTTGGCGGCGAGCTTGCCGGGGCTGGATTTGCCTTGGCTGCAAGGCTTTAGAAAAGAGGCCTTGCAGGCTTTTGGCGTCAGCGGCTTTCCTGGCAATCGAGAGGAAGAGTGGCGTTACACCAATTTGTCGGCGCTGAATAAAACCCTGTTTGCTCCCAGCGCCAGCCAGACAGTCGATGAAGACTGGTTGAATCAGTACCGATTGGATGACACAGCGACTGTGGTAGTGGTCAACGGTCAGTTTTCCGAGTCCTTGTCGCGCCTGCAAGACTTGTCAGACAAAGTGTCTGTTTCCAGTCTTAAACAGGCTTTGCAAGACCGTCCGGCATGGTTGGAAAGCCGATTGGGTCAAGCCGTCACTAGCACTGAACATAATCTAGTGGCGTTCAATAATGCCTGGTTCGCCGACGGTGTGGTGATCGAAGTGGGGCCTAAGCAGCAATTGGAAAAGCCTCTGCAGATTCTGCACGTGGTTACCCAAGCCGATGCGCTGGCAGCAACACGGAATTTGTTTGTCCTGAATGAGCAAGCCGAAGCGGAAATTATCGAAACCTATGTCGGCAGCGTCGATAGCTATTTCACCGCCTCCGTCAGTGAATGCCTGTTGGGCAACAATGCCGGTTTGACGCTTTACAAAGTCCAGCTTGAAAGCGAAAAAGCCCAGCATTTTGGTGGCACTTACGTTAAGCAGGCCCGAGATAGCCGCTTTAATCATCATAATTTTGCTTTGGGTAGCGGTTTAGCGCGCAGCGATATTCATAGCGATTTGGATACCGCAGCGGAATGTTCTTTGAACGGTTTGTTCGTGGCCAATAAACGCCAACATATCGATAATCACACCCGCATCAACCATCTAAAGCCGCACGGTATTAGTCGCGAGTTTTACAAAGGCGTATTGGATAACAAGGCGCGCGGGGTGTTTCAAGGTCGGGTGGTCGTGGCGGAGGATGCCCAGCAGACCGATTCGGAAATGAATAATCGCAACCTACTGTTATCGGCGGACGCGGAAGTAGACACCAAGCCGCAGTTGGAGATTTATGCCGACGACGTAAAGTGTTCGCACGGAGTGACGGTAGGGCAGTTGGAAGAAAAATCGGTGTTTTATCTGCAATCACGAGGGCTGGATGAAGAGGCGGCCAGAAACATTCTGACCTTTGCGTTTGCCAATGAGATGGTGGATAAGGTTGAGAACGCCGAATTAAAAGCCTTGCTGTTGAAAGAGTTGTTGGAGCGGTTTCCGGCGATCAGTTTATAAGATCGAAGCGATAGAGACTTGAAGCGCCGGTAAAGCCACGAGATTGATGCTATCGGCTTTTGTCACTACGGATTTATCCAGATAGTCGCCGTCCTGCGGTTGTCGATAAACCTCTAGGCAGTGGTCGATCAGGTTAACGATCCAGTATTCCGGGATGTTGTGACCGGCGTAGAGGCGCAGTTTTTGGGTACGGTCGAAGCGCAGGGTGCTGTCGGAGACTTCGACCAACAGCAGCACGTCCGAGGCTGCGGGATGGCGAGTCGTGTAGTCGTCGGTATCAGGCTTTACCAAGACTAAATCAGGTTCGGGTTCGGATAGATCGCCAAGTTGGATGGGGTTTTGAGACCGAATCGAAACGGTGTCATCCAACAAACGGAAGAAGTAACGAGTTAACCGGGTAACATGTCCTGCATGATTAAATCCTATCGGCGCCATGTGTAAGATTTCTCCTTCGATGAGTTCCATACGGGTTTCCGGCGGGAAAATCCCGGCTTCCCCCATGCGGTGCCACTCGGCGATGTCGGTAAGGTGTTTTTGCGGAAAGACAGCGACCATAGTTTTATCCATTTATCGAATCGACTATCTCGATTCTAGTGTTTACTAAAGACGAAATCAATTAAACCAAACAGTTAGCGATGAGCATATTTCCAGTAAAACAAATCCGCGCCGATTTCCCTATCCTCGGCGAAACCATCCGTAACAAGCCTTTGGTTTATTTGGATAACGCCGCCAGTTGCCAGAAGCCGCAAGCGGTGATCGACAGTATCGTGTACACCTATAGCCACGAATACGCCAACATCCATCGTGGTGTGCACACTTTAAGCGTGCGGGCTACGGACAAGTTTGAAGGCGCGCGGGAAAAGGTTAGAGCGTTTATCAATGCTGCCAGCACCAAAGAGATTATCTTCGTGCGCGGTGCGACCGAGGCGATAAACCTGGTCGCGCAGAGTTACGGCAAATCGCAACTGCAAGCCGGCGATGAAATCGTGATTAGCGCGATGGAGCATCACGCCAATATCGTGCCTTGGCAAATGCTTTGCCAGCAGATGGGGGCGGTATTGAAGGTAGCGCCTATGAATCAGCAAGGCGAGTTGCTGTTCGACGAGTTTGAGCAATTGTTGAACGCCAAAACCAAATTGGTCGCTATCACTCAGATGTCCAACGCCTTGGGTACGATCAATCCGGTGGAAAAAATTATAGCTGCCGCCCACGCTAAAGGCATTCCGGTGTTGCTGGACGGCGCGCAAGCGATTCCGCATATGGCGGTGGATGTACAAGCCTTGGATTGCGACTTTTATGTGTTTTCCGGGCACAAACTTTATGGACCGTCCGGCACCGGTGTGCTGTATGGAAAGCAAGCTTTGCTGGAAGCTATGCCGCCTTATCAGGGTGGAGGTGACATGATTCGGCAGGTGACTTTTGAAAAAACCGAGTACGCCGGCCTGCCGCATAAATTCGAAGCGGGCACCCCGGCCATTGCCGAAATCATTGGCTTGGGCGCGGCGATTGATTACATCAATGCCATTGGCATGGATAAGGTCGCCGCTTACGAAGCAGAGTTGTTGGATTACGCTACTCAGCAAGCCGAGCAGATTAAAGGCCTGAACATCATAGGACAGGCGGCGCACAAGGGTGGCATCTTGTCGTTTACCCTGGATCGGATTCATCCGCACGACATCGGCACCATGCTGGACAGTTTGGGCATCGCAATTCGCGCCGGTCACCACTGCGCCATGCCGGTGATGGACTTTTACGGCGTACCCGCCACGGCGCGGGCTTCGTTTGCCATGTACAATACCCGTCAAGAAATCGATGTGTTGATGCAAGGCATCAAATCCTTAATAGAGGTGTTTGGCTAATGTTTGAAGATTTACGCGATCTATACCAAGAGGTCATATTCGACCACAACCGTAATCCCCGTAATTTTCGGGTGATGGAAAATGCCAATCGCCAAGTGGAAGGTTTCAATCCTTTGTGCGGCGATAGGCTGACGCTGTTTTTGAAAATTGACGATCACGTGATTAGCGACGCCAGTTTCCAAGGCTCCGGTTGCGCGATTTCCACGGCTTCCGTGTCATTAATGACTGAAATCGTCAAAGGTAAAACTGAAACCGAGGCCGACACTTTGTTCAAGCAGTTTCATGAAATGACGACGGGTAAAACTGAAGATATTAACCTAGAAGCCATCGGCAAACTGGCCGTGTTGGCTGGGGTGCGCGAATATCCGGCCCGGGTGAAATGCGCCACGCTGGCTTGGCATACCTTAGATGCTGCTTTGAAAAACGAAGCCCAGTCAATTTCCACCGAGTAATTTATCGCTCGTGGTGGTGTTCTCGGACAAGGGGGCGGTGGTCTATGCCGATGACTCGGTGTTATCCGCCAGTCAGGCGTTATCCGAGCGCTTGGCTTGGCCCTTGCTGGCTTTGTCAGAGCTACCTACCGAATTCCTGCAAGGGTGTTTTCTTTGTTATCGTGACGGCTGCCTAAAACTGCTGGATAAGCAAACCTTGAAAAAAGGCGGCTTGATAGTCGAAATCGATCCGCGTCCCGGCGAGCAACATTCCTATCCAGCCCCCAAAAAAGATTTGTTGGCGCAGGCCGTTGGCAAGAAAACCAAAACCATTATCGACGCCACAACGGGATGGGCACAGGACAGCTTGGCCTTGTTTCGCATGGGTTATGAAGTGCAGTGCATTGAGCGCTCGCCGATTATGGCCGAGTTGATCAAGGATGGTTTTCAGCGTCTGGCGCAAAAAGACTGGATGAAGAATCGTCAATTGCAAGCGCCCACGCTGATGGTCGGTAACGCCATCGAATTACTGGGCGGTTTATCGGAAGCACCGGATTGTATTTATCTGGACCCGATGTTTCCTACTAAGCGTAAACAAACCGCTGCGACGCGAAAATCGATGGCGATACTGCGGGATATTTTAGGTGATGACCTGGACAGGGCGGACTTATTCGCTGCCGCCTGGCAGGCGACCGCTAAGCGCGTGGTGGTGAAAAGTCCCGATTACGCGGAACCCTTAGGCGGCAAACCCAGCGAAAGCTATCAGGGCAAATTGCTCCGATACGACGTTTATCTGAAATGAATTGGCAGTAAAACTTAAACCCAAACGAGGCAAGCATGAGCGATTGGATTGATGTGGTAGCTGAATCGGCGCTGGCAAATGGCGAACATGTGTTGGTTGATGTCGACGGTACCGATGTGGCAATTTTTAAAATCGATGATCAATTTTACGCGATTGAAGACGTGTGCACCCATGATGGTGCTGAAATCGCTAGCGGCGAGCTGGATGGCGATGAAATTGTCTGTCCGCGTCACGGGGCGCGGTTTTGCGTTAAAACTGGCGCCGTCAAATGCGCGCCGGCTTATGAAGATGTTGCCACCTTTCCGGTACGGATCGTCGACGGCAGAATTCAAGTAGCCGACCCAAATTAACCTGCGTGACCAGCGAAAGATAAACGGCGAAAAATCCCAGTCGGCGTTAGAATCGCCGGTCATTTGCTTAAACCGTACTCACTTCCCCGCATAATCATGGAACACTTCATCTGGAATATTGACCCCATTCTTGTCGATTTCGGCTTTCTGAAAATTCGCTGGTACGGCTTGATGTTCGCATCCGGCTTTGTCGGCAGTTTTTTGACCATGCAATGGATTTATCAGCGCGAAGGCAAAAATATCGAAGAGCTTGATACGCTGCTTTGGTATATGGTGATCGCGACCATCGTCGGTGCGCGTCTAGGGCATACCCTGCTTTACGATCCCGCCTACTATTTATCGCACCCCTTAAAGATTCTGGCAGTCTGGGAAGGTGGATTAGCAAGTCACGGCGCCACACTGGGTATCATCCTGGCCTTGTATTTGTATCGGCGCAAATACGGCGACAGTTATTTTTGGTTGTTGGATAGAGTCAGTATTCCCACCGCCTTGGCCGGCGCACTAATCCGCATCGGTAATTTCTTTAATTCGGAGATTCTAGGTATTCCTACGGATTTGCCGTGGGGCGTGGTGTTTTCGCGGATCAATCCGTTGCCTAGGCATCCAGTGCAGCTTTATGAAGCGGTTTGTTACCTGATGATTTATCTGATTTCGCTGGCGATTTACAAAAAGCAGGCTGATAAGCCAGGGTTCGTGTTCGGTTGTTTCATCAGCATGCTGTTCACTGTGCGCTTTTTCCTGGAATACTTCAAAACCGAGCAAGCCATGTACGATACGGGTGTGATGTTTACTACCGGCCAATTGCTTAGCGTGCCGTTTGTGTTGGCGGGCATTGGCTGCATCGTTTGGTCGTTAAAAAACCGTCAGCCCAACCCAGTGGCGTAATCGTTTATAATCCACAGTTTTTTGAATGCGCCGGGCATAGGTCGGCGTCTCGTGCCCCGTGTGGGTATTGGCTTGGGTTTTGAGGTTCATGCAAGAAATTAATCCGATTAAATACAAGATAGCCGACCTCCGTGAACGGAGCGCCGGCCTGAAAGTCTATCTTGATTTTGAGAACAAAAGCGAGCGTCTGGTGGAAGTGCTGCGCGAGTTGGAAGATCCGGCTATCTGGAATAAACCGGAGCAAGCGCAAGCCATGGGTAAGGAGCGGGCCATGCTGGAAGGTATCGTCAACACCATCCTGGAATTGGAACAAGGTCTATCCGACGCCGAGGAGTTGCTTTTAATGGCGGTGGAAGAAGAAGACGAGGAGACCGTCGATACCGTGGCCGCCGATCTTGAAGAGTACGAAAAGAAAGTAGCGGCTTTGGAGTTTCAACGGATGTTCTCCGGCGAGATGGACGCCAACAATGCCTTCCTGGACGTTCAATCCGGCTCAGGCGGTACTGAAGCACAGGATTGGGCATCGATGATCGAACGCATGTATTTGCGTTGGGGCGAGGCGAAAGGTTTTAAAACCGAATTAATCGAAGAATCGCCGGGCGATGTGGCAGGCATCAAAAGCGCTACGATCAAATTTGAAGGCCCGTATGCCTTTGGTTGGTTGCGAACCGAAACCGGCGTGCATCGTTTGGTCAGAAAATCGCCGTTTGATTCCGGCAACCGCCGGCATACCTCATTTGCCTCGGTCTTCGTGTCGCCGGAAATTGACGATGACATCGAAGTGGACATCAACCCAGCCGATTTGCGCATCGACGTATACCGGGCCAGCGGCGCCGGCGGTCAGCACGTCAATAGAACGGAATCGGCGGTGCGGATTACGCATGGTCCCAGCGGCATAGTCACCCAATGCCAAAGCGACCGTTCGCAGCATAAGAACAAAGACACCGCCATGAAGCAGTTGAAAGCAAAGCTGTATGAGATGGAAATGCTGAAACGCAGCGAAGGTTTGCAAGCGATTGAAGACTCTAAATCCGACATCGGTTGGGGCAGCCAGATTCGTTCCTACGTGTTAGATCAATCCCGTATCAAAGATCTGCGTACTAACGTCGAAACCGGCAATACTCAGGCCGTTTTGGACGGGGCGCTGGATCAGTTTATCGAGGCTAGTTTGAAGAGTGGGCTGTAAATTACCCGCGTATGAGAAAGAGACTGTGAGGTCGACATGAAAAATTTTGATCGTATCACCTTCAACCCGGCTGTCATGGGTGGAAAACCTTGCTTGCGGGGGCTTCGAGTTACTGCCGGTACTATTGTCGGTCTGATAGCCAGCGGTTATACCTTTAAAGATGTCCTCGATCTATACCCGTATTTAGAAGCGGAAGATATAACCGAAGCTTTACGTTATGCTGCTTGGCGATCAGAAGAAGTTGAGTTGCCGCTTGTGGCGGCATGAAGGTTTTATTAGATATGAATCTTTCGCCAGCTTGGGTGCCACTGCTGGTGGAGGCTGGTTTCGACGCCGTGCACTGGATTGAAGTGGGAGCAGTTGATGCTTTAGACACGGAATTATTTGACTGGGCGCGTTCTCAGAATGCTATCGTTTTTACACACGATCTCGATTTTGGCACTTTACTGGCCTTGACCAATGCTGAATCCCCCAGCGTTTTTCAAATACGTACGCATGATGTTTCACCTAATGTTCTCGGATTGCGAGCAATTGGCCTATTGCGTCGCTTTGAAGGAGAGCTAAGCGACGGGGCGCTGATCGTTGCCGATGAACTGCGCGAGAGGGTACGTTTGTTGCCATTAGCGAGATAGTTAGTATCGTTAATTGATTTTCGGCAAGGCCCATCATCAACTTGAATTCCATAAACCCGATCCATATTTGATTTTATCGATTACCAAAATGTCAGAACTCGAACACGACGAACAAGAACAGATCAAACAACGCCGCGAAAAACTTAACGCCTTGCGTGAAGAAGGCATCGCATTCCCGACTGATTTCCGTCGGAATGTAGTAGCCGGTGAATTGCTAGCCGAATACGGCGACAAAACCGAAGAAGAACTGTTGGCCGAGCCGATTCGGGTGAAGATTGCCGGACGGATGATGACGCGGCGGATCATGGGCAAGGCCAGCTTCTGTCATTTGCAGGATATGTCCGGGCAAATTCAAGTTTACGTGGCCCGCGATAATCTGCCTGAAGGCGTATACAACGACCAGTTTAAAAAATGGGACATTGGCGATATCGTTGGTGCCGAGGGCACCTTGTTTAAAACCAAGGTCGGTGAGTTGAGCGTCAGACTGGACGATATTCGTTTGCTAACCAAAGCCTTGCGGCCCTTGCCGGAAAAATTCCACGGCATCGCCGATCAAGAAATCAAATATCGCCAGCGCTATTTGGACTTGATCATGAGCGACGAGACGCGCAAGACCTTTTTGATGCGCTCCAAGATTGTTAATTACATTCGCGAGTTTCTGATTGCGCGTGACTTCCTGGAAGTGGAAACACCGATGATGCAAGTCATCCCCGGTGGCGCGACCGCTCGTCCGTTTACTACCTTCCATAACGCGCTAGATATGGAGCTTTATCTTCGTATCGCGCCAGAGCTATATCTAAAGCGGCTGGTGGTGGGCGGTTTCGAGCGAGTGTTCGAGATCAACCGCAATTTCCGCAATGAAGGTTTGTCCACCCGGCATAACCCCGAATTCACGATGATGGAGTTCTACCAAGCCTACGCCGAATACGGTGATTTGATGGATTTGACCGAAGCGATGTTAAAAGGCATAGCCGAAGATGTGGTGGGTAGCTCGGTGATCGAGTATCAAGGCGATCAGTACGATTTTGGTAAGCCGTTTGTGCGAATGACAGTATTAGAGTCTATCCTGCATTTCAATCCGGAATTAACGCTGGCGGATTTGACAACGCGTGAATCCGCCGTAAAAGTTGCCGAGAGTCTGAAAATTCCGGTCAAGGCTAGCTACGGTCTGGGCAAAGTACAGATCGAAATTTTCGAGAAAACCGTCGAGAGTCGTCTGATGAATCCGACTTTCATTACCGCTTACCCGGTCGAAGTCTCGCCATTGGCACGCCGTAATGACAACGATCCGCATGTGACTGATCGCTTTGAGTTTTTCGTCGGCGGCCGTGAAATAGCCAACGGCTTTACCGAGTTGAACGACGCCGAGGATCAAGCCGAACGCTTTCAGAAACAAGTTGAAGAAAAAGAAGCCGGTGACAACGAGGCCATGCATTTCGATGCCGACTACATAACCGCGCTGGAACACGGTATGCCGCCAACAGCGGGCGAGGGCATCGGTATCGACCGTTTGGTAATGCTGTTCACCAACTCACCGAGCATTCGCGACGTACTGCTGTTTCCGCATATGCGTCCCAAAAACTGATCGCGCATTCAGACGTCTATTCCGTATTATCGCTATTGGATCTAAGAGAAAATTATGAGCGTTGAAGCCAAAGAATTTAAAAATGCCCTTAAATTATGGGCGAGCGGTGTGACGGTGGTTACGACTCAGGGGCGTGACAATCAGCCTAGAGGCATGACCGCGACCGCGTTTAGCAGCGTGTCCCTGGATCCGCCGCAAATTCTGGTCTGTCTGAATCAAGCGACTGATACCGGCGCTGCCTTGCTGGAAAGCCGCCGCTTTGCAGTGAACATTCTGAATAGTGCACAAGAAGACGTTTCCAATCAATTTGCCGGCAGTACCACCCAAGAACAGCGCTTTGCCAGTATCGCCTGGCAAGCGGGTGACAACGGTGCGCCGATTTTGAGCGAAGCCCTGGCGGTACTGGAGTGCCGGGTAGTGCAGCAAGTTCAGGCCGGTAGCCACTGGGTGATTATTGGTGAAGTCGATAGTGTGGTTTGCCGGGAAGGGGATCCATTACTGTATTACCATTCTGCGTATCGCACGGTTGCTATACAAGGCTAAAGATTTACTGTCGTTGGCTACGTCTATACGCTCCGACAATTGTTGTATTTGCTACAAATGCCGCATAAATTGTAGGTGAATAGCTGTCGTTTTTGGCGACACTTTTTTGGTAATACCTTGAACTGCAAACGAAATAACGGCTTTTAAAAAAACTGGCCGTTATTTTGCTTAGATAACTTTGAGTTTTATCCAACCTTCAGAGTTATCACGGAGTTATCAATGTCAATTAAGGTCATCAAAGAATTTTCTGAAAAAGCCAAAGGCGATGAGGGGCTGAAAGAAAAACTGAAAGCCTGCGTCAAAATTAAGGAAATGCTGTTATTGGCTAAGGAAAGCGGGTTCGAAATCGAAGAAGACGAACTGTATCCACCCAACGAACCACAATTTGTTGAAGAGCAGCTTTCAGAAAAACTGGCTAAAGCGCTACTAAGAGTTTAACGATTGAGCGCCATCCCGCCGCCCGGTGGGATGGCAGCCTGCTATCGGCATAGCGTAAAACGATAGCCGGTAAATTCTAAAAACGACTCGACAACGGTAAACTAGGCGTTTGCTGCTATCGAGGAGTTTTCAAATATGTTCAATGCTGTCAATAGTCCCCAACTGATGGGGATACTCAACGTCACTCCCGATAGTTTTTCCGATGGCGGTAAATTTACCGGCGTGGCTGCAGCCATAGCCCAAGCTGAAAAAATGATAGCCGAGGGTGCCGACATTATCGATGTTGGCGGCGAGTCGACTCGGCCTGGTTCCGATCCTGTTGCCGCGGACGAGCAAATTCGCCGGGTGGTGCCGGTGATTACTGCGATCCGTGCGAGCTATCCTCAAGTGCAAATCAGTATAGATACCACATTAAGCCAGGTTGCTTCAGCAGCGGTGGTGGCGGGGGCGAGTATTATCAACGACGTCTCGGCCGGTCAAGGTGATCCCAATATGTTGGCTTATGCAGCAACAGCCCAAGTCCCCATAATCCTCATGCATATGCAGGGTACGCCGAAAACCATGCAGGACCAGCCGTATTACGACGATGTACTAGCCGATGTGACCGCCGTGTTGCAACAGCGTATCGCCGAAGCGTTGGCGGCTGGAGTATTGGCAGAAAATATCGCTATAGATCCCGGCATTGGTTTTGGCAAAGGTAAGCAAGACAATATCGATCTTTTGGCGCATTTGCGCAGTTTTGTCGATTTGGGTTACCCGGTGTTGCTGGGCACCAGCCGCAAGCGTTTCATGGGCAGTATCTGCAATGTCAGCGAACCTGCCGAATTAGTCACTGCGACGGCGGTAACCACTGCGTTGGGCGTGATGGCGGGGGTGCAGATGTTTCGGGTGCATGATGTCAAAGCCAATCGTCAGGCTGCGGATGTGGCGTGGGCTATCAAGCAGGCGCAGTGACCGATCTACATCCGCGTCTGCAGGCTTTGCAGCGCAGTTTGGCCGCAGCGCCGCTGACCAAGATTAACGACCCGGAATTAGCAGACCGGCAGTTGGAATTGTGGATCAAGCGCGACGACTTGCTGCATCCGATTATCTCCGGCAATAAATGGCGCAAACTCAAATATACCCTCAATCATGCCTTATATGCTGGCGCCGATTGCATCGTCAGCATGGGCGGAGCCTATTCGAATCACCTACATGCCCTGGCTTTTAGCGGTAAAGCTTTGGGATTGAAAACCATAGGCTATATTCGTGGCGAGCGGCCCGCGCAACTCAACGCTACGCTGCATGATCTGCTTGACTGGGGCATGGAGCTGCGTTTTGTGTCACGTAGCCACTATCGTCAGTTGCGTGGCTATCAAGGCCACGACAGTTTACCGGAACTCCAGCCCGGCCAATATTGGTTGCCGGAAGGTGGAGCCACATACTTGGCTTTGCAAGGCGTTGCCGAGCTGGTCGATGAAATCGAAATCGATTTCGACATACTGGCCGTAGCATGCGGTACCGGCACCACTCTAGCAGGCTTGCTGGCCTCGCCGTTAGCTCAACACGCTATCGGCGTAGCCGCGATGAAGGGTGGCGACTTTCTAATTAACGATGTTGAGCAATTACTGGAAATGCAGGGAATGTCCAGTCACGCAGACCGGCGAATTCTAGTGGATTACCATTTCGGCGGTTTCGCCAAAACAACGCCGACCTTGCTGGCGTTTATGCAGGATTTTCAGCAGCGGCACGGCATCGAATTGGAGCCAATCTACACCGGAAAATTGCTGTTTGCGCTCTACGATTTAATCCGGCGGGACTATTTCCCCGCCGGGCAGCGGATAGTAGCAATCCACACCGGCGGTTTGCAAGGCAAGCGCAAGTAGTATTCCCGGTTAAAAATCAGATAGATATTGAGTCATTACTCAAAATGGTGATAATAGCCGCTGCCTAAAAATAATAAAAAGGTGGCACCGTGGTTGCGCAGATCATTTCATTCCCCGAGCAAAAAAGTAGCAATAAACTGGCGGTGTCTTTCCGCTTTTTACTGAGTTTGTATGCCATTGTGCCGCTGTGTTTAGTGGTGCTTTGGTTAGACAAATTCGGCTTTAATTTCGCGCTACGCAATGTGCTGCCCAGTAGCCCAACGCATTTTTTGCTGTTTCAAATTTTGTTCGGTACCCCGCATATTATCGCCAGCAATCTATTGTTGGTTAGCCACCAAGACTATCTGCAAGCCTTTAAAAGCAAATTAATCGCCATGACCTTGTTCATCATGGTTTTTTTCGGCATCGGCAGTTTGTTTATTCCTTACCGCACGCTTTACATCATTACCGCCTGCTGGACGGTGTATCACGTCTTGAAGCAGCAGCACGGTATCGCCAAAGCAGTATGTCGCTTGCCGAGTTGGGCGTTTTATCTGCAATTGTGGCTCAGCGTCAGCGCCGGGATTTTTATTTATATGGGGATATTTCTAAAAAATAGCCTGGAGCCGGCGCAAGCGACGCTGGTATTGCAGGTTGCTAGCGTTCTGACCGTGGGATTGTTGATTAGCACCTTGGCGTGTCAACGTTATGTACCCAGCCGGTTTGGGCTTTATTTTCTATGGGCCAACACTGTGCTGGTCGCCAGCAGTTGGTATGTTTACAGCCAGCAGTATTATTTTCTGGCGATCTTGATGCCGCGCTTGGTGCACGATATTACCGCTTACAGTTTCTACGTCACTCACGATGTGAATCGTCACGGCGAACAGCCGCAGAACAACTTGTTCCGGGCGGCAACGGCGATTCGATTACCGATTTGGCTGGTATTGCCGTTGTTATCGTTTGTTTTGACCTATCTGTTGCAAGCTTATGGCGATGATTTGGTCAATCTATTGCTGCAAACCCTGTTTTCGACGCAAATTTACAAAGCCGTCACCTTGGGTTTTTTGGGGTATTTGGCGCTGATGCATTATTACACCGAGGCCTTTGTGTGGGCGGCAGGCTCGCCGCTAAGGCGCTATATCCGCTTTAGCGGCGTCTAATGGCTTAATTCGGCAATGTATACCCAACTTTAATGGTGACTTGCCAATGGGCGACCTTGCTATTGTCGATATGACCGCGGGTTTCCACTACTTCAAACCAACGCATTGTTTGGATAGTTTCACCTGCTTTGGCGACAGCGTTCTCGATGGCTTGCTGAATGCCGAGGCTGGATGAGCCGGTCAGTTCGATTTTTTGATAAACATGTTCTGGCATCAGATTTACTCCGGTTGGTTGAATAAGGCTTGGTAGGCACGCGCAGCGCTTTCCGGTTCATGGTCGAATATGCCGCCTATTACAGCTAATAAGTCTGCGCCCGCTGCCAACAACTGTCCACCGTTTTCCGGCAGAATCCCGCCGATAGCGACTATGGGCACATCTATCGATTGTTTGGCGCGTTGCAGACTGACAATCTCGGCGGGTGCGGCCAACGGTTTCGATCCGGACGGGAAGAAGCGGCCGAATGCGACGTAATCCGCGCCGGCTGCGGCCACGCTCTGCGCTTTTGCCACGTCGTTATAACACGATACACCAATGATGGCGTTCGGGCCCAGCACACGCCTTGCTTCGGAAATATCGCCGTCGTCGCGGCCCAGATGAACGCCGTCGGCACCGACCGCCAATGCCAGTTCGATACTATCGTTGATTAACAGCGGAGCATCGTAGGCATGGCAAACTTCCAACAAACGACTCGCTAGTTGCGGCGCGTCCAGCGGATTTTTATCGCGGTATTGAATCACTGTTGCGCCGCCGCGCAAGGCAGCCTTTACGTCTTTCACCACTTGGGCAATAGTTTTGTTTTCCGGTTGGGTGATGGCGTACAGACCGTGGCGCGGAAATTTCATGCTTCCACCCAAAATAGCCGATCCGGATTGTATTGACCTTGACCGGGACGATAGGCGGCGGCCAGCGACTGCCAGGTAAATTCCTGGGCTTCGCTGACAGCGGTAAACACGTCCAGGCCTTGCGCCAGCAGCGCGGCGCAGGCGCTGGCCAGCGTGCAGCCCGAGCCATGATAGCTGTGCGGCAAGCGTTCCCAGTTAAAGGTTTCATGCAGATCATCGGGCATGTATAAGCGGTTGTGTACCAGCTCGGAGCTTTCGTGGGTGCCGGTGATCAGCACGTATTCGGCACCCTTCCTATGCAAGACGCGACCGCAGTCGGCTAGATCGGCTTGCCCTGACAGGCGGCGGGCTTCTTCGCTGTTGGGGGTTAATAAGGTGGTCAATGGCAGCAGCTGCTCGACTATCACGTCAATCAATTGCTCGCCGGCCAGTTCAGTGCCGCCGCCCGCCGCCAGCACTGGGTCCAGTACCACCGGTATGGCCGGATGTTCCCGCAAAATTTGCGCAATCACTTCAGCAACGCCGGCATCGCCGATCAGGCCGATTTTAAAGGCGGAGACTTGAAAATCGGCCAACAGCGTTTGCGCTTGACTGACAATATCTGCGGGCTGTTGTGGAATCAGCTTTTTGACGTTGCGGCTGTCTTGTTCGGTTAAGGCGGTGATGATGCTCGTTGCGTGACATTGATGGCCGATGATGGCTTCGATATCGGCTTGCACGCCGGCGCCCCCGCTAGGATCGTGGCCGGAAAAACACAGTACGACAGGGCGGTTGCGGCTCATGCGTCTGCTCCTTCCAGTAATTTTAGAAATTCCTGCTCGGTAATCACACCGACGCCTTTTTCGCGAGCGGCGTTGGTTTTGTTGGCGCCCACATTATCGCCGGCTACCAAATAATCGGTCTTCGCCGATACCGAGCTACCGACTTTGGCACCTTTGGCTTTGGCTTGCTTGCTCAAATCGTCGCGGCTGCCTGTGTGCAGGGTGCCGGTGAACACTAAGGTTTTGCCGGCTAGCGGATGGGCGTTGTCGGTAGCCTGGTTTTGCGTCGGGGTGAGATTAAAACCCAGTGACATCAGGCTGTCGAACAAGGGTTTGATCTTGGCAAAGCCTTCCGTGATGACCGCTGCGGTTTTCTCGGCAAAACCTTCGATAGCGACGATGTCGGCTTCGCTTAGATTGAAAATCTCCGCCAAGGTGTAATGCGCCAACAGTCGTTCGCAGTTGCCCAAGCCCATCCGAAACACGCCGAATGCGGATAGGAAGCGCCAGTCTTCTATGACTTCATTGCGGCTACGGACTAATTGATCAACTAGGTTTTGTGATTGCTTGGGACCAAAGCCCATGCTTTCGAATTCTGCGGCGGTTAAGGCGTAGATTTTGTCGACGCTTCGGATTTCGTTTTCGTAAAGCTTCTTGATGGTCGCAGCCCCGAAGCCGTCATTGTTTTTCAGAACCCGGAAGAAATGTTCCATGCTGTTGCTGATTTGCGCCGGGCATTCCAGGTTGTTCGGACAGATCAGGTAGTCGTTGTCCCAGATCAATTCGTGCCCGCAGCTAGGGCAGGCAGTGGGTACGGCGGGTACGGCCGGACGTAGCACTTCCTCGATTTTGGGGATGACCTCACCGGAGCGGGCCAAACGGATCAGCGCGCCGGCGCCTATGCCTTTATCCAATACCATTTTGTAATGATGGGCGGTGGCTCTGGATAATAACGCACCGCTAAGGCGCACCGGTTCCAGCTCGGCGACCGGGGTGATGCGGCCGGAGCGCGAGGTTTGCGGGGTGACGCCAATGACGGTGACTTCGGCGGTTTCCAGATTTTCTTTGTAAGCCAGTTGCCAGCGGTGATGGTGGCGGGTGGCGCCCATCGCTTGTTTGAGCTGCTCGTCGACGATTTCCAGAATCACGCCGTCGACGTCGTAATCCAGCTTATGCCAGATGTCTTTGATGATGGTTTCGAAGTTGTCGATCAGATCCTGCCAGACGCCGTTCCAGCAGGGCAGGATCGCAAACGGATAAAACACCGCCGCATGATCGGCGATGGCGCGTTCGGCGTGCTCGTCAAGTTCTTTTTCCTTGATGACGCTGGCCTGGAAGTTACGGGCGTTGTCAAAAAACTCGGCCAGATTGGCGTCGAAATAACTGCGGCTGACGACGATTTCGCCGGCGCCCAGGCCGCGTTGGCCTTGGTTAGCGACTTGTAAACCGCGCTCAAATACGCGAGTAATGTCTGTGCCTTTGCGGCCATCGCCGCGGGTATACAGCATCTGGCCGTCGTCGTAGGCCGCATAGCCATCGAGTTTGGGGGTGACTTTAAAAATCAGTTCGGCAAAGTTTTTATCCAGTTCCAACGCCGCCTTTTCGATGCGGCCGGCCCAGCGTTCCACCTCGTCGCGGCTGTAGGCTTTGTCGGTGGAGAGCATGATGGTCGGCAGATCGACGGTTTTGCCGGCGAATGCCGGTTCCGGCTCAACAGTGTGCAGCAGCGGATGTTCGGGCTGACGTTTTTTCAGTTCAGCCAAATACACAAAATCGTAATCGGCATCGCTGATAATCGGTTCGCCGCCACGATACAAGGCGTTGGCAATTTCCAGGAACGCGACTAATTCGTTGTCCGTGACGGTATTCAGCAGATCCGCTTGTTCGCACAATTCGCAAAAACGTTGCTCACCAATAGCGTTCGGATCGAGGGTGGTTTGCAAAAGAATGGCTTTTTGACTGTCGGTAAGCATGCCGGAGATAGATGTGTCGGGTAGGGCGGCGATTATAGAGGATAATATCGCAAAAAAAAGGCGGGAGAGAGAACTCGCCCGCCGAAGCATCTATCTTTCAAGAGGATCATGTCGACGGTAGGAAAACGCGTGACATGGGCTTAATATAAAGTTTTCTGCCGGACAAGCGTTGATCTAGGTCAATATTTATCGGGTTATTGAATGGCCTGTTCATCCACAGTATTGGTGGCGGGGTTGCAGGTTTTGCATAAGCCATGAATTTCGATGGTTTTACGCTGCGGTACGAAGCCGGCGTCGCCAAGCTCTTTGGACAGCGCGCTGAGTACCGAAGGTGCGGCGCGTTCCTGCACCGTATGGCACGCAGTGCAGATTAACAGTAGTTGATCGTGTTGGATGCCGGAGCAGTGGCAGCCGACGAATGCGTTTAAGCTCTCCACCCGATGAATCAGGCCTTGTTCCAACAAAAAGTCCAAAGCACGATAGACCGTCGACGGCTTTGCTGCGTCGTTTACCGGCCTGATTTGATCCAGCAAGTCGTATGCTTTAACCGCCTTATGACTGTTCCAGATCAGCTCCAAAATCTTGTGGCGAATAGGGGTCAGTTGCACACCGCGTGTTAAGCAAAGTTGTTCGGCTACACTTATCGCCTTGTGGATGCATACGTTATGGTCATGTTCGGGTGCCGGGAAGATTGCTTTGTCGGTCATTTTACAAAGGGTGATTAGGTTCATTCATTTTGTGGGCGCGGTAAGTTATAGTGCCAGCATAAACAACCCATTTCAAATCGGATTACCAAATAGAGTTTGAGTAATTTTAAGGCGCGCGCTTGAGCGCCATAGTATGGTTGTTTGGCGGTTTCTTGGCAGACTTTTGCGAAGCGGCTATAAGTATTTTTGAGGCAATAAATGAGAAGGATTACATTCCTGGTTTATGCAGTGCTATGGATTTTGTTGATTAGCCTGAACCTATACCAGCAAGTAACGGATACCAAACAGTACGCGCAAAAAATTGCCACGCGGCAGGCCGAGATGTTTTTCGATCACATCGTGTTGATCAGAAAATGGAATGCGTCGCACGGTGGCGTTTACGTTCCTATTACCGAAACTACTCAGCCTAATCCTTACCTGGATGTTCCGCAACGGGATGTCGAAACCACGGATGGCAAGCGCCTTACTTTGATCAATCCTGCCTATATGACTCGGCAACTCGCTGAAATGAGCGACGACTCGGGCATTGCCTTTCACATCACCGGTTTTAATCCGATTCGCCCGGAAAATCGGCCGGACCAATGGGAGTCTGAAGCGTTGTTGGCCTTTCAACAAGGTCAAAAAAGCGTGAGTAGTACCGGTACTATCAACGGGCAATCTTTTTATCGTTATATGGCGCCGCTTCATGTCGATCAGAGTTGCCTCGTTTGCCATCAGCGGCAAGGCTACAGAGAGGGGGATATTCGCGGCGGCATTAGTGTCAGTATTCCCAGCGCCAGTATCGATGCCTTTGTGAACGAGCGCCTGGAGCATCTGACGATCACTCATGCGATTGTGGCGTTCGTTGGTTTGATCGTGTTGCTGCTGTCATATTTGGCGCAAGCCAGACTGAGCCAGCGCCTGGATAAGGCCAAAAGCCGCATGCAACTGGCTTATCTGGATTCTTTGACGTTGCTACCCAATCGTCGTTACTACGATGCCTTTGTAAAAAGGGAATGGAAGCGGGCCTTGCGGCATAAATATCCCATCTCGATGATCATGATAGACATCGATTTCTTTAAGCTATATAACGACAATCTTGGACATATCGAAGGCGATCATTGCTTGCGGCAAGTGGCTAGAGCTTTGAAGCGTTTCTTTAGAAGGCCGGGCGATTTGATTGCCCGTTACGGCGGCGAAGAGTTTTGTGTAGTCGCGGCCTGTGATGCCGAGCAAATCATGGTGCTGGCGGAGATTCTGCGTAAAGCTGTCGAGAATATGCGTTTACCGCATCCGGCTTCTAAAGTTTCCGAATTTGTGACTATCAGTCTTGGCGTTGCCAGTATCGTACCGGGTGACGACCTGTCTTTCGAAAGTTTGCTACATGCGGCGGATCAGGCACTTTACGATGCCAAGGCCACCGGTAGAAACCGGGTTGGAAAAGGCCGGATTTGAACTGATGGGCCGGGGTTAACCGGCCCTTGCCATGCTGTGTATTTACGAGTGCTTTTCCAATAGTTTGGCATGAGCTGCCGCCAAGCGAGCGACCGGAATCCGCGGTGCCGAACACGATACGTAATTCAAGCCTAGGTCGTGAACGAATTTAATCGAACGCGGATGCCCGCCGTGCTCGCCGCAAATGCCGATTTTCAAATCCGGCCGTTGCTGACGACCCAGTTCCACGGCCATTTTCATCAGTTTGCCCAAACCCTCGACGTCCAAGGTTTCGAACGGATTGTCTTCCAGCAATCCGGATTCTTCGTACAGCGGCAGGAATTTGTTTTCGGCATCTTCGCGCGAGAACGAGAAGGTGGCCTGGGTTAAATCGTTGGTACCGAATGAGAAGAAGGCTGCTGTCACTGCCAGTCGGTCGGCACGGGTACAAGCCCGCACCGTTTCTATCATCGTGCCGAATTTGAAGTTGAGCTTGAGTTTGTATTGCGCTTCCACTTCGGCTTGAATCTCGTCGACATAGGTTTTCACGGTTTTCAATTCCTGCGCGGTAATTACTTGCGGCACCATGATTTCCGGCTCGACCGGAATCCGCTGTTTCACGCAAAGCGCCGCCGCTTCCAGAATCGAGCGTATTTGCATTTTATAAATTTCCGGATAGCTCATCCCCAATCGTACGCCGCGATGACCCAGCATTGGGTTGACTTCGTACAGCTCCAATACTTTGTCCAGCATCATTTGTTTTTTGCTGATCGCTTCCAAAATCACGTCTTCGTTCAGCATATTGAACGGTGCCGGCATTTCCGCCGGATGCGCCAGCGTATCCAGCGTGACGCGTTGGCCTTTGACGATAGTCAGATAGTGTTTCAGCGCGTCCAGCTCGTCGATCAATTGATGCTCGTTAGGCAAAAACTCGTGCATCGGCGGATCGAGCAAACGCACGGTAACCGGGTGCGGCGACATGGCTTCGAATAGCTGTTGGAAGTCGTCGCGCTGGATTGGGAACAGTTTGGCCAACGCGGCTTCGCGTTCTTCGGTGTTGTGCGCCAGAATCATATCCACTACCAGCGGCAAACGGTCGGCGGCATTGAACATGCGTTCGGTACGGCATAAGCCTACGCCTTTGGCACCGTAACTGACGGCCAATCTAGCGGTTTCCGGCGTATCGACATTGGCATGCACCCGCAAGCGAGCAATGCTGTCAGCCCAGCCCAGCAAGGTTTTTAGTTCCTCGGAGAAAGAGGGTGGAATAGTCGGAATGCGGCCCAAATAGATATTGCCGTTGCTGCCGTCGATGGTGATTAAATCGCCTTCTTTAATATGAATGTCGCCAACAATTGCCAAGCGGGCTCGCACATCGACTTTAATATCTTCGGCGCCAGCCACGCAGGCTTTACCCATGCCACGGGCCACCACGGCTGCGTGCGAGGTTTTGCCGCCACGGCTGGTCAAGATGCCTTGCGCGGCGAAAAAGCCATGAATGTCTTCTGGCTTGGTTTCTTCACGCAGCAGGATCAAATCTTGGCCGGTTTTGCCCAAACGCACGGCAGTATCGGCGTCGAATACGCAATGGCCGCAGGCAGCGCCGGGTGATGCCGGTAAGCCTTGGGCAATGGCTTTGACTTCGTGATTGGGGGCCAATTGCGGATGCAGCAATTGTTCCAACATGTCGGGGTTGATCCGCAGCAACGCTTGTTCCTTAGTAATCAGGCCTTCCGAAACCATGTCGATGGAGGTTTTGACCATCGCGGTCGCGTTCATTTTGCCGTTACGGGTTTGCAGGCAATACAACACGCCGCGTTCGATGGTGTATTCGTAGTCCTGTACCTCGTGATAATGCGCTTCCAGCTTATTGCGCAGCTCGACCAGTTGCCGGTATTGCTCCGGCATTTCCTTGGCCATTTCCTGCACCGGCTTAGGGGTGCGGATGCCGGCTACCACGTCTTCGCCTTGCGCATTCACCAAATATTCGCCGTACATCTCGTTGATGCCGGTGCCGGGGTTGCGGGTAAAGCCAACGCCGGTGGCGCAGTCGTCGCCCATATTCCCAAACACCATCGTGACGATATTAACCGCCGTGCCATTGGCAACGTCCGGTGTGATGTGAAACTCACGGCGGTAATCCACCGCGCGTCTACCCAGCCAGGAGTTGAATACCGCGCGAATGGCGATTTCTAGTTGCTGGTAAACGTCTTCCGGAAACGGCCGGCCGGTTTCTTCATGGACTACGGTCAGGAACAGTTCACTGATTTCCTGAAGCTGGTCGGCGGTCAATGCCACGTCCGCTTTGATGCCGGCGGCGCGCTTGACGTTGTTGAAATGCACATCGAACTTCTCGTCTTCGATGCCCAGCGCAACCTTGCCGAACAATTGAATGAAACGCCGATACGCATCGTAGGCAAAGCGCGGGTCATCGGTCATTTCGATCAAACCGGCCAGGGTTTGCTTGTTCAAGCCTAAGTTTAGAATGGTGTCCATCATGCCCGGCATCGAGATGGCCGAGCCGGAACGTACCGAAACCAGTAGCGGGTCGCTGGCGCCGCCAAACGATTTACCGCTCAGGCGTTCGATGTCGGCGATTTGCTGCCGAACTTCGTCCATTAAATCGCTGGGTAATTGCTTGTTTTCCAGGTAGGTCAGGCAGGTTTGCGTGGTGATGACAAAGCCAGGTGGCACGTTAAAGCCCATTTGTGTCATTTCGCAAAGGTTTGCGCCTTTGCCGCCCAGTAATGCCTTGTTTTTGCCGTCGCCCGTATTGAATGAATAGCTGTATTTTGGAGTCATTATGGCCTTGTCGAAGTGTTGAAGTTGGGTGATGGCTGAGTGAAACGCTTTGAGTACCTTGTTGGCGTCTCGGGATGCCGGGTATTGCGGTTAGAATACCCCACTTTTTACCTATTTTTTCGAGTCATTACAAGTTATGCGCCATGGATAAATTTGATGTCATCATCGTCGGAGCCGGCGCGTCCGGTTTAATGTGCGCTATCGAAGCAGGTAAACGCGGTCGGCGGGTGAAAATAGTGGAACACGCCAACAAGCCGGGCAAGAAAATTCTGATGTCCGGCGGCGGGCGGTGTAATTTCACCAACTACAGCATAGCGCCGGAAAATTACATTTCCAATAATCCGCATTTCTGCAAGTCTGCGCTTAGCCGCTTTACGCAATGGAATTTTTTAGGCTTTGTACAGCGCCACCAAATACCGTTTCACGAACGATTGCACGGGCAATTGTTTTGCGATAACAGTGCCAAGGACATTCTGGATGCGCTGTTGAAAGAATGCGGCCAAGCCGGCGTGACGCTGGAGTTAAATTGTCGGGTGGACCGATTAGAGAAACGCAGCGACGGCGACTTTTTGCTACACACCAGCAACGGCGTGATTTCTGCATCGGCCTTGGTAATTGCCAGCGGCGGCCTATCCATACCGAAAATGGGTGCCACGCCGTTTGGTTATAAAGTCGCTGAACAATTTGGCATCAAAGTCTGGCCGACCCGGGCAGGCTTGGTGCCGTTAACGCTGCAACCGGACGACTCACAACGCTTCACCCCGCTGACCGGCATCGCGGTGCCGTGTCGGGTTAGCAATCAACAACAGTCTTTCAAAGAAAACATTTTATTCACCCATCGCGGTCTGAGCGGTCCGGCCATCCTGCAAATTTCCTCGTATTGGCATCCCGGCGAAGCGCTGCATGTGGACTTATTGCCGGACATGGATTTGTCGGCGGAATTGAAAGAAAAACGGCGGCAAGGCA
>Ga0123390_1070986_pt1 | contig 26182 bp, 19 predicted proteins | sample T3HHNO3metaT_FD_89918 | JGI IMG/M metagenome (GOLD analysis project Ga0123390, IMG submission 89918) | Methane-oxidizing artificial microbial communities from Washington, USA to study methane cycling - T3-HHNO3 metaT (Metagenome... | ecosystem: Engineered > Modeled > Simulated communities... | reverse complement strand
TTACGATACTGAGTAAATTTACTCAGTATCGTAACATGAAATACACCCGCCCCCAGGAAGCGCTACTCAAAAACCGTCTCGGCGATCCAGTTCACTTTATCAACTTACTCGCCGGCCCAAGGCAGGTCGGCAAAACCACCATCATCCGCGACATTGTTTCAGCCAAGCCGACGCAAGGCTACTACATCTCAGTGGACGATGAACTCCCTGTCGGCTTTGATCCGTCCGCGACTATTTCCCCGCCGCAAAAGAAAGATAGGGGTTGGCTCGCCTTCCATTGGCAAGAAGCGAGAAACCGCACTGCCGCCTGGCTGAAAACTGCGCACAGCGGCGACATCTTTGTATTTGCGATAGACGAAATCCAAAAAATCGAGGATTGGTCCGACATCGTCAAGGGCTTATGGGATGCTGATCGCGCCAGTGGCGTACCGATGCATGTGGTGTTGCTCGGTTCCGCACCATTGTTGATGCAAAAAGGCTTGTCGGAGAGTCTGGCTGGACGTTATGAAACCCTGCCCGTCAGTCATTGGGGCTTTGCCGAAATGCAACAGGCCTTTGATTTCTCACTCGAACAATACATTTATTTCGGCGGTTATCCCGGCAGCGCCTGGCTGATAAAAGACGAAACGCGCTGGCGCCGCTACGTACGCGATAGCTTGATTCAGCCCAATATCGAAAAAGACATCCTGCAAATGGTGCGCATCAAAAATCCGATGCTGCTGAAACAGTTGTTCGAACTAGGTTGCCATTATTCCGGCCAGGAATTGTCGTTAACCAAAATTATAGCAAGCATCATCGAAGCCAAACACACCGAAACCTTGGCCGATTACCTGCATCTACTGACCGAAACCAAACTATTAGCTGGCCTGCATAAATACGCCGGCCAGGAAGTCCGCAAGCGCAATTCCGTGCCTAAACTGCATGTGTTCAACACAGCGCTGATGTCGGCGCTACAGGATTACAGCTTCGCCGAGGCACAGGCCGATCGCAGTTATTGGGGACGTTTGGTGGAAAGCAGCATCGGCGCGCATCTGCTCAATACCGCCGACGAAGACACCAAACTTTACTATTGGCGCGAAGGCAACCAGGAAGTCGATTTCGTGCTGGCTAAAGGCAAGAAACTGGCGGCGATAGAAGTCAAAAGCGCGCCCAAGCCGGTGGTATCGGCAGGGTTAAACGTGTTTGCCGAAAAATATCCCCACGCTACAAAAATTCTGGTCGGCGCGGGCGGTGTGCCGCTGGCGGAATTTCTGTCTCAACCCGCCGAATATTGGTTGGATTAGTTCATGCTGTTTCGCGTCCCCCGCACCGTCACCGAAAAAACCACTGAAGACACTCCTGCCGAAAGCCTTCCTATCGCCGACTACAGAGACCGGCCGGCCTATGTATTGCTTGGCGAACCGGGCGCGGGGAAATCCACGTTGTTCGAAGTCGAAGCCAAGCTTACCGGCGGTCATTACATTTCCGCCAGAGACTTTATCTATTTAGATAATGAGGAATGGCAGGAGAAAACCCTGTTCATTGATGGCCTAGACGAGGCCCGAGCCGGCAAGGACGACGCGCGAACGCCACTGGACGCCATTCGCGGCAGACTCAATAAATTGGGTTGTAAACGGTTCCGCATTTCCTGCCGCGAAGCCGATTGGCTGGGTGCGCTGGATAGCAGAGATTTATCTAAAATCAGCCCTGTTAGCGTGCTGTATTTAGACCCATTAAACAGTGGCGACGTGACGGCGATACTTGCTAACGACAAGCGTGTCGGCGATGCCGATAGTTTCATCGAAAAAGCGGAACACTCCGGCCTGTCCGGTTTGCTGGACAACCCACAAACCCTGGACATGCTGATTGATGCCGTAAAGGGCGGGCGGGAATGGCCATCCACCAAGCAACAGCTATACCGGCTGACATCGGAACAATTGGCGGCGGAATTTAACGACGAACATAGGGTTGCCGAAAAATCCACGGTTAATATTCCAGCGTTGCTCGACGCGGTAGGCTTGCTATGTGCGATTCAATTGCTCGCAAACCTGTCGGGTTTCAGCGAAGGTTACGCCCAACCGGGCCGCATCAGTCTTGCTTCTCTCGACCTTCCTGTGGCGAGCCGCGCCGCCTTAAAGTCCCGCTTGTTCAGAAAGGTGGGCGACGAATATAGCTATGTACATCGTAGCGTCGCGGAATATCTCGCGGCGTACTTCATTGCCGGCAAGATCAAGGATGGCTTATTGGTCAATCGAGTATTGGCGCTAACGATCGGCGTAGACGGCGGCATCGTTGCCGCGCTGCGCGGTTTGATGGCCTGGTTGGCCGTATTGTCGGAACCGGCGCGTGATCCTTTGATTGAAATCGATCCTTTAGGTGTGGTGGTGTATGGGGATGTGCAGTTGTTTTCTACGCAAACGAAATCCAGATTATTACGCGCATTGATTCGGGAAGCACAAACCACAGGCTTTCCCAACCGCGATGGGCACACCACGGCGTTTTCGGCCTTGTGCCAAAAAGATATGGCGAGCGAATTAATACAAGTGCTCGGCAATCCGGGGCGTAGCGATGGCGAACAGTATTTGCTGTATTGCTTGTTACAAGGGCTATGCTGCACGGAAAATAAGCTAAATATAAGTCTTCAATTACTGGCGGTTATAAGAGACAAAACGTATTGGGAGGCCATTAGAAGTTATGCCTTGCGCGCTTTTTGTCAACTATATCCAGGCGATTATGAAAGTTTATTGGTCTTAGCGGAAGATATTCACAATAAAGTCATTGAAGACGCGCGCAATGATTTATTAGAGGTTTTATTAAGAAAACTGTACTTATCAAAAATCAAACCTGCGGATATTATTCGATTTATAGGTAAGCAGGGTGACGGCAGTAGAATCTCTTGCATTCATTTTTGGAAAAATGAATTTTTGCGTGGAATAGGTAGTAACGACCTACCGAATGTCTTGGATGAATTTGTTCATATTGGAACCGATAAAATACATGCCGCATTAGATAACTTATTCGATGTCGCTGGCGATTTAATGGTGAGCGGATTAACTTTGCATGGTCCGTCTATTTCTAATGAAAGGCTTTATTGCTGGTTATCGATCGGTATTGACGAATACGATGAATGCAAGTTATCGCAAGAATACAAGGCAAAAATCTCGGCATGGCTGGAAGCAAACCCTGAAATTTTTATTAATTTGCTCTCGGAAGGCTTGAAACGAATAGAAAGCAAGGAAAATATAGAATATGCGATTGCTTTGATATTTGTGCACTTCCGAAATGCTACCCCGCCGAAAAACTTGGGTGCCTGGTGGTTAAGCATGGCACTGACCGAAATCGATTCAGATAAAAAAGTCTCTTATTTCAAACAGGCATTCTTGACGCTCTATAACCAAGACAGCGCTTTGACTCTTGAAGAAATTAGTGAATGGGTCTTTCAGCACCCTGAGTTTAGCAAGGTGTTTAATGAGCTAAAGTTTTGCCCCATTCCGGAAACGTGGAAAAAAAGGATCGAATCAAAAGCCAAGTGGCGGAAACAACGCGAACAGGAATTGGCTGAAAAATTAAATTTTTTTTATAAAAATTTGGATGGCATTGCTACTGGCAAGATTCAACCTTCTGTTTATGATCAAATTTCACAATATTTTGATCATCGAGTTAGTGTAAGCGGAAAATCCAATGAGCAGCGATTGGCGGAGTATCTAAATCATGATGAAATTTTGATTTCGGCAGCGAAAAGTGGATTGCGAAAGATATTGGATAGAACTGATCTTCCTGGAGCGGAAGAAATATTGGCGGCTGATGTAAAAAATGAATATCACTATATCAGGCGGCCGCTCCTAATATGCATTGAAAGTTTGTATTTGGAGAATAATAGTTTCTTAGAAGATTTAAACGATGATTTAATTAATAGTGCGCTTGCATTTTGTTTTACTCAAGGGACATTCGAAGACGAATGGTTTAAATCATTATGCTATTCTCGGCCTGATTTTGTTGCTAAAGCCTATTCCGGTTATATCACAATCTTACTAAATGCCAAGGCTAAATTTATTCATGGCATTTCCTATTTTACCTCTGACGCTCGCGGATTACAGATAGCCCGTCGTATTGTATTGCCGTTACTCGAAAAATATCCGGTTCGCGGCTACAAAGATCACATCGACCATCTTAAGTATTTACTGAAAGCGGCTATAGCGGGAGGTGACAAAAATTCGTTATTCTCGCTAATTGAAAAAAAATTAGCATGCAAAGGCATGGATTTAGCACAGCGTATTTATTGGCTTGCCACGGGGTTGGTCATTGATCCAAGCATTTACGAAACGAAGATCAAACTGGAAGTGACCGAGAAGGCTATCCGTATCAATCATTTGTCTTCGTTCTTATTGCCGATGCATGGTAACGAACCCTACTTCAGCCTTGAAAGGGTTACTACGATAGGTATGCTGATAGCGTTGCTAGCACCCCGCTGTCAGCCGAATTGGCCTAGGGGTGGTGGATTTGTTACGCGAGCGATGGAAGAGCGAGATTATGTTCGATATTTGATAAATAACTTGGCGGCGAATCCCGCAGAGGAAGCCGCAAAGGTTCTGGCCGAATTACTCGAACAGCCAAAATTGATTGCCTGGCACTCACTAATCCGCGACGCCCAACAAACCCAACAAATCAGCCGCCGCGAAGCGTTGTATAAACATCCTGACGCTTCCCAAGTCATCGAAACGCTGAACGACCGAAAACCGGCCAATGTCGCCGACCTCTCGGTGCTGGCGTTGGATTGTTTACAGCAATTGGCGGAGGGAATGCATACCGGCAACACTAACCGTTACCAACATTTCTGGAATTTAAAGGGCAAAGAAACTTTAGTCCCTACAGAACCTTACCCAGAGAACGACCCTAGATACGAAGAGGTTGGTCGCAATTATCTGGTTGATCTCCTCAAGCCGATGCTGCTGAAATACGATGTCGCTGTCGAACCGGAAGCATTGCAAGCCAATGAGAAGCGCGCCGACATCAAATTGTCCTTCATCCATCAAGGCCGATCTTATTACCTGCCCATCGAAATCAAGCGCGATTATCACCGCGATTTGTGGAAGACCATACACCAACAACTCATACCACGCTACACCATCTCGCCGGAAACCGAAGGCCGTGGCTTGTATTTGGTTTTGTGGTTTAACTTTAAAAGGTTGCCGACTCATCCAGACGGCCTGCCGCCGCCTAAATCCGCCGCCAAACTGGAAGAAATGCTGAAGGCCACATTGACACCGGCGGAACGAAAACTAATCGACGTCTTCGTGCTTGACGTTTCTGCAACAACGCCATCAAAACTAAATTAAGACGGCCTGCAACTGGTTTTAAATCAACGCTTGATTTTAGCTAAATCCGAGGCCGTGGGGACATGTCCGAGTATGCGTAAACATCACAAACTTCGGGCAGGGTATTTAGGTGTTTTGGCTAGCGTTGGCGTAACAAGCAAACGGGGCAATTGTGTCACAGCTATTAAAATTCCGGACACCCGCGTAGCACAAAATTGCAGTCACCGCCTATATGCTGACCTCAAACAAGAAATGACCGATCCCAACACTTCTAACCTTCAATGACTGTCACTGAATACGGGCGTCATTAAGCCGAAACCGGTGGCCGATTTCCCGAGGGAAATACTCACAAGGCCAACTAAACAGCCTTTTGATGTGCAGTGCGGTTACCGGCCAAGCGGTAAGCTACGCGCATACCCAGCAGCAAAGCCAGTACAAGCGCAAACATCATAGGTCTGCTTAGATCTTTTTTCACCAGCCAGCCGAAATGCACCACGCCGGCAATCGCGCACGGATAAGTTAAGCGATGTAATGCCCGCCAGCGTTTGCCGCCCAGGCGGCGGATAATGGCGTCATTTGAAGTCAATGCCAGCGGAATCAGCACCACAAATGCGCTAAAGCCGATAGTAATGTAAGGCCGTTTCAGGATGTCTTTAGCGATTGCCTGCCAATCGAAATATTGGTCCAAAACCAAATAGGTCGCAAAGTGCAACGACGCATAAAAAAACGCAAACAAACCCAACATGCGCCGCAAGCGCATCAGCCATAAGCAGCCCGACAGACGCCGCAGCGGGGTGACCGCCAAAGTGATCAGCAAAAAACTCAAAGCCCAAAACCCGGTAACGTGGGTCATTTTTTCAATGGGATTGGCGCCCAACTCATCCGCATAAGCGGCGACGGCCAAATTGGCGAACGGCAGCAAAGCCGTCAGAAATACGGCCGCTTTCACCCAAAGCAGCACACGGTTGTCGAGATTTTTGATCGTCATGGCTTAAAAATTCCGCTGCAAGTCCATGCCGGCGTACAGTGCCGCCACTTCGTCGGCGTAGCCGTTGAACATCAGGGTTTTGCGTTTCAGAAACTCGCCGATGCGCCGCTCCTTGGCTTGGCTCCAACGCGGATGATCGACCTCGGGATTAACGTTGGCGTAAAAGCCGTATTCACCCGGCCCGGCTTTCATCCAACTGGTCAGAGGTTGCTGCTCAACCAGCCGGAATTTGACGATGGATTTGGCACTTTTAAACCCGTATTTCCATGGCATGACGATGCGGACCGGCGCGCCGTTTTGCTTGGGCAACACTTCCCCGTACAAACCAAAGGTCAACAACGTCAAAGGATGCATGGCTTCGTCCATCCGCAAACCTTCGCGGTAGGGCCAATCCAGCACTGCGGCCTTTTGTCCCGGCATTTGGGCCGGATCGTGCAGGCTGACAAATTCGACAAACTTGGCATTGCCGGTCGGCTCCACCCGCTTGAGCAATTCCGCCAGCGAATAGCCGAGCCAAGGCACCACCATCGACCAGGCTTCCACGCAGCGCAGGCGATAAACCCGCTCTTCCAGCGCCGCCATTTTCAGTAACTCGTCAATATCAAACACCTTGGATTTTTTCACTTCGCCTTCTACCGTAATAGTCCAAGGCCGGGTTTGCAGGCTGCCGGCATTGATGGCCGGCTGATCTTTGCCGGTGCCGAACTCATAAAAGTTGTTGTATTCGGTAACAGCCTGCCGAGGTGTGAGTTCATCCGTCACGCTGTATTTAGATTTTCCAAGCCCGCCTAAATTATCCATCGCCCATAGTGTCTGCGGCCACACGGCCGCCAGCGCGGCACCGCCTGCCGTTTGTATAAATTTTCGCCGTGCCTGGAACAGGGCTTGCGGCGTGATTTCCGAGGAAGGGATAGCGGGTGGTTTATAGGGTTTCATGTCGATGAGCCTCTGCTCTATTAATTACGGTAATTCGCCAGCGGACTTAAGCTGCGCGTACAGCCAAGCCGACGGCGGTTTTTGCTATTTGCTCTGGATCGGGTGACACCAGCGCTATCGAGTCCGGCGCCGACTGACCGTTCCAAATTTCAGTCAAGCGTTTTGCAGTGAGTGGACCGACAGGGCTGTCCGCATTTTCTTGACCACGCGCACTAACCCAAGCCTTGCATAATCCGGCCATGTCGGCCTTACAGACTGCATAGTAGGGTTGCGCGTTATCGCCTGGGCCGCCCAGGAAAGTGGATACGCAGATGATTTTGGTCGGTGCCAATGCTATAGCCGTTTGCCCGCCGCGTCCGGCAAACTCTTTCAGCGCCTGTCTGACGCATAAAAATTGCTCGACCAGATTTTGCCGCAAAATTTCCCGCCATTGCTCCGGATCTATACCACCAGTCGGCATAGCAAGCGCCAGATCGGCATTCGTCACTAATGTATTCAAGCCGCCCCAATAGACGGCGAGTACATCGAACATACTGTTAACTTGGCTTTCCCGGCTAAGATCGGCTTGAAATATCATGGCTTGTCCCTGCTTAACCCGAATCCGCTGGGCAATGCGGTCCGCTGCCGCGCTTTCGTGCAGATAATTGATCAACACCTTGGCACCGGCAGCGGCATACGCCTCCGCCACCACCGCGCCGATACCACAATCGCCGCGAACCACCAACGCGGTTTGCCCCGATAGCGGCGCTCCGCCGTTCGGGACGTTCACGCATTCTCCCGTTTTAATGCCGACCTGACTGCGCCAACATTCACTGGGAACAAGTAGCGGCTTATCCAGACATCGAGCGACAGTCCGCCCGGCCCTTGCAAGCAACAAACCAACAACATGACGCCCCATTGTTTATGCTGCTCAATGCCGGCACTGCCCAAATCCGGGTAGGAAATCACCGCGACGATATTGAATAGAAACAGCACTATTGCCGCGGTGCGCCCGCAAAGACCCAGTGCCAGTAAGGCAGGACCGATAAGCTCGACTGCGGTGGCCAGCACCGCCGCCAGCCCGGCAGGCAATAGCGGCACGGCGTATTCGTTTTCGAAGAGATATAAGGTGCTGTCCCAGCTTTGGAGTTTCAGCAGACCTGAAACCCAGAACGCATAAGCAACCCAGCAGCGCAGCAGCAAACTGCTCAACGGAGTCAAACTGCCCAGTAACAGGCCGTAGCGACGGCCCCAGCTTTGCGGCCGATAAAACGGCGCTAATAATTTGGCAATGATGTGTGTATGCATGTGTTAGGCATCCGCAAAATAAAAATCGGTTAACAGGCCTTTAAGCAAGCAGCGTTGCAACAGGGTGGGCACGTTCGCATCGGGGTGATCAGTAAGCACGGTCTCGACTGTTCCGCTTAGCGTCGTGCCAATAGCCAACAACCATAGAAATTGATATTCCGCTTGATCCAGACTATCGATTTCGACTTGCCGACCCGGACGGTACAGCAACAAGCAACAAGCCCCGTTACGCAAATCGATGTATTCCCGGCCGGCGTCATCGGCCTGGTTACTGGCCCAGATCCTGGCTATCGGATAGTCCGAGGCGATGAAGCGTGCGCTGGGATGCAGCTTGAAAACCAACCGGCCGTAGGCGGCGGGATCGATTTGTGTCAACACTGTAGCGGACAGTATCGGCGCATCGGCAGCGTGATAGGCTTCGTGCCACAGCCACTCCAGCTTGGCGACATCGGCTAAATAAGCCAAGCTTTGCGCGGCGGCAAACCCGCTTATCAGCTCGGAAAAATGCGCGCCAAATGTCAACAGGCAAGCCGATTGCGGCGGGTAGCTTTTGATGTAAGCAGCAGCCAGCCCGGCAAAAAAGCCCTCACCGACCAGACGGTTCACGACCGGATAGCTGTTGCGCAAGGCCGCCGTTAAACCAAGCCGGGTATTGTTTCGATAAATGGCCAGCCGTTGCTCGGCACTCAGGCCCATCGACTTCACGCCCGCCGGCAACTGTTGGGATTCTTGCAACACGAAGCGGGAAAAATCCCGTTGTAACTCACGCAGCCTGTGCATAAGCCTGCTCCATAAACCTGTCGGCTTTTGCGGCTTCCGCCACCAACACCGGCCAGGGCGGCAGATCGGCATCCCATTCGATCAAGGTCGGACGGCAACCGAAACGCTGTATGGCTGTTTGATAGAGTTGCCAGACCGCATCGCTGACCGGCGCGTTATGGGTGTCGATCAGAATGCTCTGCTCGCCGAATTGATTAACGGTATGCCCGGCCAAATGAATTTCCCCGACCTTGTCCGCTGCTATGGCACTTAAATAATCTGCCGCCTGCCAACCGTGATTTACGCAAGACACGTAAAGGTTGTTCACGTCCAACAAAATCCCGCAGCCGCAACGCCGGGCTAGTTCGTTGAGAAATTCGCTTTCCGTATAGCTGGAAAAGCCGTATTCCAAATAACTGGAAGGATTCTCGATCAACAGCGGTCTGCCTAAATAATCTTGTGCCTGCGAGATGCGCGCAACTAAATGGGCCAACGTCTCATCGGTATAGGGTAAAGGCAGCAGATCGTTCAAGTACCTGCCGCCAAAGGCACTCCAGCTTAAATGCTCGGACACCAGCCCCGGTTCGATCCGCTGAATCAGATCGCGCAGTTGCCGTAAGTGTTGCCGATTCAACGGGTCAACAGAACCCAGCGACATACCAACCCCATGCAAGCTGATCGGATAATCGACTCGGATGGCTTCCAAGTCGCGTAACGGAATACCGCCGTTGCCGAAGTAGTTTTCGCTATGGACTTCCAACCACGCAGGCCGAATGGGTTGGTTTAGGGCATCCCGGTGATGCTGGGAGCGAAGGCCGATTCCGGCTTGCGCCGGAATCGCCGAGCTCACTGATACCTGTTTAGCGAGTGGCTTCGTGAGAGTCATGTGGTACTCGATTTAATGGTGAAAGGGTGTCGTCTAAACAGCGCAGAACCTTGTGAGTGGGATGCCGGCAATCGCTGCCGGCATGACTGCGCTCTTTAACGGTTCGCGCGGCCTAGTAACCGGAGCCTGTGCCGTTATTTCATGTCCGCGGGCGCTTCCATACTGCCGCCGACGATGCGCTCGCAAGTGCCGGCAGGCACGGCGATAAAGGCATCTTTTTGATTATCGGCGGTGGAATGTCCGGCACAGGCATTAGACAGCGTTTTGCAGTCGTTTTTGCCGGCTTTGGCTACGCCGTAACATTTCTCCATATCTTTTTTGTCGGCGGCAAAGGCTAGCGATGGCAAGCCTGACACCCCTAATAAAATCAAAGAAGCCATGGCGGTCGATACAACAGTGTTTACGTTTTTCATCAGTCTTTTCCTAGTCGTTAAATGATTTAGTGGAGTCCACCGATTTCCCGGCAGACGCTTAACTAATGGCAAGCGGCATGCCAAAACGCTTTAAAATAAAACATGCAAATAAAAACAAACACTTATAAATTACCAAGCAAATTCAAGCCGTATCCCAATCGCCGAAAATCCACCAATAGTTGTGGCTGCCGCGAATAGTTGCGGCTTGGTGTTGTGGCGGCCGCTGGTTAGAATGCTATTCAATGCAAGCAACCGGACCATTTCACTCATGCAAACTGTCGACTCGTCGGAACTGGCCATACTGCGGGCGCTGGTGGAAGGCACCGTGCAAACCACCGGCAAGGATTTTTTAAGATCGCTGGTGCGTAGTCTGTGCACGGCCATTGGAGTAGCGAACGGCTTTATCGCCGAATTCACCAGCGACAAAACCCGGATACGATCCTTGGCCTTCTGGGAGCACGGTCAATTTATAGACAATCAGGAATGGGAACTGGCCGGCACCCCCTGCGTCGATGTGCTGGCCGGCAAGTTGTGCCATTACCCGTCGGACTTGGCGAAAATCTTCCCCAAGGAAGAAGGCATAGAAAGTTATCTCGGCGTGCCCTTGCAAGACGCCGACGGCCAGATCCTCGGCCACCTGGCGATATTCGACGAACGGGCAATGCCCGAAGAACCCCGCTTGCTCTACACCTTCAAGATTTTCGCGGCCAGGGCGGCGGCGGAGCTGAACCGGATTCGGGTAGAAGAACTGCGGCAACAGAGCGAACAGCGCTATAAGGATTTGTTCGACGAAGCGCCGATTGCTTATGTGCACGAGGACACCGATACCCGCTTCCAGGCCGCCAACCAGGCCGCCATGCGCATCCTGGGCATCACGCCGGAACAAGTGCCGGGTCTAATTGGTAGTTCCTTCGTACCCGACACGCCCGAAGCGCAACAACGCTTGCAGTTGGCGCTCAAGTCCATCGAAGACGGCACGAATAACGATGGTGTCGTGCTGGAATTGCGCCGCAGGGATAACGATCAGCCGATTTGGATACAGTGGTGGTCCAAACTCGACCCCAGCCGGCAATACATGCGCACCATGTTTATCGACATTACCGAACAGGTGTTGATGGAACGGGAACAGGCCAGGCTGCAAGCGCAAAACCTGTATTTACAGGAAGAAATTAAATCGACGCATAATTTCGACGACATCATCGGCCGCAGTCCGGCGCTGCAATCCTTACTAAACCAAGTCCAGCGCGTCGCGCAGACCGACGCCTCGGTATTGATCCAAGGCGAATCGGGCACCGGTAAAGAACTGATCGCCCGCGCCATTCACGCCGCCAGTCCCCGGAAAAACCGGCCGTTGATTAAAGTCAATTGCGCGGCATTGCCGTCCAGTTTGATTGAAAGCGAATTATTCGGTCACGAAAAAGGCGCATTCACCGGCGCTATCAACAAACGCATCGGCCGCTTTGAATTGGCCGAGGGCGGCACGCTATTCCTCGATGAAGTGGGCGAAATTCCGCTGGATGTGCAGGTCAAATTGTTGCGGGTGATTCAGGAACGCGAATTCGAGCGGGTGGGCGGGCAAGTACCCATCAAGATGGATGTGCGGGTGATTACCGCGACGAACCGGGATCTGCTGACGGAAGTAGCTGAAAAGAATTTCCGCGAAGACCTGTTTTACCGTCTGAATGTGTTTCCGCTGACCACGCCGCCGCTGCGAGAACGGCTGGAAGATATTCCGCTGTTGGTGAACTTTTTGATCGCTAAATTCGCGCCGAAAATCGGTAAAAAAATAACCGGGGTCAGTGGTCAATCTATGCAGCGTTTGCAGCGCTATCGTTGGCCGGGCAATATCCGCGAGCTGGAAAATATCATCGAACGGGCCGTGATTCTGACCGATACGCCGATATTGGACATCGGCCCGGAACAGTTGCCCGCGACGGCCGACGCCGGCCTAAAACTCGTGGCAGCAGGCGGCGACACCAGCCTGGATAGCGTAACCAAAGAGCATATCCTCAGCGTCCTGGGACAAACCCGCTGGGTCATTGAAGGCCCCAATGGTGCCGCGCAACGCCTCAATTTAAAACCGAGTACCCTGCGTTACCGCATGCAAAAATTGGGGATCGCCAAAACCAATCGCTAGCGATGGCCGTTTCGAGAATACGCTATCCCTCAGGCCTTTCGGGCTGAGCGGCGGCGTCGCCCCCCAATCAGCAGGAATGCTGAATAAGACTGATAAAAAACTTGCCCCAGGGTATCTCCGACATTTCACTATCCCCTGCTTGCCGGCAATCCGCAGCTTCAACTAGCGTGCCTCAGGACCGCGCAGGCATATCAGGCTTAGAATTTTTTCGGCCACGCGCCGACATTAATTGGTTTATATAAACCATTTCTAGTCAATAGAACCGCTAACATCCTAATTCCCGCCGACAAATAAGGTTGAAATAAGCCGAATTTCCTGGACTGCCGATCTCAAATTGGCTTTGGCATACTACTTGCTTTGAGTGCTTACCAAGCAGACCAATTGCTCAACTCCGGGATAGACCATGCAAACTAAACGTATCATCTACAGTGCGGCACTCGGCTTGCTGGGTGCTATGCTGACTTTCCAGGTCCACGCCCAAAACGTCCCCATATCCCTGGACGAGGCGCTGACGCTGTTTTATCAGCGCAACCTGGATTTGATCGCCGCGCAATACAACATCGACCAATCCCGCGCCGATGCGGTGATTGCCGCGGCGATGCCCAATCCGACCCTGGGCGTGCAGATTTCCGAAATCAGCAACCGGCCCAATATGGGCTCCAATGCCAGCGGCTGCAATCACGATGTCAACGTGTCCTGCGGCCCTGCCGAATATTTTTCCTTCAGCCAACTAATTGAAGTAGCTGGCAAACGCGGCCTGCGCATCCAAAGCAGCGGCTTCGCCACTCAGGCGGCGGAAAGCGACTTCCGCGATGCGGTGCGCATCTTTTCCAACATGGTCGAAGACGCCTATTACGACCTGCTGCTGGCGCAAAAGAACCGCTGGTTGGCGCAGGAAATAGTCGATCATTACCAAACCATTGCCAAAGCCAACCAGCTCAGAATGAACAGCGGCGATATAGCCGAATCCGATTTTCTAAGGGTAAAAATGGAAGCGATGCGCGCGCAATCCGATCTGGATACTGCGCAAACCGCCGTAGAACAGGCGCAAGCCGGTTTGGCGGTGATCTTGCGCTGGCCGAACGACAGCCTGCATTTCGAAGCCAAGGAGCAATGGCCGGACATCAAGGACATCGGCCAAAACCTGTCCAAAGACGAGTTGATGAACAAAGCCCTACAACAACGCCCGGATTTACTGGCCGACAAACAACGGGCCGCCCAGGCCGAAAGAGAACTGGAATTGGCCAGGCGCCTGAAATACCCGGATGTCACCGTCAATGCCGGCTATGCGCGCGACCCCAGCAATAACGCACTCAATTCGTTTTTTGTCGGCGTCAGTGTGCCGGTCCCGGTATTCGATCAATATCAAGGCCAATCGGACAAGGCGGCGGTCGCATTAAACCAAAACCAACTGGCGGTCGAGCAAACCGAACTGAGCATTCGCAACGATGTCGCCAATGCTCTAGCCACCTGGAACAGCGCGGACAAAATCGTGCAGCGTTTTCAAAGCGGCTTACTCGACGATGCGCTGGCGGTGCGCAACAGCGCCGAGCTAGCCTATAGCAAGGGCGCTACCGGCGTACTGGATTTTATCGAAGCGCAACGCAGCTATAAAAATGTGATGCGCGATTACAGCCAGGCCATGATCAACCGGGCCAATGCTTATTACGATCTGGCCAAAGCCTTGGGCGAAGAAATTGCTAACGACAATGCCGCCAACAACAAGGCGCAGGCACCTACTCAATTACCATAGCAGGCTTGAACGAATAACGGATATGAATACTTCCATGCCAACTTTCACCCGAATCTCGTTGTGCTGCCACTTTGTACTGGCCGCTGCGCTACTGGCGGCTTGTTCCGACTCCGCCGAAAACAAACCCAAGGCACCGAAACCTCCCACCCCGGCCGGCGAAGTGGTGCTGGCACCCGACTCGCCGAAAAAGGCCTACGTCAAAACCGCGCATTTGACTTTGGCGCAACATCCTTTGCTGGAACCATTGGCCGGCAAAATCGTGTATGACGAAAGCCTGACCTCGCGCATCAGTTCGCCGGTCGCCGGCCGGGTTGTCGCCACGCCGATTGCCCTGGGCACGCCGGTGCAGACTGGTTCGACCTTATTGGAACTCGACAGTCCGGATGTCGCGGATGCCGAAGCCGATTTCGCCAAGGCACAAGCAGCAGCCACTCTCGCCAGCCACGCTTTCAATCGGCAACAGGAACTGTACGCCGGCAAAGCCATTTCTCGCAAGGAACTGGAACAGGCTCAGAGCGATTTGAGCAGCGCCCGCAGCGACCTGCAACGCGCTACCGACCGCTTGAAAAATCTGCACTTATCCGCTCGCCAAGCCGACGGCCGCTTCGCGCTGCGGGCGACACTGCCAGGCATCGTCGTGGAACGCAACGTCAATCCGGGCATGGAAGTACGCCCGGATTTGGATACGCCTTTGTTTGTGGTTTCCGATCTCAAACATTTGACCGTGCTGCTGGAGGTGTTTGAAGTCAACATCGGCAAAATCAAACTGGGGCAGCAAGTCGCGGTGTCGGTACCAGCCTACCCCGGTGTGACATTTCCGGCCACGGTGCAATACATCGGCCAAGTGTTGGACGAAACCACCCGCACCGTGCAAGTGCGCTGCAAATTAGACAATCCGGATGGCCGCCTGCTGCCGGGTATGTATGCCACCATCAGCGTGGAAAGCGCTGCGGATGACAAAGCATTCGTGATTCCGTTGACAGCCGTGTTTACCGAAGGTGACGCCGATTATGTATTCACGGCTTTAGACGACAACCGCTACCGGCAGCGCCGGGTCGAGATCGGCTTGCGTTTGAAAGACAAAGCGGTCATCACGCAAGGACTGGACGCCAATGAACTGTTGGTAACCGAAGGAGCGCTGATGCTGCGCGCCGAAGAAGAAGTCGAAACCGAAAGTACTCACCAGCCCTAGCGCCATAACCGGGACAATCACATGATCGAGCGCCTTATCGCGTTTTGTTTGCAACAACGGCTGATGGTCATCGGCGCCACGCTGGCGATTGCCGTCTCCGGCATCATCGCGTTCGAAAATCTGCCGGTACAAGCCTTTCCTGACGTACAAAACGTCTTTGTGCAGGTCGTCACCCAGTTTCCCGGCCAGGCCCCGGAAGAAGTGGAAAAACAGATTTCGCTGCCCATCGAGCGGGAAATGAACGGCCTGCCGCATCTGCTGAATATGCGCTCGGTATCCATCTTCGGTCTGTCGGTGGTAACGCTGACTTTCGACGATGCCGCCGAGGACTATTTCTCGCGCCAGCAAGTCCTGGAACGGCTGCAATATGCGGACATTCCCGACGATACCAAGCCGCAACTGGGCCCCTTGTCCACCGGCGTCGGCGAAATTTTGCGCTACGTGATCGACGCCAAAAATTTACCCTTGGTCGAGCAGCGTGCGTTACAGGATTGGATTATCGAACCGCGCTTGCGCTCGGTGCAAGGTGTCGCCGACGTGGTTGGATTCGGCGGCGGCGTGAAAGAATATAAAGTCGCCGCCAAGCCGGACCGCTTAAAAAATTATCGCATCGACCTCAATCAGGTGTTTCAGGCGATTGCCGCCAACAATACCAACACCGGCGGCGGCTATATCGAACACGGCGACGAAGCCTTGGTGGTGCGCGGCACCGGCTTGTTAAAGTCTGCGGAAGAAATCGGCGAAATCGTCATCACCACCAACGACGGCGTACCGGTGCGCATCAAAGACGTCGCGGACATCAGCGTCGGGCCGCAGCCGCGTAACGGCATGGTGGGCATGAACCAGCGCGACGATGTGGTCGAGGGCATCGTACTGTTGATCAAGGGCCGGGATGCAGTCAATGTCCTGAATGGTGTGAAACAGAAAATCCAGGAACTCAATGAGTTTGGTTTACCCCCCGGCGTAAAAATCACCCCGTTCTACGACAGGACCGAACTGGTGGGCCATACCATCCATACCGTCGAACACAATATGATAGAAGGCGCGGTGTTGATCCTGATTATCCTGCTGGTATTTTTACGGCGCTTTGTCGCGGCCTTGCTGGTTACGCTGATTATTCCGCTTTCCCTGCTATTCGCCTTCATCCTGGTGGACCTCGGCGGCATTTCCGCCAATCTAATTTCGTTGGGCGCCATCGACTTCGGCATCATCGTCGACGGCGCGGTGGTGTTGGTCGAAGCCGTGATGGTACAGGTTACGCTGGATTTACAGCGCAATGCCGATATGCGGCATCTGCGGCAATCGCTGCTGACCACCGCCAAAGAAATGGGCCGGCCCATTCTGTTTTCCAAAGCCATTATCATCATCGCCTTTTTGCCGATTTTTACCTTCCAGCGCGTGGAAGCCAAAATCTTTTCGCCGATGGCCTACACCCTGAGTTTTGCGCTGGTGGCGTCCATGTTGTTCAGCCTGACTTTTATGCCGGCCATGCTGACCTATTTGCTGGGCCCGAAGCTGGCCGAGCAACACAATCCGCTGGTACATGCGATGGAACATCATTACCGGCGGGCGCTGGAATGGGTGTTAAGCCACGCGCGCGCGGTGTTTATCACTGCGATAAGCGCACTGCTGTTGAGCTTCATGTCGGTGAAACTGATCGGCACCGAGTTTATGCCCAAACTCGACGAGGGTAATATCTGGCTGACTATCACCCTACCAACCCCGGTGTCACTGACTACGGCCAAACAACTGGAGCGGCAGGTGCGGGAAACCCTGGAAACGTTTTCGGAAGCCAAAACCGTCATCACCCAGCTGGGCCGCCCGGAAGACGGCACCGACCCCAAAGGCTTTAACAACCTGGAGGTATTGATAGACCTGAAACCCAAGGATACCTGGCGGTATCAGCGTAAAGACGATCTGGTACAAGCCATGGACAAGGCGCTAGCTATTTTTCCGGGGATACTCACCAACTTTTCCCAGGTGATTCAGGATAACGTCGAAGAAGCCATTTCCGGCGTGAAGGGCGAAATCGCCATCAAAATCTTTGGTAGCGATTTGCAAACCTTGCAGGACAGAGCCGATCAAGTCACGCATATCCTGGCCGGCATACAGGGGGCCACCGATGTCGCGGCCGAGCAGCAGGCCGGCTTGGCGCAAGTGATCGTGGACATCGACCGCGCTAAGGTATCGCGTTACGGCATCAATGTCGCCGATGTGGAGCGGGTGATGGAAATCGGCATGGGCGGCAAGGCGGCGTCGCAGTTTTTGGAAGGCGAACGCCGGTTCGACATCACCTTGCGTTACGAGGACAGCGCCCGCAATTCGGTGGCCAATCTGGAAAGTTTGACGGTGCAAACCCCAACCGGCCAACGCATTCCGCTCTCCGAGCTGGCCACCATCAAAATCAACCAAGGTGCGTCCCGTATCAGCCGCGAAGACAATATGCGGCGAATTGCCATCAAATGTAACCTAATCGACCGCGATCAAGGCAGCTTCGTGGCCGAGGCCCAACAAAAAGTCGCTGCGCAAGTCGATTTGCCGCCCGGCTATCACATCGTTTGGAGCGGCCAGTTTGAAAACCAACAACGAGCGATGAAACGTTTGGCCATCATCGTACCTATCAGTTTGGGACTCATTTTCGTGTTGCTGTTCTGGGCGTTCATGTCGGTTAAAAATGCCTTGTTGATCGTGATGAACGTGCCGTTTGCGATGATAGGTGGCTTACTGATTTTATTAGCAACCGGCATTAATTTGAGCGTATCGGCCGCGGTCGGCTTTATTGCCTTATTTGGGATTGCGGTACAGAACGGCGTGATTTTGGTCTCTCAATTGAACAAATTGCGCCGGGACGGCCAAAAATTGCATGATGCCATCGTCAACGGCTCCGTGAGCCGCTTACGGCCCGTAGTGATGACAGCCTTAATGGCGATGCTGGGTTTATTTCCGGCTGCACTGTCCACCAGCGTCGGTTCGGAAACAGCCAAACCGTTTGCTATCGTCATCATCGGCGGCTTGATCACCGCCACGATTTTAACCTTAACCTTGCTACCCGCTTTGTATCGTTATTTTGCCGAGCCTGACGAGCTTTAGGGGACTACTATGAAAGAAATTCGCGCCTACGTGCAGCCGCACAAGCTCAGCCAGATCACGATGGCATTACTGGAAATACCGGGTTTTCCGGGAATGTCGATCATGGATTGCGAAGGCTTCGGCCGCGAGCGGACCGAGCACAGCCAAGATTACAAGCCGTTTCTCTTGAAAAAACGCCTAGAGATCTTCGCACCCGACGACTTAGTGGAGATTATTTTCGAGACTATCATGCGCACGGCCCATAGCGGGCATCATGGCGACGGCAAGGTGTATATTCTGGACGTGCTGGAAGGCGGCCGCGTCAGCAGCGGCGAACGGGATAAGGATTTGGGCTGAACCCCATGAGCCATCGATCTCTCCCGGCATTTTTCTACGGCACACTGCTGGCACTAACGCTTTATTTTGCCAACGCGGATGCCGAGGAATTACAGCCTGCTGCCGACGACGGAAACTTTTCGTTTATGCAGCTGCTGGCCGACCACGACCTGCACGATATGGTCGACGAACACTGGAATGCCTATGGCCAGGCCACTTACATATCCAGCTGGAAACCGGCCTTCCCTGCCCAATACACCAACCTCAACGGTACGCCGCACTCGCTGCTGCCGAACGCCGAACGCAGTTTCACCGGCACCGTCACGGCCTACTTTGGCTTAAAGGCCTGGCAAGGCGGCGAAATCTATCTGGCGCCGGAAATGATTTCCGAACTGCCCTTGTCGGACTTGAAAGGCCTGGGCGGCAGCATCCAAAACTTTGAGTTGCAAAAGTCAGGCTCGGTCAGCGCAACTTGGTATAAATCGCGCTTTTACTTAAAACAAACCTTTAATCTGGGCGGCGACAACCATGCGGTCAGCTCTGGCCCACTGCAATTGGCGGGCAATGCCGACAGCCGGCGCTTGGTGATCACCGGCGGCAATCTCAGTATCCTGGATATTTTCGATAAAAACAGCTACGCCGCCGATTTACGCCAGCAGTTTCTGAACATGGCGTTTCTGACCAATGCCGCATACGATTTTGCCGCCGACGCCCGCGGCTACAGCGTCGGTTTGGCGGCCGAATATTATTTCGACGACTGGACCTTCCGATTGGGCCGCTTCGCCACGCCACAAAATCCGAACGACTTGCCGCTGGATTTTCGGATGTTCAAATATTACGGCGATCAAATGGAAATCGAGCATCGCCACAGCCTATTTAAACAACCGGGTGCGGTCAGGCTGTTAGCCTACCGGAACCGGGAACGGATGGGTCGTTGGGACGAGGCCATCGCTGCCTACCAAGCCAACTCGGCGCAAAACGCCGCCAATTGCACAAGCTTCAATTACGACTCTACGAACAGTAGCGCCCCGGATCTGTGCTGGGTGCGCAAAGCCAACATCAAAACCGGCATAGGCATTAATCTGGAACAACAGTTAATCGACGGCGTCGGCGTGTTTTTACGCGGCATGGTCAGCGACGGCAAAACCGAAGTGTATTCCTATACCTCGGCGGATCGCTCGCTATCCTTCGGCAGCTTAATCGGCGGCGACAGTTGGGGCCGGCATTACGATGCTCTCGGAGTCGCTTACGCTTGCAGCTGGATTTCCGCCGGACATGCCGAGTATTTGCGCCTGGGCGGCGTGGACGGTTTTATCGGTGACGGCAATCTGCGTTACCGGCCCGAGCAAGTGGTGGACATTTATTACAAATTGCGCTTGCTTCCTTCGGCCTGGATGACCCTGGATTACCAGCACATTGCCAATCCGGCCTATAACGCGGACCGCGGACCGGTTGATGTCTATGGCGTCAGAGCGCATTTTGAGTTCTAGGCAACACTTTAGGAGTTCCCATGCCCCCCTCTTTAAAGCATCTAAGCATTTGTCTGCTGTTACTGCTTACTCCGCACATTAGCGTCGCGGAACAATCTTTGGCAATTGGCGAGGGTGAACGCCTGCTGGTGCTGGCGCCGCATCCGGACGACGAAAGTTTGAGTGCGGCCGGCCTGATTCAACAAGTATTGCAAAACGGCGGCACAGTGCGCAGCTCGGTCGTCACCGCCGGCGATGCTTACGTCGGCGCGGTGATGCTGGACAGCGGGAAGCGCAACCCGTCGGCAGCGGATTATCTGGACTTTGGCGAAAAGCGGCTGGAAGAGTCGCGGCGCGCGGCTCAGCTACTCGGCAATGGCTTTATCCATCTGGATTTACTCGGGTTCTCGGATGGCAGTATCTACTCAGCGTTAATCTCGCATTGGCGGCGCAACCAGCCGATGCGCTCCGAATATACCGGCTTTGACCACGTCCCCTACCGGGAAGCGGAAGACCGCGGACTGGCCCAAGACGGCCAAGATCTACTCAACGAGCTGGTAGCCATTCTGCGCGACACCAAGCCGACGATCATCGCCTTCCCGGATGTGATGGAAAACGATTCCGACCATGCCGGCTTGGGTATGTTTACGCTGCTGGCCGTCCATCAGTGGCTATTGGAAACCCCGACACCGCGCCCACAACCCAAATTACTGGCCTATCTGATTCATTGGCAACACGGCTGGCCGACCGGCTCTAATTGGGGCATTGCGCAGGACTGGAGCGATCAACCGCTGGTATTGCCCGCTGACTTGCCGCTGCGCGGCCATAGCCGGGCTTGCGTCAATCTATCGCCCGCGCAAATCAACTTAAAGCGGGCTGCGCTGGCCGAATACAAAACCCAGCAACGCATCATGGGCGATTTTTTGTCGGCCTTCGTGCGCAGCAGCGAGTGCTTTACCCTACTCAAGCCCAACGACGGCAACCGTATCGAACAGGTTTTGGCGCATTGGCGGCAGGTACGCAAGACATTTGATAATCATCCCTTGAGTCGGCGTAAAATTTGAAAGGATCTGCCCGCAAACTGGCGCTGCGCTTGGCCGTCAACAACCTGAGATCTCGAATATGCTAAAACTTTTGCTACGTCCGGTCATTTTCGTCACGATCGTGATGAGCATATTGGTGATAGGCGAACTGCTGGCCATTGGCCGCCTGACCTGGCGCAATCATCAACGCATCCAAACCATAGAAACCGACATCGGCAAAGGCCACCACCTGGAAGAAACAATCTTCGAGTTGCTGGAGCTGCAATCGCAATTGGCCTTGCATCGCAGCAACCCTGATCTGTCCGCCGAACACCTGAATGACATACAAGATCGACTGCTGGATTTACTGCAAGCCCACAACAACGGCACTGATTTCACGGTCTCGGTCGATTTGAACACCCTGCAAGCCAAATTCGCCGCCGCCAGCAACGGCGATCCGCAGGCGCTGATCGATTCCGTGAATATGATCCGGCAAGTCCTGGATCGGCAAACCAACGAAGAAGAGAAAATGCTGATCGGCGTTGAGGACGACAGCCAGTTGGAACTGCAACTAGCGGTCATTTTGCCGCTGCTGCTGTTTTGGATCGGCCATTATTTTTTTCGCAACAATGTGTTAGAGCCGCTGGATGCGCTACGCGATTTATTGTCCGGCCTGGCGGAAGGCGTGAAGCAGCCGATCACGCGCGAAACGGCTGATCCGATTTTGCGGGACTTGTTCGACCGCTACAATCACTTGGTCGAGCACTTGATCGAACTGGAACAGGAGCATCTGCATTACACCAATCGTCTGGAGCAGCAAGTGCGGCAGACCAGTCACGCTTTACTCGAACAAAGCCAGCGCCTAGCCAAAGCCGAGCGCTTGGCGGCCTTGACCGAAATGGCCGCCAGCACCGCCCACGAATTGCGCAATCCGCTGGCGATTATTCAATTTGCGCTGGAAAATTTGCTGTCCGAAGCCATCGACCCCGATCTGCGCCAGCGTATCGGTCTATTGCATAGCGAAGTGCAACGCTTGACCAACCACCTTAACGACCTGCTGAGCTCGGCGCGCCATGGCAATAAAATTGCCCAGCCTACCGATGTGAATGCAGTCGTCAACGACTTGATCACGCTATTCAAATACCAGGCCACCGATAAAATCCAATTTACGGTGCAGGGCAAAGCCGACAGTTCCTTGATGCTGCCGGAAATCGAATTCCGCCAAGCCCTGTTAAATTTGCTGCAAAACGCTGTGCAGGCCATCGGCACCCGCAACGGTAGCGTAGCGGTGCATATTGCCCAAGACGCCCAGCGCCTGTCGCTGACGGTAATTGATAGCGGCGACGGCTTCGATGAGGCCTTTTTGCGGCAAGGCATTCGTCCGTTTGTCAGCTTGAAGGAAAAAGGCAGTGGCTTGGGGCTGGTGATGGTGCAGCGCTTCGCCAAAGATCTGGGCGGCCAGCTCAAACTGGACAACGATGCTGCCGGCCACGGCCGGGTCAGCCTGAGCTTACCTTTGACTTGAAACGACACACCCGCACAAATTCCAGCAATGCGCCGGCGAATACCCGTCAATCGCATACAATGCCGTAACTCGCAAACCAGCCATAACCATGATGACCAATACCCTGTTAATTATTGAAGATGAAGCCCTGTTAGCCTCCGAATTGGCGCGTTACTTTAGCAAGGGTGGCTGGGAAGTCAGTATTGCCCATTCCCTGCAACAAGCCGAACAGTTTCTCAGCGGACAAGCGCTGGACCCGCTGGTGGTGTTATCGGACATGAACCTGCCGGACGGCAACGCCCTGGATTTGCTGGAGAAACTCAAACCGGAAATCGGCAGCAGCGAATGGGTGTTTCTGACCGGCTACGGCAGCGTCGCCGATTCGGTGCGCGCGGTGCGCCTGGGCGCTTACGACTTTATCGAAAAACCCTGCTCGCTGGACCGCTTGAATCTGTTAGTGGAAGGCGCCGCCCGCAGCGCCCGCGCCCAACGCCGCCTGGAGCAGCAAACCGCGTCGCAGAACCATCAATACAGCATCGACAGCTTGATCGGCTCCAGCCCGGCCATGAACCAGCTGCGGGCCATGCTGAAACAAATCGCCAACGTCCCGTTCTCCAGCCTGATCGTCAGCGGCGAAACCGGCACCGGCAAAGGCATGATCGCCCGAATTCTGCACTATTCCGGCAGCCGCGCCGCCGCGCCCTTGGTGGAAATCAACTGCGCCGCCCTGCCGCGGGAACTGCTGGAAGCCGAATTATTCGGCTACGAAGCCGGCGCTTTTACCGGCGCCAAAAAGCGCCATCGCGGCTTGTTCGAACAGGCGCACACCGGCACGCTATTTCTGGATGAAATCGGCGAAATGGATCTGGATTTGCAAAGCAAGCTGTTAAAAGCCGTGGAAGATCTACGCATCCGCCGGGTTGGCGGCGAAGCGGAGATCAGCATCGACGTACAAATCATCGCCGCCACCAACCTGGACCTGGTGGAAAAAGTGGCCGAAGGCTTGTTCCGCCGCGATTTGTATCATCGCTTAAACGTCATCAACATCCGCATGCCGGCCCTCCGCGAACATAAGCAGGACCTGGATCAATTGGTGCCGCAATTCATCGCCGAATGCAATCGCAAATCGGCCAAGTCGGTCAGCCACATTCCGGAGCAAGCCTGGCAGATGCTGAAAAGCTACGATTGGCCCGGCAATATCCGCGAGCTGCACAATGTGCTGGAGCGCTGCGTGTTGTTGTCCAACGATCATAATTTGCCGGTGGAATGGTTGCAGCTACAAGCCCCGCAAGCGACGACGGCCACACACAACGCCAAAGTCAATCAGGAAGGCGTGTTCATTCCGCTGGACGGCAGCATCAGTCTGCACGAAATGGAAAAATTCATCATTCAGGAAGCCCTGAATCGCAACGACGCCAACGTCACCGGCGCGGCGCGCATGCTCGGCACCACCCGGGAAACCCTACGCTACCGCGTGCAGAAATATCATTTGAAATGTAAGTTTTAAGCGGGTGGACGGGCCGGAATTGATTTGGCGCGGACAAAAAAATGCGCCCTGCCTGTCCGAAGAACTTCGACCAAACAGAGCGCCACGTCCACACATGAGAACAGGTAGGAGTAACAACACAATCTAAGTGGAGCAAGGTTGATGCCAAATAGCCGACCCCTTGATTTTTATGGACTTATGCGATTTGCAGCCGATAAAACGCCGGCAGAATTGCACCAGATACAACCAAAATCCGGCTGTTTTGCACCAGGATGGCTCAATTGGCATGACCATACCGATAGCTGTGTTCACGAAGCGCAGCATTCGACAAATTTGTGGGGCGTTCTCGCTCGGCACTCAGCGATTGCACAAAATTACGCCAATTAACGAGCTCGCGGCGAGATAGCTCGAGTTATTTTGGCGAAGCGTGGAGAAAAAGACTCGACGCATTTAGAAGAAATCCCAGTATAACCAAGCGGGGTTTCCCGCCGACGAATTCAAACCACCAAGCGACCAAAGCCGGACACCTGGCGCTCGAACAATCAAACCGCGCAGGTACAAAAATCGTGTCCGTCCTACCCGAAGTTTTTATAGGGCGCAGCAGCATAGCGCCATGCGCCGAATGATTTAACACCAACAGACAGCCCATGACGGATACGTCTATTAACCCCTTACGGCCTTGTTCTGAAACTTACCCCGGAGTCCACCCATGAGAAAATTAATTTTTAGTACACTACTGGCCACCATCACCCAACTTAGCTACGCCAAGCCTCCAGAAGCCCGCTCCCTGCCGCTGGAGCAGATCAGTATCGAACACATCGATCTTCAAGGCCAGGTCCGAACCTGGAAACTCAATAAGGTGTGTATCGACCAGCAAGCTTACCTGCTGCTGATGAAAGGTTTGACCGAACCGATCAGTATCTCGCCGTCCTTCAAAGACGGGAAACCGGAGCAATGCCGAGTCGCAGACTAAAGCCGGAAACGCTTACGATTATTCCTGCATATGGTTTTATCGGGGTGGTTTTCTTCGCGTATGCCGTGCCGAGCATCGGAGCTTTTGAACGAGCAAATCGGCAAGATAGCCGACTTGCATGCGTAGGACCCGAAGTTTTGTAGGGCGCATTAGCGATAGCGTAATGCGCCGAATGATTTAAAGCCAACATACGGCGCAATACGGCTACGCCTATTGACGCCCTACGAATTGCGCCTTACGACCTTACCGTGAAATCGGGATGGTTTTCTTCCCGCATGCCGCGCCGAGCACCGGAGCTTTTGAACGGAGCAGCACGTTAGGGGCGATGCAGGGATGCGGCGCGTTGCCGAAGGGGCAGGAAGGCCCTTTCGGCAACCCCGTTCAAAAGCTACGGAGCGCAGGGAATAAGCGGCATCCGGGTGGCCTTTTCTTTGGATACTTTCTTTTGGCCAAACAAAAGAAAGTATCGCGGTTGTCGGTCCGCGAACCGACATTAAAACAAGCCGTCGCGTTAGCGACACAAAAGGCGAAAGCCTAATTACCGCGTGGGCACAAAAAACCGTGCCCACCCTTGTATGATGAATTTTAACAACCGATAGCCCAGAAAAACCGATTAAGCTGTGATTGTTCATTGGGAGGCCGTCCCACCCTGAGGACTGGTGGTTTACCAGAGCCTGT
>Ga0123390_1098104_pt1 | contig 26429 bp, 24 predicted proteins | sample T3HHNO3metaT_FD_89918 | JGI IMG/M metagenome (GOLD analysis project Ga0123390, IMG submission 89918) | Methane-oxidizing artificial microbial communities from Washington, USA to study methane cycling - T3-HHNO3 metaT (Metagenome... | ecosystem: Engineered > Modeled > Simulated communities... | reverse complement strand
GCATGATCTCGCTCCCGATAAGGTGTATTAGATATTAATATACAACGGGGCTTGCGCCAAACGCTTGTTTTACCTATCCACATCCAAACAGGAAGCTGGAGCTTCCAAGGCCTGGATTCCCAAGCCGGACTTGGGAACCAGAGCAACCAGAGCCAGATCACGGCTCAATCCGGCACATCGGTAGATCAGCCAGAGCCGACTTGAATAATCTGATTCAACCGCTCGCAAACCTGAGCGAACAAATCGCCCGGCAAGGATTTGAGCGGATGCGGTTTGGCTTTGCGCAAGCGCCAGTCGAAGGATTTGGGTTGGTGGCAAAGCACATAGCTGGTTTGTTCGGCTTTGCGGCCGCCGGCTTTACCGACGGCGACTGCAAACGGATTGTCGGCGTTATAGGCGGCGGTTGTCATTGGCAGGCCGATCACGAGCGAGGTTTTTTCGTTGAAGATGCGTGGCGAAAGCACTAAAAACGGATGGATGTCGCGCATTTCCTGGCCGACTTGCGGATTGCAATCGATCCAGATGATGTCTTGCCTTTCCGGTACCCAAGCCGCTGTTTGCTTGTGGCTTACCAACGTTCGGCACCGATTTCTTCCGCGGCTGCCATGGCTTCGCCACCATGCCGCTCGGGATCGAAACGGGCTAAACGTTGTTCCAACGTTAAAGCCTCGTCGGCTAACGGGGTGATAATCACCTTGTCGTCTTCAACGGATACCCGTACTCGTTGATGGTTGTGCAAATGGGCTGCTTTGGCAATGGCCGCCGGTAGGCGCACGCCCAGGTTATTACCCCATTGTTTGATGTCGAGTATGGCTTCGGTCATGATGTTTCTCTGAAATGTTTAAACGCGAGTATAAACATGGTTTTATATTCGGGTCAATTTTGTGAATTTCTCTAGCTCCCAAGCTCCAGCTTGGGAATGCTATCTCGGAAGCTTTAGCTTCCTATCTACAAACAGACTGGAAGCTGGAGCTTCCAAGGCCGGGGTTCCCAAGCCGGAGCTTGGGAACCAGACGAAACCAGATCGACCGGCTGGTCGATAGCTCAGTCCAACTCATCATCCATTCCAAGCGCCCGCATTTCCAAACCTTCAATTTCCTGCAAAGACTTGCCGGCGATGCCCTGCAAATCACCGTACATGCCCACCGTAGCGTTCATCACCCGTTCGATTTGCGCTTCGCGCTTAGCCCATTGTTTGGTGATGGCTTTGCGTTCCTTGTCCAGGTCTTCCTGCATGGTGGAGAAGGCTTCGACGATGGCTTCCACGCGGTGGCGGAAGCGGGGGCCGGTCAGGTATTGGTAGACCATCTCGGTTTTGCCGTGTTGGCCTTCGGCGACGAGGCGGGCCATGCCGACTTCCAGCAGGGTGTGGCGCAGCACGGTGGCGACCGGCAAGGCGGCGCGCGGGGCGGTGACCCAGATGCCGTCTATCACTTCGAAGCTGTCCACGCCTTTGGGCAGGGCGTGGCTGACCAGGACGGCGATATCGGCCTTGGCGTTGCGTTGGTCTTCGCGCAGTTTTACCAACCAGCCGTCGCTCCAATTTTTGGTGCGCTTGGCTTCCCAAAGGATGCTGCCGGCGGACTGGCCTGAGCCGCCGACCACGCGTTGCAGCAGGTCGCCGCCGAATTCGCCCTTGGCGACCGGCTCGATATTGTCGAACGGAAACTTGGCGCGCAGCAGGTTTTCCAGCTCCAGTTCCTGTACTTCACCTTGCAATTGCTGTGAGCCTTGTTCGGATTTTTTGTTTCAGTTCTTCGATTTTTTTCTGCATGGAGGCGATGGTTTGGTCTTTTTCCATTACCCGCAGTTTCAGGCCTTCCTCGGCTTCACGTTTGGCTTGGTTGCGCACTTCGGCCAGATTGGTTTGTACGCGTTTTTCGATGGTCAGTTCTAGCTCGCGCTTGGCGTCGTCCAGTTCGCGCTGCTTTTTGATTAGCTCGGCTTGGGCTTGCTGGGCTTCGGCGAGTTTGGCGTCGCGGACTTTCAATACTTCGTTCAGTTCGGCTAGCTCCCGGCTTTTGTGCTCCAGTTCGGCGGCGGCAGCCTGTTTGGCTTTGCGGGTTTCTTCCTCGATTACACGCTGACGCTCGGCTTGCAATTGTTTGGCGACTTGCTGCGCGACTTGATCGTCCAGGCCGCGTTTGGCCTCCGCCAGTTGTTTTTCCTGATCCTTGATGCCTTGTTCGCGCAGGGCGATGGCTTGGTCTTTTTGTTGCAGCTGCTGTTCGAATTGTTTGCGGGTGGCGGCGAGTAATGGCGCGGCTAGCGATTCCGTCAACGGTACTTGCGTGCTGCAATTGGGGCAGATGATGGTGGCTTCGGTCATGTTGGGTGGTTTTTAGATAGTAAGAATAGGTGTAACTATTCAGCAAATCGCAAAACCCGGCAAGCCGCCGAAAGCATGTCCCCTCTCCTGATGGAGAGGGCTGGGGTGAGGAGAATTAAACTGGCAAAGTGCCTTATTTTGATTCCCCTCACCCTGCCTCTCCCGCTGGAGAGGATCTGCGGTCCTTTGCGCTGAAGAGATACTAATTTTTTGAGGCGCCCTATATTTATCTGCGCTGTCTAGCGGCTAAAGCATGGTCGCCCAGGGATTCCAGATCGGCTAGGCCATGAATTTCGCAACGGCCGCCGCGAGCGATGTAGTCTTCTCGGTAATGGGCGATAAACTCCATCACGGTGTGGTCGATCAAGTCGGTGGCGCTTAAATCGAAGATCACGGTTTGGCCGTCGGCCAGGCTGGCGACTTGGCTTTTTAACGCCAGAAAGTTGGAGAACAGCGCCGCGCCACTGACTTTAATAATCCAGCTGTTCGGCCCGTTGGCTTGCATTTTATAAGATATGGATAGCAGGTTACCCAAAGACACGCCGCGACCGATGTGCAGCAACAATTTAGCGGCGATGCCTATCAGCACGCCGATCAACAAGTTGCTGGCCAATATTGCGAAGATGGTAATCACGAACAAAGCCAGCTGTTCCTTGCCCAAGTCCATGCTTTTGGCAAAGGCTTGCGGCGAAGCCAGTCTAAAGCCGGTATAGACCAGTAGCGCGGCCAGCGAAGCCAACGGTATTGTCGAAATCAAATCCGGAAACAACACGACAAATAGCAGTACGAAGCCACCGTGAAAGAAATTGGCCCAGCTGCTGCGGCCGCCGGCGTCGATGTTGGCCGAGCTACGGACGATTTCCGCAATCATCGGCAAGCCGCCTATCATGCCGGACACCACGTTGCCGATGCCGACTGCGCGCAACTCCTTGTTTAAGTCGGAGTAGCGTTTTTCCGGATCGAGCTTGTCAACGGCTGCGGCGCTGAGCAGGCTTTCCAGGCTGCCTACCAGACAGATTGACACCACGCTTTCCCAAAAAGCAAACGCGCTCAGTTTGTCGAAATCCGGCAGATAGAAACTAGCTAGCAGGCTGTCCGGGAAAGTCACCAGAAAGTGCGGCGCAAATAGGATGTCTTTGGGGACGACAAACGCGTCTCCCGGTTGCAATTGATCCAGATGGAACAGATGGCCGAGCAGGATGCCGGAAGCGATGACGATGATAGGTGCCGGAATCTTGCGCAACAAGGGTTGCTGGATGTGCGGCCAGCCGATCAGCACCACGATGCCGGCCAGCGCGATCAAGCCGATTTGCGGCATAAAGTAAATCAGACTGTGCGGCAACGCGGCTATGCCGGACAGGATGCTGGCGCCTTGGCTTTGCACGCCGGCCATGACCGGTAATTGTTTGCTGATGATGATAATGCCGATCGCCGCCAGCATGCCGTGTACCACCGAGGCCGGGAAAAACGCCGCCAGCCGGCCGGCTTTGGAATAACCCAACACGGTTTGCAGAGCGCCGGCGACGACGATTGCCGCCAAAGTGTAGCGGTAGCCGGCCATTGCATCGCCGTCGCCCAGGGTTTGCACCGAGGTCAGAATTACCACTATCAAACCGGCTGCCGGGCCGGTGATGGTTAATTGCGCGCCGCCGATCCGCGATACCAGCAAGCCGCCGACGATGGCGGATATGATGCCGGCCATGGGCGGAAAGCCGGAGGCGACAGCGATGCCTAGACACAAGGGCAAGGCGATCAGAAACACCAAAAAGCCGGCAGTCAGGTCTTGCCGCCAATGATTTGCTAGCGAGGTTTTTTGCATGAATTCTCCAGGGGTGGTGTACTGGCCCGCCATACGTCGAGTTAATCGGTTGGTGGACTGGATGAGGTTTTTTATTCAATCATAACCAGTTTTTTCCGAACATTATGAAGTTTGTGGGGCGGATGACGTTCGAGCTTTTTGTCATGGGCGTGGTTAAACTGGAGTTGACGGCCTTAGTCGCAGGCTGGTTTTAATGTTTGACCATGCCTGCGACAGTGTGTCGCACGGACAAATAAAACAGGCCAAGCCTTATGATTCGGGTAAAATGCGCCGTCCAATTCTGGTCTTTTTTAACACTGAGAACCAGCTGTTTCCAGTCTCTTTTCCCGCTTTAAATTAATGAATATGCACTTTGTTGCCCGTGTAATTTTTGTCTTTTTCTGTTTGTTCACAGGGCCCTTGCTGGCCGCTGATTCGGGTAACTCCAGCTTTCTAGTATTGAATTATCACGACATTCTCGAAGAAGAAGAGCGGGTGCCGCCGTTTGATCGGATCGCGGTCAACAAAGACCATCTTGCCGATCATTTTGCCTGGTTGAAGCAGAACAACTTTCACGTCATCAGCGTCCAGGATTTGCTGGATTGCATGAAGGGCGACAAGGTGTTACCGACTAAAGCCGTGATGTTGACCTTTGACGACGGCTACCTGAGTTTTTATACCCGGGCCATGCCCTTGCTGAAAAAATACAAATATCCGGCCACCTTGGCGGTAGTAGGTTCTTGGCTGGAGCAGCAAAATGTGCCCGGCGTTAAACCGCTAATGACGCCTGCGCAGATTCGTGAAGTGGCCGAGAGCGGTCTGGTCGAGATTGCTTCGCACACCTATGATTTACATCACGGTATCGTCGCCAATCCGCAAGGCAATCAGCAAAGCGCGGTCACTTCGCGTTTGTACAGCAACGAATACGACGAATACGAGAAAGACGAAGACTATCGTAAACGGATTTTCCAGGAAGTGGATAAAAGCTCCGAGCGTTTGTTTCAGATATTGGGCAAACGGCCGCGGGTGATGGTGTGGCCTTACGGCGAATTTAACGCGATTGCGCTGGAAGCCACGAAATTGGCGGGTATGCGTTTGACCATGGGCCTGAACGACGGTGCCAATACTCTGGCTGATGCGTACGTGATGAAGCGCATGATGATCACCGATGACGTCAATGCCAAACAGTTCGGCGAAATCGTCAAAAATCAGCGGGTCGGCCAGGAGCTGCGGGTAGCGCACGTGGATATGGACTATATCTACGACGATGACGAGGAACAGACCGAGAAGAATTTGGCCCTGGTAGTAGAGAGAATTAAAGCCAGCGGAGCCAATACCGTTTATCTGCAAGCCTATTCCGACCCGGACGGCGACGGTAACGCCGATAAACTGTATTTCCCCAATCGGCATTTGCCGGTGCGCCGCGACATGTTCAATCATGTAACTTTGCAGTTGCGTACGCGAGCCGGCGTCAGAGTATATGCCTGGATGCCGATCATGGCTTACAAAGCCGATGTGCCGTTGAAATGGTACGTGAAAGAATGGCGCGACGGCGAGCCGCAGTTATCCAGACATATTTATACCCGTTTGTCGCCGTTTAACCCGGAAGCGCGGCAGTTTGTCGGCGAAATTTACGAAGACCTGGCTAAGCATTGTGACTTTAACGGCATTCTGTTTCATGACGACGGGATCTTGTCGGATTTTGAAGACGTGTCGCCGCTGGCGATGGAGTTTAGCCGCAATGTGTGGGGGATGCCGGCCGAGTTCGATACCATTCATGCGTCTAGCGAGTTACGCTTGCGCTGGGCGCAGCATAAAACCGAGTTGATTGGTCAGTTCACCGATTATTTGGCCGACAAGGTCAGGTTCTATCGGCCTTATATTAAAACCGCCCGCAATTTTTACTCCCTGCCGTTGTTAAAGCCGTATAGCGAAGAATGGTATGCGCAGTCTTTCCCGGCATTTTTAAAGCATTACGACTATGTGGCGGTCGAGGCGATGCCCTTTATGGAAGAAGCCGAAAATCCCAAGCAGTGGTTGATAGAGTTAGTCGAAAAGACCGCGCAATATCCGGGTGGCTTGGACAAGATGGTGTTCGAATTGCAGGCGGTTAACTGGAAAACCAAGCAAGATATTCCCATGCCTATTTTTACCGAGCAATTCGAGTTATTGAAAAAGCGCGGCGCTAAACACATTGGTTACTATCCGGATAACGTGTTTAACGATCAGCCGAAGTTGGCGGAGCTGAAAAAATTCTTTCCGGTTTCCAAAAAGGATTAAGCGATAAATGGAGAACTTGATAGACCAAGCGTGGGTACAGCAATTTATCGACTGGTGGTTAATCACCCAGGAAAATTTGCAGGAAGTACCCTGGTGGCAATTCAACGAATGGTTGTCGCGCTTTGTGTTTTATTATCCGCTACTCATGGCCTATGTCTGGATGTTGGGGGGCATGATTTATTACTTTCGTTGGGAGCGGAATCGCGGCAATGTTTTGTCCGATCTGCCCGAGTTGTCCGAATATCCGTCCGTATCGATTCTGATCCCTTGTTATAACGAGGGCGAGAACGTCCGGGAGACCATCGAATACTTGCTGCATCAGCAATATCCCAATTATGAAATCATCGCGATTAACGACGGCAGCAAGGACAACACGCTGGAGATTTTGCATGAGTTGGCCGACCAGCACCCTAAAATTCGGGTGGTCAATTTGGCCAGCAATCAAGGTAAGGCGGTGGGTTTACGTACCGCAGCATTATTAGCCAATAGCGAAATTTTGATCGGTATCGACGGCGATGCCTTACTGGCGCCGAATGCCACGGCCTGGATCGTCCGACATTTTCTGGAAGATCCACATGTCGGCGCGGTAACCGGCAATCCACGTATCCGCAACCGTTCCACCTTGTTGGGCAAGATTCAGGTGGGGGAGTTTTCCGCCATCGTCGGTATGATCAAGCGGGCGCAGCGTTCCTATGGTCATGTGTTTACCATTTCCGGGGTGATTGCCGGATTTAGAAAAACCGCGTTGCACGATGTCGGCTATTGGAGTCCGGATATGGTGACCGAGGACATCGACATCAGCTGGAAATTGCAGCTGGCCGGCTGGGCGATTCGGTTTGAGCCGAATGCCTTGTGCTGGGTATTGATGCCGGAGACGCTAAACGGCTTGTGGAAGCAGCGTAGTCGCTGGGCGCAGGGCGGGGTCGAGGTGTTGTTACGTTATTTCCGGGCGCTGTTTAGCTGGCGTTCGCGTGGTATGTGGCTGCTGTATCTGGAATGCTGTATCAGCCTGACCTGGGCGTTTCTGGTGGTGGCGATGCTGGCGCTGGTGCCGTTCGAGTGGCTTAGCAGCGAACCTCAGGATGCTTTGGAGGATTTGTCGCCGCATTGGACCAGTATGTTGTTGTGCGTCACCTGTTTGATTCAGTTCGCGGTCAGTTTGACCATCGATTCCAGTTATGAGCGCAAAAGCGGCGGCTCCGCGCAGCATTACTACTGGATGATCTGGTATCCGATTATCTACTGGCTGATCAACGTTGGCACCACGATTAACGGTTGCATCAAGGCGTTACGCAAAAAGCGCGGCCAGCGTGCGGTGTGGGTGACTTTGGATAGAGGCCTGAGGCAAAAATGAAAGACATCATCATCAACCAACCGCATTTGCAAAGTTTCCAACAAAAATGCGGTTCGGCGTTTATGTCGCTATTAAGCTGGATACTTTGGCTGTACTTTTTGTGGCCCTTGTTTACGCTCAGTGCCTGGCTGATGGGTTTGAAAAGCTTGTCCGACGAGATTCGCTGGTTCGGCGGGTATAAAACGCTGTTGGAATTATTGCAGTTGTACGGCGAGATTGTGGTGATCATTGCCGGTATCTGGTTGTTTTGGACCTTGTATTTGTCCTGGCTGCATTCCAGCGTCGCGCCGAAGCGCACCGCCCCCGTAACGGATCAACAGTTGGCGGTCGCGTTTAAAGTCGATGAGACCCTGGTAACGGCGGCGCGAGCCAGCAAGAAAGTAACGGTACACTTCGATAATCACGCGGTGATTACCGATATAGATTCACAGTAGTCGGGATTGCTTGGTCGCGGTTCTGCTTTTCGCAGTGTTGATGTTACACTGCGCTAGGCGTAATCAAGGACTTATTTTATGCAACTTGCAATCACAGTGTTGGGCAACAAGTCCAACGGTTTTATCGCGGAAATCCTGTCGGCGCTGAGTGCCTGTCAATGCAGCGTGGTGGAGCTGCGGACGTCCAATCTGACGCAAATCACTGCGGCTTACGTGCTGATTGCCGGCAATTGGAATCATATTGCCAAGCTGGAAGGCATGCTGGAAGCGATAAAAATTCGATTCGAAATTCAGATGAGTTTTTTACGGCCGGATGAAATGCCGCCGGTATTGGAGGGGGTTCCTTATACTTTAGAAACCATTTCCATGGATAAGAACGACGTGCTGTTCGCGGTCACATCGTTTTTGTTGGAAAGAGGCATTTGTATTGAAGAAGTCACGGCCAGCCGCCATCAAGCGGCATTTTTTAACACACCGGTGTTTTCCACAAAATATGTATTGCTGGTGCCGCCGGAAGTACGAATTTTATCGCTGCGTGAAGAATTTCTGGATTTTTGCGACAGTTTGAATATCGACGCTATTCTTGAACCCATCAAAAGGTGATCTGATGACTTTAGCCACTCTCGGCTCCGCCGTTCCCGATTTCGAAATTGCCGCTACCGGTGAAAAAACCGTCAAACTGAGCGATTATCGCGGCAAAAAAGTCGTTTTATATTTTTATCCCAAGGACAACACCCCCGGCTGTACCCAGGAAGGTCAAGGCTTTAGGGATAATATCGAACAGTTCAATCAATTAAATGCCGTTATTCTCGGTGTATCGCGTGACAGCGTGAAAATGCACGAAGGCTTTAAATGCAAACAGGAGTTTCCGTTCGATTTGCTATCTGACCAGGATGAGAGCCTTTGCAATTTATTTGATGTCATCAAAATGAAAAGCATGTACGGCAAGCAAGTGCGAGGCATAGAGCGCAGCACTTTCGTAATCGACGAAGACGGCGTGTTGGTCAAGGAATGGCGCAAGGTCCAAGTTAAAACCCACATCGCCGAAGTGTTGGATTATTTGCAATCGGCCGTTTAATAGACCGGTGCCAGTCCATTCCTATTGATCATGCTCTTCACTTAGCGTCAGACTAAGCAAACGACAGTCTAAGAATCCTGTTTTGCCTTACGCTGGCTAAGGCAATTAAACCCTTCGCCCCGCTCAGGATTGTTTAATCCGGCGGTTTTGGCGATAATGAACTCAGTTTTAATCATTTGGACGAAACACATGAACGAAATGCTGTCCTCAGGGATTGAGCTGATGTTAATAGGCATGGGTATGGTCTACGCATTTTTAGCCATGTTGATTGTGGCAATCAATGTGATGTCTAAACTGGTACGCCGCTATTTTCCGGAAATGCCTGCCAAGTTTTCGGATCAACCTGTCGTGGCAGGGAACGATAAGGCAGTAATCGCTGCTATTACCGCCGCTGTACATCAATACCGCAAAAAACATAAACACGGATAATCATACCCACAAGGTAGCAGTAATCGACCCAAAAACGTCTTTAGGAGAAAAGAGTGGAAAAGGTAAATAAGCCCCTAGGAATTACTGAGGTGGTATTACGTGACGCCCATCAGTCAATTCTGGCGACCCGGCTACGTATCGAAGACATGCTGCCGATTTGCGAGCAGCTTGATCAAATCGGATACTGGTCTATCGAGTCTTGGGGAGGCGCCACCTTTGATGCCTGCATTCGCTATTTGGGCGAAGATCCTTGGGAGCGTTTACGTCTGTTGAAAAAAGCCATGCCCAAAACCCCGCAGCAAATGCTGTTCCGTGGCCAGAATATTTTAGGCTACCGGCATTATGCCGACGATGTGGTCGACAAATTTGTCGAACGGTGCGTGGTCAACGGTATAGACGTATTTCGGATTTTCGATGCGATGAACGATATGCGTAATATCGAACGTGCGATTAAAGCCGTGCTACATACCGATGCCCATGCTCAAGGTACCATTTCGTACACCACCAGCCCGGTGCACACGATCAAGAAATGGGTCGAGCAAGGCAAGCAAATCGAGGACATGGGTGCGCATTCTATCTGCATCAAAGATATGGCCGGATTGCTGACGCCTTACGATGCTTACGAGCTGATCAGCAAGCTGAAAAAAGCCGTGGCGATTCCGATTCATATGCAATGCCATGCCACCACGGGTTTGAGTGTGGGTACGTATATCAAGGCCATCGAAGCAGGTGTAGATAATCTCGATACGGCGATCTCGTCGCTGAGTATGACCTACGGTCACAGCCCTACCGAAACCATCGTGGCTGCAATGGCCGGCCAAAAACGCGAAACCGGGCTGGATTTAATCAAGCTGGAAAAAATCGCCGCTTATTTCCGCGAAGTCCGCAAAAAATATGCACAATTTGAAGGCAGCCTGAAAGGCGTCGATGGCCGGATTTTGGTCTCGCAAGTGCCGGGCGGCATGCTCACCAACATGGAAAGTCAATTGCGCGAGCAGGGCGCCGCTGATCGTTTCGATGCGGTGATGCAGGAAATTCCGTTGGTGCGTAAAGATCTGGGATATATCCCTCTGGTCACGCCCACCTCGCAAATTGTCGGCACCCAGGCAGTGTTGAACGTACTGGCCGGCGAGCGGTATAAAACCATCAGCAAGGAAACCGCCGGTGTGCTGAAAGGCGAATACGGGGCTACGCCAGCACCTGTTGATAAAGCATTACAGGCCCGCGTTTTGAATGGCGCTGAGCCGATTACGTGCCGACCAGCCGATTTGCTGGAAGCCGAGATGGACAAACTGATTGCCGAAGTAAAAGCCAAAGCCGAGGCAGAAGGTGTGAAGCTGGCAGATAGTGTTGAAGAAGATGCTCTTATCGATGGCTTGTTTGCGCAAATTGGCTGGAAGTTCATTCAAAACCGCGGTAACCCGGGGGCTTTTGAACCTGTGCCGGGGGCTGAGAGCGTGGCAGCGGCGGTGCCCGCAGTTGCTCAGAAACCCGGCGTCGCTGAGACTTATACCGTTAATGTCGATGGTAAAAACTATCACGTAGCCGTGGCGCCAGGTGGTGCCGACTTAGTTGTTAAACCGGTTACAGTGCAGTCCGTTTTGGACAGCGGCCCCATGTTGGCAGCGACCGCGCCTATCGTTAGTGGCAGTGGCTTTGTGGAATCGCCGCTGGCCGGCGTGGTGCTTAAAGTCAATGTCAATGTCGGTTCCCATCTCTCCGAAGGCGATGTGGTTTTGATTATGGAAGCGATGAAAATGGAAACTGAGATCCGCGCCAAAGTCGCCGGTATCGTCAGCGCGGTAAACGTCCGTCAGGGCGATTCCGTGGCGGTCGGCGATGTATTGGTCACCTTGTAATAATTCTTATCGTTAAAAAGTAGTCTTGGTCTTATAGCTTGGGGCCGAGATCTAAGTAATCCTCTGATCAGCTATTCGCGCCACGCTGCTGGCTGGCGCGGGTATCAGTGATTCTGATCAAACAACCGATTTAATACATACTCCATGGAAAATCTTAGACTGTTGTGGGAAAGCACGGGTATTTATAACGTTACCGGGCCGCAAGTCATTATGATGGCGGTGGGTTTTTTATTGTTGTATCTGGCTATCAAGAAAGGCTTTGAGCCTTTACTGTTATTACCCATAGGCTTTGGTGCGGTGCTGAGTAATATCCCGGTTGCCGGCATGATAGACGAGGGCGGTATCCTCTACTATATGTATGGCGGTATCAAGGCCGGCATATTCCCGCTGCTGATTTTTATGGGTGTCGGAGCGATGACCGATTTCGGACCGATGCTTGCCAATCCCAAAACCCTGTTTTTGGGCGCCGCTGCGCAATTCGGTATTTTTGCGACTCTATTCGGCGCTCTGGCGTTAAATGCGGTTCCGGGCATGGATTTCACGCTTAAGCAAGCCGCAGCCATTGCCATCATCGGCGGTGCCGACGGCCCGACAGCGATCTATGTAGCGTCCAAATTGGCCCCTGAATTGTTGGGGGCGATTGCCGTGGCGGCTTACTCTTACATGGCATTGGTGCCCTTGATTCAACCGCCCATCATGCGCGCATTGACTAGCGAGCAAGAACGGCGGATAGAAATGCAGCAGCTCAGAGTAGTCAGCAAGGCGGAGAAAATCGTTTTTCCATTAATGCTGCTGGTTTTGACCGCTATGTTGCTGCCGTCGGCGGCACCGCTGGTCGGCATGTTTTGCTTGGGTAATCTGATGAATGCCAGCGGCGTGGTGGACAGGTTGAGCAAAACCGCGCAGAACGAATTGATCAATATCGTCACGATCTTTCTGGGTTTGTCGGTTGGCTCCAAGCTGAGCGCCGAGGCGTTTTTAAAAATGGAGACACTGGGTATTTTAGGCCTGGGCGCAGTCGCTTTTTCTATCGGTACCGCCAGTGGCGTAATAATGGCAAAAATTATGAATCGTTTCAGCAGTACGCCGATTAATCCTTTAATTGGCGCTGCCGGTGTTTCCGCCGTGCCGATGGCAGCCAGGGTAGCCAATAAAATAGGCTTGGAAAGCAACCCGCATAACTTTTTGTTAATGCACGCCATGGGACCCAACGTAGCGGGTGTGATCGGCTCCGCCGTGGCCGCGGGCGTGTTGTTGAGTTTGGTGCGTTAACACTAAGACTCTGTATGAGTGCTCAGTCAGCCAAGGATAAGCCTATCAAGGTACTTTGGCTGACATCAAGTTATCCTCGCAGTAAAGACGACAGTGCTTCGGTTTTCTTGCGCTATTTAGCGGAAGCCCTGGCCAACCAGAAAGTTAGTCTTCATATCCTTTCCCCTGATCATCCGGAAGTCCAAGCCACTACGCAACCTGACGGTATAGTCTGCCAGCATTTTCGCTATTTTTGGCCGCGTAAGCTACAAATGTTAGCCTACGGTTCGGGGATTTTACCCAACTTGCGGGCGGCGCCATGCCTGTTTTTGCAGGTGCCTTTTTTCATTATGTCCATGACTGTGACTGCGGCCTGGATTATGGTTGTCCAGCGGCCGTCGTTGATACACGCCCACTGGATTTTTCCGCAAGGCACAGTGGCGGTATTGTTAAGTAAATTATTTAGGGTGTCAGCAATCGTTACTGCGCACGGTGGTGACGCCTTTGCATTGAAGGGGGTTTTTGTCGGAGCTATAAAACGTTGGACCGTCAAAAATTGCTCGGCATGGACCAGCAATACTAGTGCAACTTCCGCTGCTGTAGGTTCTGATCTACCCAAACCACAGATAATTCCGATGGGCATTGACTGCAAGAAATTTGCAGGCGCAGATTGCGAAAGAACGCTGATGGGAAATGGCCCGAAAAAACTAGTGCTGTTGTTTGTCGGACGTTTAGTGGAAAAAAAGGGTGTAGCCGATTTACTGGGAGCCTATGTGTTGCTACCAGAGATATTACGAAAACAAACTGAATTGTGGATTATCGGTGACGGATATGAGCGTAAAAAACTCGAAAGCTTGGCGAGGAACATTCAACACGTAAATTCGATTCGTTTTTTGGGGCGTATTCCGAACCAGCAGTTGCCTGGGTACTACGCTGCTGCCGATATTTTTATTGCACCGTCCATTATCGATATCCAAGGCGATACTGAAGGTCAAGGGGTAATGTTATTGGAAGCGATGGCGAGCGGCTTACCGATCATTACAACTAATGTCGGCGGAATTAGCTCTGTCATAGCTCATGGAGAAACTGGGCTGTTGGTAAATCCAGGCAAACCTATTGAAATTGCCGCCGCCATTGAAAAACTACTTAACGATAAAAATTTCCGAGAGACCTTGAGCATAAAGGCATGCAAAGCTGCACAAGATTACGATTGGCTAACAATCTCTAGTAAATTCGTTAATTTATACAGAGAGTCAAATTCGATACGAGACAAATGAGTTTTGAAGTTAAGGAAAGTGTCAAAGCTGAGATAGCTTGCGTAATAGTCACATACAATCCAGATAGAAATATATTTTATTCGGTGATTTCACAATTGTTGAAGTCGCATGTATCTATATATATTGTAGATAATTGGTATTCCAATGAGTCGACTGGTTATGTAAGGGAATTGGCTAAACAGCACTCTGATCGGATTAGGTTGATTTGTTTGGAAACAAACTACGGTATTGCCAAAGCCTTAAATATTGGGGTCGATCAAGCGATAAAGGATAGTCATAAATACGCGCTTTTGTTAGATCAGGATAGTATCCCACAGGATGGTTTGCTTGAGGAAATGCTAGGCACAGCAAATCTGCTTTCGAAGACTGAGCCGCAAACAGCGGCGGTTGGTCCACGCTTGTACGACCCTAGATCAAATAGTTATGCCAAGTTTGCTTTGCTTAAATGGGGTGTTTGGAAAAAAATTGGGTGTGAAACTAATTTAGGAAATCTAATTAAATGTGAATTTCTTAATTCGTCGGGTAGTCTTATTTTTTTAAGGCACTGGGAAACTATCGGCTCTTTTTATGAAAATTTTTTTATAGACCACGTGGAAACAGAGTGGTATATGAGGGTTAGATATTTAGGATTTAAATGCTACGGTTTATGTAGCAAAAGCCATCTGATACATTATATGGGTGATAAAGTATGTCGTTATTGGTTTTTCGGTTGGCGCAATATGCCGCATAGGTCCCCGGAAAGACACTATACAATAGTAAGAAACGCCATTTGGCTATGGAAGTTTGAACATGTGCCATTTTCTTGGATTCTTAATGCTTCATTGAAAATTATATTTACATTTTTATATTTTTGTATTTTTGATGGAAATGGAAAAATGCAAGCAAAATATATATTGACTGGGATTAGGGATGGACTGAAAAAAAACTCGCGTTTTTTTGATAATACGCACGATTTATGAGTAATTTTTAGTATGCCCTATAAATTTACTGCTTAATAGCATGCTCAATTTATTGAATGGTCAGTTTTAAATGGGCTGTTTTTAAAGTAATGGGCTGAGTCGGAAGTGAACGCAGAATTGTCAATTAAATCGCCTTGACTAGTTTTTTGAGCTACAACCAAAATATGTAACGGTTCAATAGCTTCAGCCGCTATAATCTTTAATTGCATGTAGTCAATGAGTTTAACGGCAAGATGGGTGTCAAAAACATGGTGATGAAAACAGCGATTCTCAAAGTTTCGTTCAGAACGGGCCTTAAAGCAGTCTATGTCGCCAGCTTGCTGGTCACGCTCTAAGTCATGTAATGCAAGAATTTCTGGCATATGTGTAAGGTCATCTTCTCCAGTATTCGCCATAAAGTCAGAAATAAGATGTTCCATTGTGGTCACCGGTCGGCGATGATCGAAAGTGCCATCTTTGTGCGGAAGCAATACTACTAATAAGCTATTATCTTTCAATATTCTGATCCACTCAGATAATGCCAGAATTGGGTTTGCGGAATGTTCGAGCATGTGTGATGATAATAGAAAATCATAAGAATTCGATGCAATATTCGTCAAGTTGGTTGCTTCAAAAAAGAATTGCTAGCCTGGCTTTTTCTTGGGATTAAAATAAAATGTTTGTCCGTTTTCAATAGTACCTTCCCAAGTCGTCTCGTTCATATAATTGCAATTATCAATTCGAGATGCAACAGAATAAACTGGGAAAACTTCTTTTTTCATAAATACTGAGCTCGGTCCCCCAATTTCTATGCCTATTTTACCTTTAAACGAATGCCGTAATTCTGGAAAGCACTTGGCTTGATATAGTGATATATTAAGAAAATAAAGATAGATGGATCTTGCTAATCCAAAAAATCCTTTTTTAAGTAAAATAGCTTTAGCTTTTTTAATCATATTTAGGGAATATCTCTAAAGATTTAAAAATCGTCAATGCCTGGACGTAACGTTGATTTTAACCAAGGAATTGATGCCTAGTTATACTTCTTGTAAAACGATAGCTTGTGTTGCATGGGGGATGACGTTCAGTAGTTGTCATTTGGCCAAGATTAGTCATGATACTAGTGTATTGGAGATTAAATTCGTAAATATTGTTTCGGTTAAGTCGTTCGGTGCCCAGAGAGGGTGGAGGCCGCCAAACAATAAGCGATTTGAATGTTTGTTAGAAAGAGATCCCTGCGTGTTCACTCTGCTGACGATTTATATAGCTTGGTGTGGGCCTGGTTCAAAAGCTGACGGACAATTCCCCAGTTGATATAGCCAGAAACGGATTAACTAATAGATCAAAGCGTTGGCCGCAGCGTTCAAAAATGGAATCTAAAAGGTCGTTTTGTTGGCTAGTCATGACTTATTATAGGATTTGCTTGGAGGAGGGGCAGTGCTTTACCTGTTATGCCTGGGTGATTGCTCAAGTTGGCTGAGGCCTATGGGTAATCCTGTTGGATTTTAGCAGAATTATTTTTAGGTGCTAATTTTTTATTTTAGAGAATATCTTATATAATATTAGTACTTTATCAATTAGATTATAATAAATAGTCAAAAAAGCACGCGCGGGTGGCGGAGAGGGTGATCTTTTTAGGGGGGGGGCAATATTTAAAATAGTTTGAAAGGGGTGTGAATATATGTCTATAGAATTGTCAATTGAATATTTATAGAAAACTTCCTCTTGTGCATGTTCTATCATTGTAGTTGTTTTTATCTTGCCAAGAAGGATATTCTCAATTGCTAAAAACCAAGATTTAGGGTTGTTCTCCACTAGAATACCATTTAGGCCGTTATTAATACATGAGCAATATGGTGTAATGTCGCTATAAATTCCGAGAATGCCAGCGGCAGAATATTCGAGCCATTTAATATTGCTTTTACATTGATTAAACTTTGTGTCTTTTAGTGGTACTAACGCAATATGTATATCCAATTCCTTAAGACAAGAAGCATAGTCTTTGTAGTTTGGTTTGAAGTCGATGCTTCTAACTGATGGATGGTTACGAAAGGCCTTTGGGGCATCCCCGAAGAAAACTACATTAACTCGATCCTTATATTTTTTTAATATTTCGAAAACAGGTTCCTTTATGATCGCCCAGTCTTCTTGGTGTGTGGCTGTTCCTGATACCAGTATATTAAACTTATCGTGGTGCGGGCTTGCTTTGCTGAGGAATAAGTTATAGTTTACGAGGTTTTTTATTACATGAATGGGTCGGTCAGTGTATGGAGTTAATTCATTTTTTAATGGTGCTGTTGAAACAGTAGTTAAGTCAGCTTCTTTTATTAGCCATTTAATATATGGTGAAACTGTCTTAAAATAAAAAATACGAGGGTGTTCCGGTTGATTATCGAGAAGTAAATCATCTAAATCGTAAACAACGGGAATCCCTATGTTTAATAAATATAATAATAGCTCTGCGGTTTTTTTGCTTGGAAAATCTCGTTGAATAATGATTAAATCTGCATTTTTAGTTGGGTTGATGTCAAAGTTTTTCTTTAGGCAATTTTTTCTAGTATTCCAAATGATATTCCAGTTAAGTGATGATATAGGATAAAGAAGTCTGATAACAGAGCATGCATCCGTTGTGCAACCTTTTGAATAGACAGATACTGTTACGGCTTTTTTTAATTGAATTTCTTTCATTTGGCGATGCATATTTCTTAAATGTTACCAATTATTTCAAATGGAAAAACTATCCAAAAACTTAGTTTCAACGATAAAGCTCTTTATGTATGATATATCGAGTTGTTATAGTAGTATGGAGGGAGCCAAGTTTTGAGTATTTATGCGTCAATCATGATTTTATAAATAAAAACTGCTGTGATTTATTAGTTTTCTTTGGGAGCCTTTGGTTGATGCGCAAATCATTGAGTTGACTGGCGCTTAAATTCGATACAGCTAATTAATCAGAGATTCATTTGAAGTGTTTTTTACATTTGATTATAAAGTCTTTCACCATTCTTCTTGAAATGTTTTCTTGTTCTATGAGGGTTGGCAATAGATGCTGTCTGGTATTTTTTGCGTAATCGATGTCATCAAATCCGTATGCAATGCCATAACGTTTGCTTTCCTCTGATCTCCATCGGTCTTTGCTTAATCCCTCTTCGGGAATAACAATGCTTGTGCATCCACATAACGCAGCATACTCAGAATACATGGTATGCAAATCATACGAAATACACATTTCAACGGAGTTGAAAATATCTGCGATTTCCTTGTGCGGCAAGTCGTCAATTAATATTGAATTAGTGAGGTCATGTACTATTTTTTTGCCACGACCTTTTCTCAGGATGTAACACGTACCTTTTCTTTCCCCAAAATTACTTTGGTAATAAATGTCGTTGCGTAAGAAAATTATTTGCAATAAATTATCTCCATCTTTATTAAGATTTTTGTCATTGAACGCTTGTTGATAAAAAAAATACAACTCGTTTTCGAGATAATCTACTGTTCCGGTATGAAAGCCTGGTTTGTGTAAAAACCAGCGGACAATTTTTTTTGCAAATAGGGGGTTTCCGCCAATTATTTCTGGGTAAATTATAATAGCGTCTTTTAAATCGGAGTAATTTGCTATTGGCGTAATAAGGTTTCGGGATATCTTATATTCTAGTCTGCCGTATTTTAGGCTATGCCATAATGCGCAAATACTTTTTATCGGCTGTGGATATATCCACTCCGGCTTGTCAAAAGGCCATATTAACGCAGTCTCGCCCTCCAGATTTAGAAAATGGCAAAGTCGGTGTAATGCAATGGAACCTCCTATGTTTTCATTAAATTCAGGTGAGTAAATAATGAATCTATTTTTCATTCTCGTGTATTTTTAACATGAATAACAATTTTTTTAAATATATATAAGCGTCAGTTTTAATTGAGCTGTTGGCGGAAAGATATAGAAGGGTAAAAATCAATAGCTTGATTATAAAAAAATGTGTGAGGTTTTCTGTAATTATTCTTGACGAAAATATAGCAAATGCCACAGATATAATTGAAATTAGCATTTGGATTATAATTGGTTTCGCAATGCTCATATAAGGAACTCTTATTTCATTGGATGTAAATAAAATATTTAATAGAAGCATGGATAGAGAGTTTATGATCATGCAGTATAGGTATGCTTGAACTCCCGAAAGGTATAGAGTGGCAATGTTTATGCTTAATATTGCCGCCTTATATATTTCTAGGCGAAGGAATGATCTTGAATTGCCACGACAACTCAAGGCACTTACCAAAATAGCGCTAATAGGATAACTATATCCAGTTATGACAAATAATTTAAAGAATTCAATAGACGGTGACCATTTTTCTGAGAGCAGCATAATTATTATTTCATCTGAAATTAAGAATAAGCTTCCGGTGAAAAAAAATGAAACAAAACTAGTTATTCCGATCATTTTTAGAATGATACCTTGAAACTTTGGCAAATCGTTTTGAATTTTACTTAAAGCTGGAAACAATATTTCTATGAGGCTCCCGGATGAGTATTGAACTAACATGGCATTTAGAGACTTGGCGCGTTCAAAGTAACCTAGTGTCGCCGATGTAACTATCTTTCCAATGGCTAGTATATCTATTCTTTCAAATATTGAAGCAATTATTGCCGATAAAAACATCCTAAAGCCGAAACCCCATAATTGAGTAAGTGCTTTCCACGAAAAGTTCAAAATAGGTGTCCATTTGGCGACCTTCCAAATAATAATATTGTAAAAGAATGCCATTGATAACGCTTGGGCTACTAGGCTCCATACGCCTACGTTATGTAAGGCTAGCGTTACGCCCAGACTACCACTTAGTAAAGTAGCTAATAAGTTGGATTTTGTTAGTGCTGAAAAGCTTAATTCTTTGCGAAGTCTTATTGTGCTAACGTTACCAAAAGCATTTATAATGAATAATAGGGACATTGCTTTCGTTATTGGAGTTAGCGTTTCATTAGCGTAAAATAACCCAATCAAGTTGGCCGATAAAAATGTTACCGATGTTAGTAATAGACCTATTGTTATATTAAAATAGAAAACAGAAGAATAATGTATTTGTAGTGTTTTTCTTTTCTGAATAAGTGCACTGCTCAGCCCGAAATCGTTAAATATATTTGTTATGCCAATAATTACTATAACTAGTGCCATTAAGCCAAAATCCTTTGGTTCTAATGTGCGTGTGAGGATAATTGATGTAATAAATCCAATTATTTGTCTGATGGTTTTTCCCGAGAAATCCCAAAGAAATGCTTTTATCCCTTTTGATTCTAAATTTTGCAATTCTTTTAAGCTCAAGTTTGGTTGGATATGTTTTTAATTATATATTTATTGGCTGCGTTACGATAGGTACCTGTTCTATTTAGACTAGCACTTTAGAGCAAGTCATCTCATCTTATTCTGATTTTTGTTGCATTTAATGATCACAGTAAAGTTAATTAGAAGTCGGATGTGCTGGTGGTATTGGGTTAATATGACTTTGAATTTAGGTTGTTTGAGCTAGAGTGTTCGGCATTATTGCATCGAATTTCATGGCCTCATCGAAATCTAGATTTGGTGAAAATTCTCCAACGTGATAAGAGCAATTAATTATTTTTGGATACCCTTCGTCACTAAATTGTATGCGATTCTCCTCCCACCACCTCAATACTTGCAATAACATTTTACATTGCTGAATGAAGATACGGTGTCTATTTTCTGCAATGCTTTTTTCTGGATTAAATGGCGTTGCAGATTGAATCAAAGGATAACCTGTGTCTATCCCTTCATTAACAAAATGAATCGTTGCGCCAATAAACTTTGATCCTGATTTTATTGTGTCACCAAAGCCGTCTAGTCCTCGGCATGCTGGTAGAATCGATGGGTGGAGATTAATTAGCCTGTTTCTTGAGGCTGATAGAAATTCACCTTTAAAAAGCTTAGTATAAAAAGATATATATAGGTCAGGTTGATTTGATTTATATTCTTCTAACAAAGAGTTAGAAAACTTACTTGCACTTTTTGATTCAAAAACCTTTGTTGGTATACCAAAATTCTTTGCTATTTCAATAGCCCCACATCTGCGATCTGAGACGACATGTCTGATGCGTTCTCTAAAATAAGTGTTTTCCAAAAGGTTGCTAAGAACCCCTCCATTGGTGGAGGAAATAATAACAATATTTATCATTGCAATATTTTTTTTTCGTTAGATATTAAATGGACAGCATTTAAGTGGTTTTTAGTATCAACTGGTCCAACCTCCATCAGTACATCAATGATGGAAAGAGAGGGAGTAAAGCCTATTGATCTCTGTTTGTAAGTGAAAGGTTTCATCACAATAATTCGTAGGTCAATATCTGCAGCGCGAAAGGCTTCAATATCATATAAATCTTGACCACCTTGCAGGTTAATATAAGTTGTGACGCCTTCGCGCTTGCATATATCTAAGATTCGCTCTTGGCCTGATAATGCATTGTTTTTATGGGATAAACTAGACAATCGAAATTCAGTTTTAATTGATAAAAAAGACGCAAGTGTTTCTAGTTGGTTTCGCAGATAATCTGATAGGCTATCTGTTTTATAGCGAATTATTCTGTCTATTATTGGGAATACTTCGCAATAAAATGGAGACTTTTTATAGGTTATCTCAATAGATTTCAATATTTTATTTCGCCAGTTTGATGATAGCATCTGTATTTCGCAAATATGCTTATTTTGCGACGCCCGATTTAAAGGTACTGTAATATAATTAGGTTTTCCGTTAATTAATAGGCGATTACGATTGATCCATCCTCGAGTAATGTAATTTACATCGTCATAGATAACAAAGCGATCTACTGCATGCATCAGCTGCCAATAGCCAATATAGGGAAAAAAATATGGCTGCATGACGGCCAAGCTTTTCATTCATTTTCCTTGGTGATTACTTCGAGAATAAAATCAATCTGATCGTGGTGCAAATCTGGATAAATTGGTAAACAAATTACTTCAGTTGCAACTTTGCTTGCAATTGGCAAATTTGATTGATTAGCAGAGGATAAGCCTCTATACATTGGAAATTCGCTAATTAGCGGATGGAAGTAGCGGCGAGCATAAACGCCTTTGTTTCTTAGTTTTTGGAACAACTCATCACGGCTAAGCCGATACTCTGAGCTCACTAGAATAGGGAAATAGGCATAGTTGGCTGTTTTTTCTTGGGAATTCGATAAGCAATATATACCTTTTATGAATGCCAATCCTTTACGGTAATGAGCGTCAAGAGCTTTACGTTTATTTAATGCTTGATCAATGCTTTTGAGCTGTAAAAGTCCAAGAGCAGCGTTAAACTCACTCATTTTGCCATTAATACCTGGCGCAACTACAGTCACTTCATCTACGAAGCCAAAATTTTTGAGGTGATCGATACGCTGTTTGGTTTTTGCATCTGGACAGACGATAGCTCCGCCTTCAAAAGTATTAAATACTTTGGTGGCATGGAAACTCAGCACAGATAAGTCGCCATGTCTTAGAATGCTACCTCCATTATCTTTTACTCCGAAAGCGTGAGCAGCATCATAGATAACCTTGAGGTTGTAATTGTCGGCAATATTTTGAATAGCATCGACGTCGCAAGGGTGGCCGTAGCAATGTACTGGCATTATCGCTGTTGTTTGCGGAGTGATTGCCGACTCTATTTTTGTAGGATCGAGATTAAGTGTATCGGGAGCAATGTCAACAAATACCGGCTTTATTCCATTCCATAGTAGGGAGTGCGAGGTTGCCACGAATGAATACGGCGTTGTGATAACCTCTCCAGTAATACGTAACGATTGCAATGCGGTAACTAGAGCTATAGTGCCATTAGTGAATAATGAAATATATTTAATGCCTAAATAATCGCAAAGTGCTTGTTCAAATTGTTGATGAAAAGGCCCGCCATTGGTCAGTATTTTACTGTCCCAAATTTGTTGTAAGTATGGAATAAATTCATCAAGGGGTGGTAATGACGGTTGTGTTACATATATTTGATTGTTCACATGTGACCTTTTCAATTGGATCGTAAAAACATGCTTCCAAGTGTAGTCATGTACTAACCATTCTCATAGCCTAAGCAGAGTCTAAATTTAATACGATCAGCGCTTCGTTCTAAACTGCTTTGTTCTAGATTCGTTTTTGAACGGTATAACATCAGTTTTCGGCTGAAAACTCGGTACCAAATGCTGCTTACCATTACCAATCAAATCCGCGCGCCCCATATCTTTCAAGGCCTCCCGCAGCAACGGCCAGTTTTTCGGATCGTGATAGCGTAGAAAAGCCTTATGCAAGCGGCGCTGTTTGATGCTTTTCGGAATCGCTATATCAGCACTATTACGAGCCACCTTGTGCAAGGTATTTTTGCCGGAGTGATACATCGCCGTGGCGATGGACATAGGCGAGGGCAAAAAGGCTTGCACCTGGTCGGCGCGGAAGCCGTTGCGTTTTAGCCATAGTGCCAGGTTCAGCATGTCTTTGTCTTCGGTGCCGGGATGGGCGGCGATGAAGTAGGGGATTAGATACTGCTCCTTACCCGCTTCCTTTGAATACTTATCAAACATCTGCTTGAAGCGGTCGTAGGTGCCCATGCCGGGTTTCATCATTTTCGACAGCGGGCCTTGCTCGGTGTGTTCCGGGGCAATTTTCAGGTAGCCGCCCACATGGTGGGTCACCAGTTCTTTGACATATTCCGGGGTTTCCACGGCGATGTCGTAGCGCAGACCTGAGGCGATGAAGATTTTCTTGATGCCTGGCAGTTGGCGGGCGCGCCGGTAGAGTTTAACCAGCGGCGTTTGATCGGTATTCAGATTGTGACAGATGCCAGGGTAGACGCAGGATGGTTTGCGGCAGGATTCTTCGATTTTCGGATCCTTGCAGGCCAAGCGCCACATATTGGCGGTAGGTCCGCCCAAGTCGGAGATATGGCCGGTGAAATTGGGCGAGGTGTCGCGGATGGCTTCAATCTCTCGAATGATCGAATCTTCGGAACGATTCTGAATGATGCGGCCTTCGTGCTCGGTGATCGAACAAAAGCTGCAACCACCAAAGCAGCCACGCATGATCAGCACAGAATGCTGGATCATTTCAAAAGCGGGGATATTGGCCTTGCCGTAAGATTTATGCGGTAGCCGAGAGTAGGGCAGGTCGAAGACGCCATCCATTTCCGGTGTGGTGAGGGGTAATGGTGGGGGATTGATCCACACCTCGCGGTTGCCGTGGCGTTGAATCAAGGCGCGGGCGTTGCCGGGGTTGGTTTCGCCGTGCATCACTCGCGAAGCATGTGCGTATAGAATCGGATCGTCTTTTACTGCTTCGTAATCCGGCAAGCGGATGACGGTTTGTGTGCGCTGCTTATTGGCGATGGGTTTGAATTGGATAACCTTTTCATCTGCCGCAAGTTCAGGCTTATCGTCACATGCCGGCATTTCCTGATAGGGATTGACGTGCGAAATCACCGCACCCGGCTTATCGATGTCGGTGGAGTCTTTCTCCATCCAGCCCTGCGGCACCTGCTTCACAAAATGTACTGTGCCGCGAATGCCTTTCAGGTCGGCAATGGTCTCGCCTTTTGCCAGACGCTGGGCGATTTCCACTACTTGCCGTTCGGCGTTGCCGTAGACCAGTAAATCGGCTTTGGAATCCAGCAAGATGGATTTACGCACTTTGTCCGACCAATAATCGTAATGGGCGATACGGCGTAAACTGGCTTCGATACCGCCGATGACGATGGGGACGTTTTTATAGGCTTCACGGCAACGGTGGGCGTAGACATTCACGGCGCGGTCCGGGCGTTTACCGGCTGCGCCATCGGCTGTGTAAGCGTCGTTGGAGCGGATTTTCTTGTCAGAGGTATAGCGATTCACCATCGAATCCATATTGCCGCCGGTCACGCCGAAAAACAGCTTGGGTTGGCCCAGCCGTCTAAAGTCCTCGGCGCTATGCCAATCCGGTTGGGAGATGATGCCGACTCGGAATCCCTGGGCTTCCAACACCCGGCCGATCACCGCCATGCCGAAGCTGGGATGATCGACATAGGCATCGCCCGTGACCAAGATCACGTCGCAGGCGTCCCAGCCCAGTTGCTGCATTTCAGCCAGCGTCATCGGCAATTCCGGCGCCGGCCCGAAGCGGTGCGCCCAGTATTTTTTATAGCCGAAGATGTTGGGAGCGTTGTGTATCACGATTTTATAATCCGGTTGAAGACGTTAGGGTTGTGGCGTTTTAAGTCCAGCAGATAGGTGGAGAACTCCAGCTGATATAACTGTTCAAGCTGTTTGGCTTTGTCGATCAGCTGTTTGACGCCAGGCTTTGTCATGGCTTCGCCAAAGGCAAAACCGATCACGTTACCGCGATTGCGCACCGGCAAAAACAACATACGCCTATCGAACATGCGGCCCAGATTCCAAACCACTTGTTGGAACATGTCCTTGTCGGTACCCCATAAGTTGATCACCAGCAGACCGTTCTTGGTCAGCAAGGTTCGGCAATTGTCGAAAAAAGTTTCGCTGCTCACTTCCGGAGCCATGCCGTCGTGATCGTAAGCGTCAATTAGGATCAGGTCGTGTTGCTCGCTTTGCACCTGGCTGGCCTGACGCACATGCTGCGCGCCGCAGCCGATCTTGATTTTCAGGCGCGGGTCGAATGGCAAGCCGAAATGACTGCGCGCCACTTTCAACACGCTGCCGCGAAATTCCACTACCTTGAGTCGACAATCGGCAAATTGATGCAACATGAATTTGGCGATGGTGCCGCCGCCTAAACCTATCATCAGTATTTCGCGGGGGGTGTCGTGAAACATCAAGCCGGCCATCATGGCCCGTGCGTACAGGGAATGGAGGCGGTTGGGTTCGGCCAGCAGCATACTGCTTTGTCGGGCATGCGAGCCAAAGTGCAAGGCCCTGACGCCTTCCTTATCAACGATTTCTATGATGCCCTCGTCGTCGTGGCTTTGGTGTACCACCAAGCCTTCATATTTGTACATGCGCTGCAGCGAACGGTGAAGATAGGGCTATTTTCCTTGAAAATCCGGCGATTGTCTTGTGAATAGTGCGTTGGTGACGATTTAGTCACCTTGAAAAAATGAAGGGATATTGGATTAATGCGGCTTGCTTTATGGGTATGGGTGCGAATTATTTCGCACCGTAAATCGAAGGCCTGGAGCAGGCGGTTTTTGCTTATCGAGAAGATGGTGCAGAGATAAAGGTCAGTCCACTCTATAACCTTCCTCCATCAGCACGCGTTTAACGACCGGACGCGACAGCATCAAGCGATAGTGTTTCAAGCAGTTGTCCGGCAGGGTTACGCCGGTTTTATCCGCCCAAAACTCTACGTAAAATAAAGCAGCATCGGCGATGCTGAATGCACCCAAAGCGTAGCCTTCGGCAGGTAGCTGTTCAT
>Ga0123390_1012736_pt1 | contig 26599 bp, 19 predicted proteins | sample T3HHNO3metaT_FD_89918 | JGI IMG/M metagenome (GOLD analysis project Ga0123390, IMG submission 89918) | Methane-oxidizing artificial microbial communities from Washington, USA to study methane cycling - T3-HHNO3 metaT (Metagenome... | ecosystem: Engineered > Modeled > Simulated communities... | reverse complement strand
ATATGCCCAGCGCAACCACCGAGCTGAAAGCGGCGGCAAGTGTCTTCGGGGTGAAAATGCGGTTCTGTTTCATGTCGGTTCCTGTCAATTGAGAAAAACGGGCCAAAAAAAAGGCGTCTATGTCCGACTTGTTTGCAAGCCTGACAGTAGACGCCTTTGTCTTTAGTGCTCAACAGTGAGCGGGGTTTGGGTTTACCACTCCTACACTGGAGTATTGCTGCTTACTAAGCAATGCTGATGCCAGTTTAATGACTCTTGTGATAACTATATGTAAAAAACCATTATAAACAGTGTGTTACACCTATTTTTGGTGAGTCTGTTTTTAGAGAAATTTGCGGGTGCATCTTGGCATGCAGAAAAATCATGCACTCTATTGATTCGGAAGTGCTTTTTTTGCACATGCGTGGTGCGCACCGGAATGGGGAGGCTCGCCGAGACATGCGGAAGAATTAGCGGTATTGCTAAGGTCGCGGGTCTGCGATGTAGGATTGGCCGGGCCGATATGAGCTTCCCGGTGGCTGGATAGGCATTTTGCCAGGTGTAAACCTGCCGGATAATGGCAATATTTCATTTAGGTGCACCAGCGAAGCAAATTGATACAATTCGTAGCAATGATGCTCGCCGTCTATGAAACAGAATAGGATGCAGCGAGTTTTAGGTAGACGAGTCAATCGAATTTAAGCTGGGGCGGATTATGAAATACATCGTAAAACAAATTGCCGATGATTTTATCTTTGAAGAAATGGAGCAGGCCAGGAAGCAGTTTGTCGAGGCGCTGAATTACACCATGGAAAGCGCTACGATCTTCTTCGATAAAAATCCCACCAATCCGCTGGATTTTTTTATTGCCTACGATTTTCAGCAAAAGCACGGCGACCCTGTGGTGTATGGGTTTAATTTGCGGGATGAAATGATCCGAATTTTTAGTTTGGACGACAACAAAACCCATTCATCTCAATCAGCCCTGGCAATCAGCCAACAGCTAAAAAAACTGGCTGAGGAACTTGAAGAGCGTTACGACCCGGAACCCACGAAGACCATCGCCGAAACCCAAGAGAAAAAAGACACGCAATATGCCAGCAGCATCAATCGGTCTTACCGCGATGTACTGAGAGAAGCGCTAGAACACGACCGGGCCGAGCAATTGCGGAAAGCCGAGGCTGCGGCTGCGGCGGCGGACGACGGCTATCAAAGGCATACGATTTTACTGGGCAGTAAAAGCGCGGCTAAATCCTAAGCCCGGCCTTTAAATATCGTCGCTCCCACGCAGTCCGACATTCACGGGGCAGCGCTTAGCTGCCATATCACACTGCTAAGCCAATTTCCGGCTGACAAGACCAAAACGGTATTTTGAAAACGCCAGACAAACTCACTGCGGATGCATTGATTAGAGAGGGATCCGCAGCTGGGTTAATGCCACCATTGAAACGTGTTTAAGCAAGTGCTTTGCGCTTTGGAGTACCCAATACCCCCATCAAACCAGAGAGGAACAGCCAACCCGCTGACTGTGCGTGGCCTTGTCCTCACCGGTTCGAGTGTTCTGTTTGGCTAGTATGCTCTGCCTTTACACCGACAACATCCAGCCGTTTGCATAAAAAATCTCAAACTCCCGGAACAGCACGAAGAATCTGCCGAATTTGATTTTGCCTGTCCCGGATTCATTCAGATCGGCGACGGTGCCATCGCCATACCAGTTACTGTGGATGACATCGCCGATTTGTATTTTTTCGTAGGTTTTCATGACGCGCCCCTGGTTATTTAATGACAAGCAGTACGCAGCATAAAAAATGCCAAAACTATCGAATTAAACGGGGTTTGGGGTAGTGGGCGTCCAAGCCTTGCCGGCTGTGGCCTGGGTGCGAAGAGCCTGATAGGGCCTGATACAGAAAAGCCGGCTTCCCGCCTGCAATCGTTACGGAAAATCGTCACCGATACGATATTTAGTAGCTTATTGGCCCCATGCCGCTTTCAGGCGTAAGATTTCCGGCATTATTTCCATAAACAAGGCCAGCAGGCGCGGATCGAAATGGCTGCCGGCCATGCTTTGCATCGATTTTAAAGTCTCTTCCAGCTGCCACGGTTCTTTGTAAGGACGTTTAGTGGTCAAGGCATCGAATACATCGGCTATCGCCACGATTCTGGCGGATTCCGGAATTGCCTCACCGGCCAAACCCATCGGATAGCCGCTGCCGTCCCATTGTTCGTGGTGATGGCGGGCGATTTCCGCAGCCATTTTGAAGACCGGATTGTCGCTTTTATTCAAGATGTCGTAGCCGATTTGCGAATGCGACTGCATGATCGGCCATTCTTCTTCATTAAGCGCCCGTGCCGCTTTTAAAATGGCATGTGGAATGCCGATTTTGCCGGTGTCGTGGGTGGGCGCGGCCAATTCCATCATCGCCACTTGCGATGGCGTCCAACCGGCGGCGCGAGCCAGCGCCGCAGAATAAGCTGCCATGCGCCAGATGTGGTCGCCGGTGTACGGATCGTTATAGTGGCCGGCATCGCCGAGCATTTCGATGGCGGCGCGGGCGAGTTGATCCAACTCGTCCACCCGCACCAGCGATAGATGGGTTTGTACCCGGCGCAGCACGATAGGGCCTGAGACCGGTTTTTGGATGTAATCGACCGCACCGACATCGAAACCGCGCGCTTCGTTTTCCATTTCGCCCATCGCCGTGACGAAAATTACCGGGATTTTCTCAGTCAACGGATCGGCTTTTAACTGCGTACACACTTGGTAGCCGTCCATATTCGGCATCATGATGTCCAGCAGAATGATGTCAGGTTGATGTTCCCGGGCGGCCGCCAGGGCTTTTTCGCCGTTGATGGCAAACAGCAGTTGAAAGTGGTCCTTGAGTATTTGCTGTAACACTTTCAAATTGTTCGGTTCGTCGTCGACCAGCAATACTTTGTAGCTGTCTTTCATGGCTTATTCCTTAAACGTGATCGCTAATTTATCCGCCAAGCGGTTAACTTGGATTTTCGCGGCGTCGAAATCGAAACTATCCACTTCAAAGCGGATGGCTTTCAGCTCGGTTTCGCCGAGAAACGCGCCAAGCCTTTGTAAAACCGGTTCGACGTGGTCAGGATTCAAACTGTCCAGCGCGGTGTTTAATTCCAGTAAAAGATCGCTGACCCGTTCCGCATCGAAGGCTGTTGCGGCAACCGCTGGCGGTTTGCTCGGCAGTTTTAGTTGGTGTATGGCTGCAACAGCGGTGTTTAGCGCGGCGTCCAGCGTCTTGATCAATTCCTGGATATTTTGCAGGTCGCCGCTTTTGAATTGCGCGTCAACCTCGGTTGCCAGACCGGCGATAACGGGTAAGGCCAGATTGCCGGCCACACCTTTTAAAGCATGAGCGATGCGCCGGACCGCTTCCGGATTCTCCGGGTGCTCCTGCAGATTGCGCAGTAATTTGCTGCCGTCCGCGCCGTGTTGTTCGGCAAAATTTAGTAAGGCATCGGCGTAAATCAGCGGGTCCAGCCAGGTTGCCAAACCTTTCTCGTAATCGGCGACGCCGGCCAAAGGCGTAAAGTCGACGGCGATTTTCGCCGGCTCGGCAATGTTTACGCCGGTGTTGGCAATGCCATGCCCCTTGGGCACCAGCCGTTCCATCTGCGTTAATAAATCGTCGACATCAATGGGTTTGCCGACGATGGTGTCTATACCGGCATCCAGCGACTCGCGGCGTTCGTGGCTCAACACGCTGGCGGTCAGGGCCAGAATTGGGATGTGGCTGCTGCCGGCTTGTTCCAGTTCGCGGATTTGTCGGGTGGCGGCTATGCCATCCAGCACCGGCATTTGCAAGTCCATCAGAATCAAGTCGTAGTCACCGCTTCGAAAGGCGTCCACCGCTTCCTGGCCGTTTTTAACCCAGCTGACTTGATGGCCCTGCTGCTCCAGGCGCAAGCGCGCCAAAGTGGCGTTGGCTTCTATGTCTTCCGCCAGCAATACCTTGAAGCGGCGCGGCGAAAAATAAGCCACGCTATGCACCGAGCTCACATCGTACAGGCAGTTTTCCGCGCTGGCTGATTCCGGCATATGCACAGTAAAATGAAACACCGAGCCGACGCCAACCTGGCTTTCCACCCAAATCCGGCCCCCCATCAACTCGACAATTTGTTTGCTGATGGTGGTGCCCAGACCGGTGCCGCCGAAGCGACGGCTGGTGGTGGTATCCGCTTGCGAAAATGATTCGAAGATGTGTTCGGTTTGTTCCTGGGTCATGCCGATGCCGGTGTCGCTGATGGCAAAATGCAACATCTCCACACCTTCCGCGCGGGTGATGGTGACGCCTATGCTGCCGGTATCGGTAAACTTTACCGAGTTGCCGACCAGATTCAAAATCACTTGCCGTAAACGGTTCGGGTCGCCGACGAAATGGGTGGGCAAGCCGGCTTCTATAGCCAAATCGATGCGCAAGCCTTTTTCGGCGGCGCGCAGTCCCATAATTTGCAAGGCTTCTTGCACCGCAAACGGCAGGTTGAAGCACACCGATTCCAACTCTACTTTGCCGGCTTCGATTTTGGAAAAATCCAGAATATCGTTAATCACACCCAGCAGATGCCGGCCGGAGCTGAGGATGGTTTTGATGTGGCCGCGCGTATCGGCGGCCAGGTTTTGATCTTGCAAGGCCACTTCGGCAAAGCCAATCACGGTATTCATGGGCGTACGGATTTCGTGGCTCATATTGGCCAGAAAATTGGCCTTGGCTTTGGCGGCGGCCTCGGCTGCTTCCTTAGCCAGTCTCAATTCCTGCTCGGCTTGTTTCTGCAAGCTGATGTCAGAAATAAAGCCGACAAATAGATGCCGGCCCTCCGAGATAATGCCGTGACCCACCGCCAAATTGGCCGGAAAGCGGCTGCCGTCTTTGCGTTGGGCGATGACTTCCCGCTCTATGCCGAGAATTTTGGCTTGATGGGTGGCTAAAAAATGCTGAATGTAACTGTCGTGCGCAGAGGCATCCGGTTCCGGCATCAGTAGCGAGACATTCTTACCGACGATCTCGGCGCTGCTCCAGCCGAACAGTTTTTCGGCGGCGGGATTGAACATCCGAATCAGACCGCTGCTGTCGATGGAAATCACACCGTTTACGGCGGTTTGCACGATGGCTTTGACCTCGGTGGTGGCCATCGCCACCAGTTCTTCCAAGTGCTCGCGGTATTTCAGCAATTCGGCTTCCGCCGCCTTGCGTTCGGTAATGTCGGTGATGGAACCGACCATCCGCACCGGCCGGCCCTCGGCGTCGCGCAACGCATCCCCCCGATCCAGCACCCAACGGTAGCTGCCGTCCTTGTGCCGAAGACGCAGTTCGGTAGTGTAACGCTCGTTATGTTCCAAGTGTTTGCGAAACGCTTCACTGGCGCGGGCTTTGTCATCGGGGTGGATTAATTCGAAGAAAATCGATTCCACGTTCGGCAATTCGCCGTCGGCATAACCCAGAATCTTGTTCCAGCGCGGTGATAAGTAGTATTCGTGATGCACGATATCCCAGTCCCAGATACCGTCGTTAACGGCCCGTTCGGCAAGCATATAGCGTTCCTCGCTGGTACGCAGGGCGTGGGTGCGTTCGGCGATTTTCGCTTCCAGATTATGTTGGGCATCCGCCAGTGCATCGGTCATGTGATTGAAGGAGTTGGCCAATTCGGCGATTTCATCCAGACCTCGGACTTCGGCTCGCACCGACAAGTCGCCGTCGCGAATGCGTCGGGCGGTGCAGGTCAGGCGCGAGATGGGCCGGACGATACGCCGGGCCAGGGCGTTGGCGATTATCGTCGTCAAGCCGACAAAGACCAGCACGATGAGCAGCATTTGTTTTTCCAGGCGCTGAATGGGGGCCAGCGCCTCGGCCTGTTCGATATGCGCCATGATGCAGCCGCCGCCGATTTCCGGAATCGTGCGGAAACCATGAATGACGGCACGCTCCCGGTAATCGCTGGCCATCATTTCCGCGTTTTGCCGGGCCAGGCAGCTTTGCATGGGTTGCGTAGCGATAGGGTGGCTATTGGCATAGCGCGGCTGGGTAACGAAAAAGCCGCTGCTGTCGGCCAGGAAAGATTCGCCGGATTTGCCCAAATCGGAGTGAGCCGTAAAAATACTTTGAATCAGGCTAACCGGATAGCTGATCAACAATTGCCAGGGCAGTTTGGCATCTTTGGCAATCACATAATAAAAACGTGGCTGGTCCGGAACCGGTTTGCTGAAGTCGGCCAGTTGTCCGGCTTGAAAATTTTTTAGATCAGAAAGTGCCACCGGCTGCTCGCCGACGCTGACCGTGCCCGATTCGGAGTCGAGCCGGAAAAACACCGCGCCGGCAGCGCCTTCGGTGAGTAAATAGTCGTTTATGAAATCAGTGGCACAGGCGCGGTTCAATTGCTCCGCCGCCACGCATTTCATTAGCACCTCGGCCAGGAAGGCGTGGGCGCGCGTGTCGGCACGTGCCAGTACCAGTTTGAGTTGTTCATGGCGGTTATCCGCGACGCGGCTGACAATATTAAAGCGGTCCGTGCGGATATTGTCGATGGCAAACCGATAGGCCATGTAACCGACCGATAAAGTCGGCAACAGGATCAGCAGCAACAGCAGAGCAATCAGGCGTTTTTGCAGCATGTTGGGCCTCAATGTCGGCAAGCAGGTCAGCCGACGTTATGCCATGGATGGTGGCGATGCGGCAATACCTTCTGCCAATCGACATCTTCATACCGCTAAGATTCCTCGGGGTAGGTAATTGTCAAACTGCGGTGGGAGGGACGTCTCGGAATCGCAGAGTCTGTCTAGTGATTGATCTAAACTTAAAAATCGCCGCTCCCGCGCAGGCGGGAGCTCAGTGCTTGCAATGGATTTGCTTAGCCGCCTACCGGCCCCAACTTTTGCGGAGAAAGCTGCGCAGCTTATTTGCGGAGGGCATTAAAAAAACTACACTCGGGCGCGCCGCCGTTACTCTCGAAAAACACAAAACAATCGTTAAACCATTTCACAAAACGGTCGGCGTGTTCGGCGCTGCCGATCGGGTATTGACGCATTTTCCAACGATTGCGGGCCGAGTCGTTACGATAGATGCCGCCGGCGTTGTAAGCGCATGCGACCTTGGGAGGATCGAAATGGGTTTGCTTCCATTGTCCGGCGATGTAGGCGGTGCCGGCCTGAATCGAATTGCTGGGGACTAATAGCCAGGCTTTATCGATGTCATCTTTGTTTAAAGCCGCGCGGGCGGTGGAAATCAAAGTCTGCATCAGGCCTGGCGAAATTTTATGCGGTGTGCGCACTTCGTCGATAAAGCCCGGTTCTTCGCGCACCGCGTTTTGATTGCCTGACGACTCGGTGCAAATGGTGGCGATGATCAGCTCCACCGGCACTTTCAACTCGGTAGACCAATGCGTCAAGGCACTGCCGAACTGGTTCCAGACTTTGCCTACCGTTTTCGGCTCGCCGCCAGTGCCTATTGGGGTATCGTCGCTGCCTACCAATAACCCTTGATCGGTCAATTGCCAGGTCACGCTGTCCTGATAAGCATGCCGGGTTTTTAACTCGTCGAGTAAATCTTGGCCGATAACCGTGCTGCCGGCATCGTTAGCGGCGGGACGTTGCATATTCGGAGAACTGTCGTCCTGGAATAAACTGCTCCAGGTTAGCGGGCCGACGATGCCGTCGCTGTCCAAGCCGTGGCTGCTTTGATACGCCACCACGGCTGCGGAGGTTTTGGCACCGAATAATCCGTCGGGCTGGCCGACACCGTTTATTTGCAGGCTTTTTAAGCGCGTCTGTACTTCCAACACATCGCGGCCGCGCAGCATAGGCAGTTGAAATTTAAGTGGGCGACTGAATGCCATGACCGGCTCCTATCCGCTAAAGGCTTATGGGCAGCCGGGAATCGAAGCTTTGATTCCGGCGATGTCGTTTAACAAGCGCCGGTGATAATCGGCGTAGCGGCTTTGGCCAGCCTGCGCGGCAGCTTGGTTCTCGTTTTGTTGTAATTGTTTCAGCGCTTGGCAACTGCCGGTATCGTTGATTTGAAAACGAATCGCTGCCAACTCGGCGTTATGCAGAAAAAAGGTGGCGGCGGGTTTTAAGTCGCCGGGCGCTTGCAGAAATTCGCGGGCACAAGCGTGTAACTTTTGGTTGTAAGGCTTAGCAGCGGCTGTGCTGGTCTGTTCGCTACGCAGTGAGCGCAACGACTCGCACCAGTTTTCGAAATACTGGGCGCGTTGCCCGACGATAGCCTCGGCCGCAGCCCAATCCGTTGTCAAATGTATGCCTTGTTCGAGTTGCTCTGCTGCGCATTGATAATTTTTGATGCTGTCGGTGTTTTGTTTAGCTAGCCGGTAACAGGCGTCGCCTTTCAGCAGATGCAATTGGTTACAGGTCTCGTCGTCGGCTTTGCAATCGACTTCCGCCCCCGCTATTTCGTGCCAATTATTTTCATCAGCGGCTTCTTTGAAGTTTTTCAATTGCCGGGTCGCGCAGCCGGAGGCTAACAAAACCGTTGCTAATAGCGGTATGACTATTTTCAGATTCGGCCTCATGACGCTTGGCCCTCGAGGATTTTGTTAATCATGCCGGAGACCGGTTTGTCCTCCGCTTGCAGCTTCTCGGTCACCACAATCAAGCTATCCAGGTCCTTTAATGCATCGGGGTTTTGGTGCAGTTTGTCCACGGCTTGCAACACCGATTCGTAACCGCCGGTGCTGCCGAACATCGCCGGGTCGCGGGCTAGGATCAAAGACTTCAATTCCCGGTCGGCAGCGGTGCGATGGAATTCGTCCAGGCCTTCTTCAAATTGCTGCAACGTCGTAAAGCCGCCCAGTTCGGCATATTTTTCGAATAATGCCGCCGAATCGGCATTGCCGATAAAGTCGTTGACCGCGTCTTTCATAAACTTGGGATTTTCCATCTGCGCCTGAAACGCGGCACGAAATAACGGGCTTTGTCGCAGCAACATAAAGCCGGTGTTGTCATCGACCGGCTCCAGCGTCAAACCGGCCGCCGGTGAGAAGGGCATGTGTAAAATCCGGGCTTTCCATTTTTGATAATAAATACCAGTCAGTTTCACGGTGCCGGCCACCACGGCGGCGATCAACGCAGCAGGCGGCATGAAGGTCCCCAGCGTGGCGCCGAAGGTTTTTACCGCGCTGCCGAGGATGTCTGTCAACGGCCCATCCTGGTCCAGCGCGGTTTGCGTGTCGGTGACCGCGTGCAGCGCATCTTCGATTTTACCTTCGCCCATCAGGCCCTTGGCGACATTTACGCCTTTTTCGACTTTGTTCGCCAGATCGACGTATTTGCCGCCAATTTCCTTGGGCAGCAAACCGGCCACCGTGCGCGCCATGTCGATGCCGCTGCTGACGGTTTCCAGCATGGAGCCGGTTTTGGATTGCTGTTGTTGGCTGACCGCTGCGTCGCGTTGCGTGGTTGCTTCATGGGCTTGCTGCAATGCGGCGCTTTCCGAATCTCGATTCTGGCCGCGTGCGCCGAAGTAAAAGCCGATGATGGTGCCGAGGATGCCGCCCAATACGTCCGGAAACTGATTGTTCGGCAAGGCCAAAAACAACATTGAGGCCGTGACGATCAGCATCGCGATCACACCGCGTATCGTGCCCTCCGGCAGGCCGGCCGGACTTTGAAAAAACAGCGCCAGTTGTTTTTCGCGGGTGCAGGTTTCCAGAAAGGTTTTTTGCAGATGCCGCAAATACAGTAAAAAAGCGAGCACAACCAACGCCAAGATGCCCAACGTAATCAAAAAATGAATCGATAGGGCGATGGGTTTTTCCTCGCCGTTAACGGCCGCAGTTTGCGCGGCAACGGAGAGCGGGAGCAGGCTCAGCGCGGCGTAACCCAGGGTTTTAAGTCGATATGTCGGTTTATGCATAAGTCCGCCTTTTGGGTAACGATCTCGTTGATCGATTAAGGTCTCTAATTAGGCTTGCCGCGCGGATGATATACCCGCTCTATCCGCCGGTCTAGGATTCGTTCTATGCGCCTCTTGCCGTCTTTTGATGTGTCAATGACGATTTTTTATTCTATAGACTCGGTCTCGGGTAATTGCTGCGCCGGTTTTTTGATACGAGTGACCGGGGAAGTCCATATGGGGTGACGGCGCTCCTGGCGGTAATAGGTTTCGTAAAGCGCTTGATAAACCATTTCGGACGCGGCCCAACGTTCCTTGCAAAAACTGGAAAGCATTAATCCTGAAACCCCGCCGCATACCCATCCCAGTAATAGCAACTTCTCAATAAACAAGACCACAGTAAAAATGGCCAATATCAAAGTCAGGCTGCGCGCTAATTTGGATTGCAATTGCAACGCCTCCACCTTGGCCACCACGGGGTTGTCGTTGTCCCTAAGCCTATCCAAGGCTTCGTGATATTGACTCAACAACGGGTCGTTGGTGGTTAAAGCCAGATTTTGCGCGCGCCGGTACCAACTATCCGTTTTCAGGCGTTTACGGTTCCGATATAAATAATCGTAAGTGGTATTGAGTATGTCGTGCGACAAGCGTTTGACAATAAGGGAGATCGCCAGTGTCAGCAGCAGAAAAATCAATGCACCTGCCGTGCTGGCGGCAAACGGGTCAGGCAAACGCTGCAATGCGGGGTGAATCTGTTCTCGATAATTAAAGAATACTGCTACCAAAGTAGCGGACGGCAGAGCGATGCCGACTTGTTCGATCGGGTCTGTGAATAGTTTGCCGATCAGCGTGCTAAGCGGGTTTGACATTTTGTCCCTCCTTCTAAGTTGGGAAAAATGAGTTGCGGGACGCGGTGCGCCCGGTTGCTTTGACCGTTGGTCATTAGATAGCAAACGCGACGAAACAGCAACTCAATTGATAAAGCGATTATGCCGACACTGGCGTGTATGAGGATGTACGAAAATACCCAAGCTTTGGATGCATTTTTCACTTTCCTAGCGACAAAAAATAGTGCGTCCGACTTTAGATCATTAACCCGCGCCTCAAATGGCGTCGTTCGCACGAAGATAGGCGCCTGGAGATAGTTAAAAACTGGATTTCCGTATATTCAAGAAAATGTTTCCGGCACAGTACATTTGCTTACTCGTTAAAAACCGGTAAAACTGGCGTACAGTGAACGAACAAAGAGGCCTAAACAGGTTCCCCATTTTGGCTGGAATGGCGGATTAGGGACCCTGCAATGGCCTCGATAACTACAAGAGGGGAGTGCGTCATGATAGACCAGCAAAGACTAACCGAGCTTTATCAGACTTTTGTTAAATGGTTATGCGTGTTTTGGGCGTGGCTCAAATCGACGTGGCAAAGCCTATCCAAACCTAAACCGGGTACCGACCAGCCCGACGGCAGTGAGCCTAAGCGTTCACCGGTATGGTTATACGTGCTGTTGGGGATTTTTGTAATGTCGCTATTCGCCGGCGGCGAACGCATCCAGGGCCAGGAAATTCCCTTTAGCCAGTTCTTAACCCTGGTTAACGACAATAAAGTCGAAAACGCCGTGGTTACCCAGCGATTCATCAACGGCACATTAAAAGAAGAAGATAAGAAAATCGGCAAGCATTTCTTCACCGTGCCGCTATGGGACGAGTCGCTGGTTAAAAATCTGCAAGAGCATAAAGTGGAATATGTGGTCAGAAGCGGTGACAACTGGTTGAGCAATTTGCTGTTTAACTGGGTAATTCCGCTGGCGATTTTTGCCGGCATATGGATGTGGCTATTGCCGAAAATGACCGGCGGAGCAGGGCGCGGCTTTTTGAACTTGGGCAATAAAATCCGGATCCAGCAGGAAACCTCTAAAACCACTTTTGATGACGTGGCCGGCGCGGAAAGCGCGAAGCAGGAATTAAAAGAAACCATTGAGTTTTTAAAATCCCCGGAAAAACTGCAAAAGTTGGGCGGCCGCATGCCCAAAGGCGTGTTGTTGGTCGGCTCGCCGGGTACCGGCAAGACCCTGTTGGCCCGCGCGGTGTCCGGTGAAGCCGGGGTGCCGTTTTTTAACATCAGCGCCTCCGAGTTTATCGAAATGTTTGTCGGTATCGGCGCGGCGCGGGTGCGGGACTTGTTCGAACAAGCCCGGCAAAAATCCCCTTGCATCATCTTTATAGACGAACTGGACGCGATTGGCCGTTCCCGTGGCGGCCCGGCTATGCTGGGTGGCAACGACGAACGCGAGCAAACCCTGAACCAGTTATTGACCGAAATGGACGGCTTCGACGCCACCTCCGGCGTCGTGGTGATGGCAGCCACCAACAGGCCGGAAATCCTGGATAGAGCTTTGCTGCGTGCCGGCCGCTTCGACAGGCAAATTGTGGTGGATAAACCCGACCTGATCGACCGGGTGGCTATCCTGAAATTGCACAGCAAAGCCATGCAATTGGACAAAGATATCGACTTAAACACGGTTGCTAAACGCACACCCGGTTTCGTCGGCGCCGATCTGTCCAACATCGCCAACGAAGCGGCGATATTGGCTGCGCGCGGCGGCCGCGACACCGTCAATATGGCAGATTTCGAAGCAGCCATAGATAGAGTGATGGCCGGCCCGGAAAAGAAAAACCGCATTCTCGGCCCGGACGAAAAGCGCCGAGTGGCTTATCACGAAGCCGGTCACGCGCTCGTCGCAGAAAACGTGCCCACCGGCCAGCCGGTACATAAAATCTCCATCATCCCGCGCGGTGTCTCAGCGCTGGGTTTTACGTTGCAGTTGCCGGTCGAGGAAAAATATCTTTCCACCGAAAACGAACTGAAAGACCAATTAGCCATCCTGCTTGGCGGCCGAGTGGCTGAACAATTGGCGCTACAAAGCATTTCCACCGGTGCCCAAAACGATCTGGAAAAAGCCAGCGAAATCGCCCGCAACATGGTTTGCTACCTGGGCATGAGTAAAAAACTCGGGCCGCTAATCTACGGACAACGCCAGCAACTGCAATTCCTGCCCGGCGACGTCAACGAGCAACGCAACTTCAGCGAGGAAACTGCCCGAGTCGTCGATGCTGAAATCAAAGCCTTGATCGAAGACGCAGAACGCCGCGCGCAAAAGATATTAAGCGAGAAACGCGGTTATTTGGATAAGTTGGCCGAGCTGTTGCAGGAGAAAGAGGTGATTCAGCGGGAGGAGATGGTGGCGTTGATTGGCGGCGGTAAGTAAGAGGCAGCTATTGTGGAAAATCCACAATAGCTGGTGGGAGTAAAGACAAGCTAGGGTAGTGCCAGGAGGTCAACTAAGTGCATTCGCCCAAGCGCTATCAATCCATTATTGCTAGCGAGCCATTTTGAAAGCGCAACACGATTTACGCCGCCACCGCTGCTCGAGCTTTGAGATATGAACCGTTCATTGGCATCTTCACCAACAATTACAATATGATCAATGTCCAACGCGCGATCACGATCCCATGAATATTCAGCAAAATCGATTCCTACCAGACAACCCGGTTTAAACATATCCTCAGTCAACCAATTTGCTGAAATAATTTGACTAGTGATCTTGCCTACGTTAGTAATCTGCTCGTCTGAATAAGTAAATAATTGACTAGGCTTAGTGGAAAGACTATAGGCATTTAATATTTCTTTAGATAAAAGGTAAATCCAACCAGAACAGTCAACATATTCTTTTTGCTGCAAATCTTTCCATGTTTTTGCTTTGTCCCCTAATGAATATTTAATGGTATCGAACTCAAGAGTACGATCCGCGATTATCTGGGCTGCTTTATCTCTATTAACTGAGGAAAGGACAGGAGAGTTTTGAAAATACTGTATCAACCACTTGCGTCTAACTACTCCGGATTTTCCCGTGTTAATCCCGCTCAAAACGTTTCCAGAAACCCATGTTAAATCCGATTTCTGAGCATCTATTTCAAACAGATCTCCTAGCCTCAGTTCACCAATAATACTACCGCGTGGCGTGGATCTAATATTTAAAGCTGTTGCAATGCATTGGAATGTTGTTTTCATCTGGGGCTATCCTGGTAAAAACTGGTAAAATAAAACTCTTTCTATGTGATTTTTAAACCGGTAGATCTTCAATTTTGCATCTATTTTGGTTTTTTGATATACACCAATTGTCAATTGCGGTTTCCGGCTCGGGAAAGGCAAGGTTCAATAACTCAAATCCAGCTGTTATAAAATCTGTATAAGGCTTTTTTAATTTTAATATTCCAAAATTATTGGCGTTTGTGGAAAATGCTTTTACGCCCATGAAACCAGGTAGTTTTTGTGTGAATTTATAGAATTCACTTGAGCTCAATGAGACATCTTCTGGTACCCCAACATTATATTCGGTGCTTAGTAAGCTGTTAATTCCACCTACTCTTGCTAGCGGGGATGCTACAAATTCAATCAGCTTGGCTTGACTATTTTTCGGCGGGACCCAGTAAACTAAGCGTCCCCAGTGAATGTCCCCTGTGAGAATAATAAAGCTTACGCCCCGCTCGTTAATATTATTTACGAGATTGCTAAGTAGCTCTTGATATTCTCGCTTATAGTCTTCTAGTGCGTTATCAAATAGTGTGTTAACGAGCTTAATTGGTCCCTGCATCAATGGTTGACCAATGACCAACAAGCCAATTCGTTCAACTGTGTTAATCCACGATATTAATGCGGACTTTTGCGGCGCAGATAATGTGTGAGGTTTGTTGGCATCTCTATTCGTACGGTCAGTGCGGGTATCTGAAATAAATAAGTCTATACCTGCTAATTTGTAGGAAGCCCAGCAACGCTCAAATTCAAGCGGAGAATCTCCTATCATATTCATTACACCTTGATTTCTCCAAAACGCTTCTTGTCCACATTTTGCCCAATTTGATTTATTCTCACTCCAACTCCTTGTTAAATAAGGCATTGATTCGGGATATCCGTTCCAATATTCATGATCATCGCATGTAAACACATTCGCTCCCTTTTTTAGAAGGCCTCCAAGTCTGTCCGCTTGAAAAGCCTTCTGGTAGCGGTCTTGGTATAACATTTTTGGTGAAATAGAATTGAATGCTGCTGGAACATCCGCATATATCTGGTCACCAGAAAATATTTTCAGATGAGGGATATTATTTTTTATGAAATTTTCCATCCTGATTGGATATTCAACAAATTGGTCAGAAGGAAAGTAGCATGATGATAGAGCGATAACTAACTCGTCTTCCGGATGCTCTAAAGAGACTGGCGGGGTTCTTATTAGTATAGTTTCATCATCATTGGTAGCTTGAAATTTTGGCTTTATCACATATTTCTCATTTGGCTTAAGACCGGTGATGAGAGCGATGTGGCTATCTAATCCCAATGCACCAGGTATTGGGTCAAGACCAATTATATTTTCATTATTGCTATTTGGAGTGATTTCTAGGTGATTACTTGCTTTGCATGGTAAGTGGGAAGGCCAGCCATCAACTCTTAATCGTAGCGAATATGTATTGCCTTCAGCGTTAATTGCTCCGGGATACAACTTCAGATCTGCCATATTTATCTCCTAAATCTGGCGCCAATTCCTACTATAGTTTGAAGTAGACTTTTACCTGCTTCAGACCCAAGTGTGAGAGCTCCAAATCCGAATAGAAAACCAATAATTTGGATGTGAGAATCTGATTTAATAAAAATAAAATTAATTGCAAAAGCCTCGGTAATTGCAAGAAATGCCGAAAAGGAACGAAGTTGCCTGTGATAGCGGAATTCAGCCGACTTCAGCGCATTTGCGAGTTCACGTTCGGCTCGGATTACTCCAGGTAGGAAAGATTCGATAAACTGAACCCTCCATACATAAAATAGAGCAGGGCTTACATCTTGTCCTTCAGTATTTAAGATATTAATCCAGTTCCGTAAGGTATTTTTTAAGATTTGATCCTTATGGTCGTCTAAGTTGGTTAGAACTGCATCTAATATATTTTGTGCATCATTAGGATTGCGTATATTCAAACGAATCAGTTCATCTAATGCCGTAGCTGTCTGTTGGACTCCCAAGGGTGCCATTAATTTGGATATATCCGAAACATTGCGAATATCGGCATCTGACACCTCTGTAATTGGGCTGTCTCCAACTGAGCGTAATAAAAAGCTCTGAATTAGCCGCACTTGCTTGCCAGATTTCTTATAATGATCACGAATTCTTTTAGGGAAAGTTGTCGGTATTCCAACCACAAATCCTTTAAGAATATCTGATGCAGAGCGTTTCAGTTCTTCTTTATCGTCTAATCCGTTTTCTGTGCCATACACTATATAGTTTAATGCTTCCCAATATCTTCTGGTTCTGGATCCAAATAGCTTCCACAACTCGATGATGCCTTGATGAAATGGAATAAATGTCACTGTCAGTTCAATTACACTGTATATTTCGTTGAAGTTTATTGCCATGACAACCTCTATTGAATAAATTCAATTAATTGTATATTTAAGATTGTGCTCGTCATTATTCAAACTCATTGTAATTTGGTTTTTGATGCTTGCCAAAGACAGCATGTTAGCACTCCCGTGTCATTTTTTTATTGAGTCGGAATTTATTGGGTAAGTATTCCCGTTAAGTTTTATAGGGTTTTCATCATCGTTATACTATATATGTGTTAATTTAGTGATTTGAATTTATGTGGCGTTAAACCTATTTAGTTAGGTTAAGGGTTAAGATTATTATCGTAGAAATGTTTATTTGGTATAAGATTGAATAAATAATTTGAATTATAGTCCATGGCGATCATTAACTTACGAGTTAATATTTATATGTTGCTATTTCTTATCTTTTGAATTTTCTTCTGGAATAGTTGCGACACTGATTTGTAGTATGGCCGCGTCTGTGGAATTTAGTTTTGCTTCTAAATATTTCAGTTCTTTTTCAATATCTTTAATTTTTGACTCATCGCGATTTGATGCCTTTCTTTCGTTATCTAAGGTTTCGCGTAGTGTGCTAATTTTATTTTCCAATGCCTTCTTCTGGTTTAACAGGTTTTCTATTGCTTTATTGGAGGTCTCTAGCTTTATCTGATTTTTTCCAGCTTTATCCAAAAGTGAACTGAGTCCATCGTAAAATGAGCACTTATTGTGATAATTCATTGCGTCGAAACGTATTTCTCCGAGTCCTATTGCTTGGGATGCGTTTTTATAACTTGTTAGTTTATCGTTCAAAAAATTTTGTCGGTTAGTATTGATTTCCATTAGTATTGCTGGTGTAACAACATTTTGAAAAACCTCTTCATTCATTATGGCCTGACTGCCGGTCAGGAAACTAGCAGAACCCGCAAGAGCTTGTGCCGCGCCGACGCCAGACATACTACCAGCAATACCTGCGCCAGTTGCCATGACTTGAAATATGGTATTCATTGCGGTTCTATTACCGTATATATGTGATTTGTGTATTTCACAAATTTCATCTGATCTACTTATTAAATAAGTAAGACATCCCAATGAATAGGCATTAATGCTTGCGAGTTGTGCTTCGCTAATTTTTAACTTTTCAATAGCCAAATCGAGTTCGGATTTTTTGTTTTCGGCTGTTTCTTTCCATTCATTGGCTAAAATCCTACTTTCGTTAGCTATAGGCACTAGACTTATCTGTTTTTTAGCCTGTTTTTCAACACTTAAAGCTTCTTTCTCATGCTCTTGTGCAATTTTGTTTGATTTCTCTAAATCTTTCTTTAATGTTTCAATTATTTTTTTATCTTCTATAATATTTTCTTTGTATTTCAATGCGTTTTCATTAGGATTTTTATTTTCGCATTGCTCAAAATATAATCTATCTGCATTTGTATTTTTATTGTTTGAGTCGTTTATAGAAATTGTCTGATATTCACATTCATCTTTAACAATAAAGCTACCAAAATTTTTTGTTGACGTGTCTTCGCTTAAAGTGCTTAACCAATGTTTGCCATCTGGCGCACTATAGTTTTTACATTCCGGACTGCGAAATAGCGGTGCTACTCTCGCATGAGATGCTGCTGGATCAAATATGTGTTTATCAATAAAAGCGCACCCATTTGTTATGAATATAAGGCTAAATAGGAATATTTTTATTTTCATTTTATTGGCCTGGGATATTTTCAGTAATAATCTGTTTTTTTTTAGATATTGTCTACGGTGTATTTGTACTAGTACAAATGTACTGCGCGACATTAAAGCTAACCAACATTTACAATCGGATGAAATTACATTTGGACGGCTCTATCCATGAATATTCTCCTGATCGACGACCATTTCTGCGCCCGCGAGGGTGTGGCTTGTTTGTTGAAACAAATCATTCCGGAATTACAGGTGTTTGAAGCGGAGAGCTTCGACGAGGGGTTGACCTTGGCTCAGCAAACGCCGTTGAATCTGGTTATGTTGGATGTGCAGTTGCCCGGCAAGGATGGGTTGGCGGGGCTGGTGGAATTGAAGGCGGCATTTCCGGATTTGTGCGTGGTGATGTTTTCCGGGCTGGACGATAGGGAGTTGGTATTTAAGGCGCTAAGGGCGGGAGCTATGGGATTTATCGTCAAAACTGTATCTCGGCAGGCGTTTGTCGATGCGTTGCGGGACGTGTTGGCCGGGAAGGTTTATTTGCCGGCATCCGCGGTGGGCCCGCAACGAACTGTCGATTCATATGCCGGCCATGTTACAGAAATACCTAAGGTATCCGATTCGGCCAGTTTAGGCCTGACAGCGCGCGAGTTCGAAGTGCTGACTTGGTTAGCACAGGGGATAGGCAATAAGCAGATTGCTCGGCAGTTGGGTATAGAAGAACAAACGGTGCGCAATCATCTGCGGCCGATTTACCAAAAATTCGGTGTCGCTAAACGTACCGAGTTGTTGGTGAAGATTTTTGAGCGGGGGATTGTGTTTGGGAAGCCGGGGGTGGGGAATTGACGGCTTTGAAGTTGAGGGGATTTATATAGAATCTCCCCTAGCCCCTCTTTTTCTAAGAGGGGAATTAATAGCGCCAAAGCTTAACTTAACGCCAATGGTTAATAAACGGATTTTCTTTGTTGACTATCCTTCACACGGATTTGGTTATCTGCAACGTTTTAACCATGGTTTCCCTCAGGGCTTTGGCGCCGGCAGGTTTGCGCAGAATGGCGGTGTGTGCCGGCAACAGGGCTTTTTCGTGGTCCGAGATGGCGCGGGCGGAGAGGATCATGGCCGGTACCGGCCCACAAGCGCTGTGGACTGCGGCGATAATGTCGTGGGCGGTTTCGCGGTTGCCCAGGTAAAAGTCGGTGATCAATAAATCCGGATCTCTATCGTTTTCGGCTAGTAGTGCTGCGGTTTCCGTGAGCGATGCTGCTTCCTGTACCAGGCAGCCCCAAGCTCTGAGTTGCTTGGCGATGGCTTGCAATACCTCGGCGTCGTCGTCCACCACCATCACAAAGTAGCCGGAGAAGTCGCCGTTTTGATCTAATCCGATGTATATAGCCAGCATCGGCTCGGCAACCGGTAGTTGGATTTTAAAGTCGCAGCCAAAACGCGAACCGCATACCAAGCTCAGACTGTGTTCGGGTAAACATTTAACGGCTGCGGCCACGTAAGCCAAGCCTATGCCCAAGCCCGGTACTATGTTGTCGTTCTGGCGACGCTGGTTACGAACAAATTCCTTGAATACCTCTTCGCGCATTTCCTCGGCGATCCCGGGGCCGCTGTCACAGATATGTAGCGTCAGACGGTGCTTACCGGTTTTTACAGCAGAGACCAATATCCAGCCACTCTCGGTATATTTGATGGCGTTATCCAGCAAATTGCCGAGAATTTGCCGCAGGATGTTGCTGTCGCTGCATAGGTTGTAAGGCTCCTGGCGGCGTAAAACTACTTTAAGCCGGATGCCGCGCTTGGCGGCTTGCGGGGCATATTGATTTTCCAGGCTGGTCAGCAGCGTATTGAGATCGATATTGGCCGGTTGCGGAATTTGCCGGCCGGTTTCCAGGTTGGCGATGTCCAATACATGGTTAAAGGCGGCGTTCAATTAGTCTATCACCAGGCCCATGCGGTTGAGCATAAATGCCGCGTTATTACCGGCCGGCTTTGTTTGCGCGGCGTCCAATACGGCGGCGTAGCAGGCCAACGCTTGAAGTGGTTGGCGCAGATTGTGGCCCATTTGCTGTAAAAAGCGGGTTTTGTCTTCCGCATTGACCTGGGCTTTGCGTTTTTCGCGGAAGGATTTGCGGGCGTAAGCTTCCAATTGACAACGAGTGCAGACGCCGAAGATATTGACGATGCAAAGGTTCAGAATAGACGGGATCAAGTCAATCATAGTCAGCCCAAGCCAATAGCCGGCCAGCGGCATGGTCAGCGCAGTACTCCAGCCAAAACTCATTGTCGCCCGCAACGACATGAACATTTGCCCGTAACTGAAAAAATACATGGGCAATAGGGCCGGCCAGGTTTCAGCGTAGTAGCGGGGATTACCGTCGTACAGCAAGATGGCGATTAAATTGGCTGCGGACAGTCCGGCGCTGAGTTTGGCGATGGTGTTGATTTTTGCCGCTGCTTCTACGCAGACATTTAGGTATCTGAATAAGCCCAAAAGTACCAGGACTATGGGAAGTCTTAAGATGGCTTCTGCGGTTGAGGTATTACCTGTATGCAGATCCAGCAGGATATAGACCAGGAATGCGACGGCTCCCAAGCCTAACGCCCATTTGAGGGGGCTTAGTAATACTAGGTAACGTTCTCTTCCCAAAACTGCCGTTCGCTATCTTCATTGAACTGCGGGATGGCAAACAGTTTGGTGAGGCTGAGCGATAGTTTGGTATCGAGAAAAAGTCCGAGCGGACGGTGGGTGGGGGCGCGAAAAAAAGCCTTGCCGGCAAGATGTTCGATGAATGGATTTGGTACGCGCATGCCGCCGGTCTTGGTCGCAACCATCGTACTCGATGCGGCGCAAAGAGCGCATCAGTTTTTCCGATAGCCAAGTTATTGTTGTTTTTGTAGCTGGGCTTTATTTTCTCTATTCCGGTAGGCCTAAGCAAGAAAAGTTAGCTAACGCACCAACAAATTCTATTGGCCTTAAACACTTTGCCGCCAGCGTTGATAAAGTAGGCGTAAAATCAGCGCACATTGCAGCGCGGCAAAAGCTAACGCCGAGAATGCGGAATCCGCCCATAGTGGAAAGAATAACGCTGAAACGCTGGTCATGCCGACTGCGCCGAACAGGCCGGGGAGAATGCCGTACAGCAGCGCTGCGGACAGTAAACTCAGGCTAAACGCGCGTTGCGGATTTTTGCCGTAGCAAAAAAACAGGTAAACGGCGCAATCGCGTAGTACTAATAGTGCGACAGCCAGTGGGTAGGCATGCAGGGAGATGTCCAGCCAGGCAAAGCGTTGCTCTTGGAAGCTCAGAAATATCGCAAACGGCAGGCTTAGCGCAAAACTCAATGCGCTCAAGGGTAGTTCCTCACCCACTCGGCGCCAGTTGCCTTGTTGCCAATAATCCAGTAAACGTTTGATGCGCATCGGCTCGTGCCGTTCGACGATGACGCCAATGTAAGTTAAAGCGCTGCAAACGGCTAAAGCAGCCAGGGAAAAGGAATAGTGGGTATTGGGAATAAAGCCGCCCAAATAGACAATCAAAAACAGCGTAAAACCCAGCCAGGCCCAGGGTAAATTTCGCAAACTCAAGTCTTGCGCCAGCAAGCGATAATTGCCCATGACGCACCAGAATAAGGCGAAAAGCAGGCTTATTTGGTGCAAAGTCTGTGGGTTAACGGTCAGGTTATACCAGGTGTTGCTTTGAAAATGACCGGGCAAATAATTTGCCGTTTCGGTTAAATCAGTCAAAGACGGCATGAAAACGAGGAAGCCCACCAATACCAAAATGAGTATCGAACCGGTTTTTAGCTGGCCGCGTTGCACTGCCAGCAAACCGAGTAAAAGACCGGCGCTTTGTACCAGTAACGCGGTGCCGATGGCGTAAAAAAACAGCAAGGGTAGGGCGGCCGGATTGTCGGTCGCCAGCGCATGGACTAGCAAGCAGATACCAGCGCAGTACCAAACCATACTGGTGCTGCCCAGCAGTTTACCCCAGGTCATTTCCCACGGCCCGAGAGCTGACAGGCGTTGCGTATCCCAGGTCCGGTCGCGGTATTCTTCGACGATGCTGTCCAGGCTTTGCCGGGTGCCCCATAGCAGCGTGATCAGCATGAATAGCGTCAGCGCGGCTTGCGCCGTTATGTTGCCCAGCCGGTAGTCGTCCAAAAAATAGCTTAAGGTAAACACCGTGCCCAGCACGATTGGCGCACCTACCATCCGAGCTGGCGAGCATTCCAAAATCAGCTGGCGTTCAAATTCGGGATTCAGATTCATGAGCTGTGGCGGATAGTTTGTAGGTAAGCGTCTTGCAGATTGCTGGCGACCGGGGCGAATTCGCAGACCGGTAAATCCAAAGCGATGAGGGCTTTCAATACTTGGTGTTGTTGAGCCGCGTCGCCGTTCAGCTGCAATACGGCTTGTTGTTTATCGTCGCTGTTCAACACCTTAACATCGGGTAGCGATTGCAGGCGTTGCAGCAGGTTTTCTACTGGATGTGCCAGCAGTAATTTAAAGGGTTTTAGCAAGGACGGCGCTTTCACCGCAACTTGTTCGACGATTTTGCCGTGACGCAGCACCAGCATATCGGTGCAATAGGCTTCCAGTTCGGCGAGGATATGCGAGGACACCAGCAGTGTCATGCCTTGGGCTTGCAGGTCTAAAAATAGCTCGGCCAGTTCATGGCGAGCTTCCGGGTCCAAGCCGGATGCCGGTTCGTCCAGCAACACCACCGGCGGTTTGTGGATGATGGCTTGGGCGATGGCTACCCGTTGACGTAGGCCGCGCGATAGCTCGGCTGGGCTGTTTTCCAATCTATCTTGAATATGTAAACGCCGGCTGACAGCTTCGATGGCGGCGGGGCAATCAGTTGCAAAAATGCCCTGGGCGCGGGCCACGAAATGCAGGCATTGCCGCACCGTCAAGCGTTGATAAAGCCCAAAAAAATCCGATAAGTAGCCGATGATGCGATGGCACTCGCGCGGTTGTTCCAATACGTCGATGCCGGCGATGTTGATCGCACCGCTGACCGGTTGATCCAGCGCCGCCATGCAGCGCAGCAGCGTGGTTTTGCCGGCGCCGTTGGGGCCGACCAGCGCGGTGATGCTGCCGGCAGCGATGTCGAACGACACATTGTCCAATGCGCGCAGGCCAGGGTATTCGAAAATCAGCTTATCGACGGAGACCATGTTTAGTTTTGATGAAGGCTTGGGTAAAAAATGATGCGGGTTCGATGATACCGCTTTTTCGTTTGCCGGACGCCGATTATCGGCTTAGGCTGCTTGGGTATGAATTTTGCTGCATTTCTGGGGTGAGTTTGGCTGATAAACTCCGAGTACGCCCGAAATTAAGGCCTACACCAATCCCGCTTGACCATGCGGCGGGGCGCGAAACTGTGTATTATTACTCGCAATAACGGTGCTTTATCAGGCGAATGAGTAACGACTCAATCGCGATACAGATGAGTGCACGCAAAGACTGGTTATTTTTAAACATCAAGTAGGAGAAATGAATGCATAACGTCACGTTGATTAAAGGTGATGGTATTGGCCCTTCGATCATGGACGCCGCCGTGGCGGTGATCAACGCTTCGGGTGCGAAAATTCATTGGCATGAGGCGGACGCCGGCATGTCGGCTTATGAAAGAACCGGCACGCCGCTGCCGGATGCGACGATGGAATCTATCGCCCAGACTCGGGTGGCGTTTAAAGGACCATTGACCACGATGGTGGGCGAGGGGTTTAGAAGCATCAACGTGGAACTGCGTAAACAATACGATCTCTACGCCAACGTACGGCCGGCGAAAAGCTGGAAAGGCGTAAAAACCCGTTACGACGACGTCGATATTGTCATCGTGCGTGAGAACACCGAAGGCCTCTATGTCGGTTTGGAACATTATCTAACCCCGGCTAAAGACATTGCCGAAAGCTTGGCCGTGGTCACCAAGGCCGGTTCCGAACGTATCGTGGAATACGCCTTTAAGTATGCTATCGATAACAATCGTAAGAAAGTGACGGTCTGCCACAAAGCCAATATTTTGAAATACACCCAGGGCTTGTTCCTCAGAGCGGCACGGGAAGTGGCGGCCAAATATCCGGGCATCGAATTCGACGAAAAAATCGTCGATGCCGCTTGCATGCATATGGTGATGAAGCCGGAACAGTTTGACGTGGTTGTTACCACCAATATGTTTGGTGACATTTTGTCGGATTTGACTGCGGGTTTGGTAGGCGGCTTGGGCTTGATCCCTGGTGCGAACATAGGTGCGGACGCCGCGCTGTTCGAAGCGGTACATGGCAGTGCGCCGGACATAGTCGGCAAAAATATTGCCAACCCTACAGCGGTGATGATGGGTGGCGTGATGATGCTGAACCATTTGGGCGAACACGACGCGGCTACCCGAATGCTGAACGCGATTGAAAAAGTCGTGAACGGCGGTGTCTATGTCACCCCGGATTTGAACCCGGACACCAAATACGGCACCCAGGAAATGGGTCAAGCCATCGTCGATGCGATGGAGTGATTAACCAGCGGCGGAGGCGGTTATGAGTGCGCAACCTAAATTCGATAAGCCTTGGATGTCTGTTGAGGATTATCTGGCAGCGGAATTGCTCAGCGACATAAAGCATGAGTATGACGCCGGCGAGCTGGTGGCCATGTCGAGTGCCAGCAAGAATCATGAGCGCATCAAGATGAGTTTGGCTCGACTGTTGGGTAATCATTTACAAGGCAAGCCTTGTGAACCCTTCAGTTCCGATGTCAAAGTTAAGATCGGCCAGTATCTGTTCTACCCCGATGCGATGGTGGTTTGCGAAGATACCTCGACCCACGACTATTATGCCGAAGCGCCAGTCTTGATCGTCGAAGTGCTGTCCAAATCCACTCGCCGCCGCGACGAAACCATCAAGCGCCGCTTGTACCAAACCATTCCCAGCTTGCTGGAATATGTGCTGATCGAGCAGGACATCGTCGATTTCGAGGTCTGCCGGCGTAGCGAAGGCTGGGTCTCCAATCATTACTTTCTCGGTGATCAAGCCCGCTTCGAGTCAGTGGATTTAACGCTGGATGTTGCCGAGATTTATCAGCGGGTTGATAACGACGACATGCGTACTTTTATCGCCGAACAGGCCGCCGCAGACCAAGCGTCCCAAGTCCAATAATTTTTACCGGAAATCATCATGCTAGAACAATACCGAAAACATGTCGCCGAACGCGCTGCCGAAGGCATCGTTCCCAAACCACTGGACGCCGAACAAGTCGCCGCGCTGGTTGAATTATTGAAACAGCTGCCTGCCGGCGAAGAAGCGTTTCTGCTGGATTTGTTGGAAAACCGCATACCAGCCGGCGTCGACGAAGCGGCGTATGTCAAAGCCGGTTTTTTGACCGCCATTGCTAAAGGTGAGGCGACATCGCCACTATTAACAGCTGAAAAAGCCACCGAATTGCTCGGCACGATGCTGGGTGGTTACAACGTCGCACCGTTGATCGAATTGCTGGACAACGCCACGTTGGCGCCGATTGCCGCGAAAGCGCTGTCGCAAATCTTGCTGATCTTCGACGCCTTCCACGATGTGCAGGAAAAAGCCGAAGCCGGCAACGCTTACGCCAAACAGGTACTGCAATCCTGGGCTGATGCCGAATGGTTTACCGCCAAGCCGGAAGTGCCGGAAAAACTCACCGTGACAGTGTTCAAAGTCACCGGTGAAACCAATACCGACGATTTGTCACCGGCACCGGATGCCTGGTCCAGACCGGATATTCCATTGCACGCCAAGGCGATGCTGAAGATGCCGCGCGACGGCATCACCAATGCAGAGCAACAAATCACCGAACTGAAAGCCAAGGGCTTCCCGGTGGCCTATGTCGGCGACGTGGTCGGCACCGGCTCGTCGCGCAAATCCGCTACCAACTCGGTGTTGTGGTTCATGGGCGACGATATTCCGTATATCCCCAACAAGCGCGGCGGCGGTGTTTGTATCGGCGGTAAGATCGCGCCGATTTTCTTCAATACCATGGAAGATTCCGGCGCACTGCCGATCGAATGCGACGTCACTGGCATGGCGATGGGCGACGTGATCGATATTTATCCTTATCAAGGTATCGTCAAACGGCATGATACGGACGAAGTCGTCTGCGAGTTTGCTTTGAAAACCGAAGTGATCTTCGACGAAGTCCGCGCCGGTGGCCGGATTCCGTTGATCATTGGTCGCGGCTTGACCGACCGTGCCCGGCAATTCTTGGGCTTGCCTGCCTCCACGGTATTTCGCCGCTTGTGCGAAGCCGCCGACACCGGCAAAGGTTTTACCCTGGCGCAAAAAATCGTCGGCAAGGCTTGCGGCGTGGCCGGCGTGCGGCCGGGTAGTTATTGCGAGCCTAAAATGACCACGGTCGGTTCGCAAGACACTACCGGCCCGATGACCAGAGACGAGTTGAAAGACTTGGCTTGCCTGGGCTTCTCAGCCGACTTGGTGATGCAATCGTTCTGCCACACTGCCGCTTATCCGAAACCGGTGGACGTGCAGATGCAGCATACATTGCCGGACTTCATCATGACCCGCGGTGGGGTATCTCTACGTCCCGGCGACGGCGTGATTCACTCTTGGTTGAACCGCATGTTGTTGCCGGATACCGTCGGCACCGGCGGAGACTCGCACACCCGTTTTCCCATCGGTATT
>Ga0123390_1120964_pt1 | contig 27127 bp, 19 predicted proteins | sample T3HHNO3metaT_FD_89918 | JGI IMG/M metagenome (GOLD analysis project Ga0123390, IMG submission 89918) | Methane-oxidizing artificial microbial communities from Washington, USA to study methane cycling - T3-HHNO3 metaT (Metagenome... | ecosystem: Engineered > Modeled > Simulated communities... | reverse complement strand
GCAGTCACGCCGTTTTTCGGCAAGCCCTGTTAATTGCCATAGCGACTATGACTATTCAATATATCAACCGCCCGGATCAACTCGATAGCCTTTGCCAACTGATTAGCCAGGAGCCATGGATAGCTCTGGACACCGAATTTCTCCGCGAAAAAACCTATTACCCCAAGTTTTGTTTGCTGCAAATAGCCGCACCGGGCTGGGTGGCTTGTGTTGATCCCTTGGCGATAGCCGATTTAACCCCGTTGTTAGAGGCGATTTACAATCCCAATATTGTCAAAGTGTTGCATTCCTGCCGGCAAGATCTGGAAATTTTTTACCAGATTACCGGCAAAATTCCCGGCCCGATTTTTGATACGCAGATTGCCGCGCCGCTGCTGGGTTTTCAGGAAAATCCCGGCTACGCGATGCTGGTATCCAGCTTCCTGAACGTCAATCTCAGCAAAGCGCATACCCGTACCGATTGGTCGGAACGGCCCTTGAGTCAGGATCAAATCCAGTATGCCGCCGACGATGTGATTTACCTCTGCAAGATTTACAAAATCATGTGCGATCAGCTGGATAAACTGGGGCGCGCAAACTGGTTGGAGAGCGATTTTGCCTTGTTGAACGATCCGGAGTTGTACCAACTGTCGCCGGAAAATGCCTGGTTGAAGATTCGCGGCAAAAACAAGCTGACCGGCAAGCAATTGTCCATCATGCAAAGTCTCACGGAATGGCGCGAACGTACCGCTCAGCAAGAAAACAAACCCCGCAGTTGGCTGTTGCAGGACGATTTGCTGCTGGAACTGGGCAAATTACAACCCGTGACCTTGGCCGATTTAGCCAAAATCCGCAACATCAATGACCGCACTGTTAATCGCTACGGCAAAACGATTTGCGAATTGATCGATAGCGCCAAACAACGTGCACCCAAACCCCTGGCTGAAAAAGATCAAGCCGGCAAGAAAACTCAGCAGCATGAAGCGATAGTGGATGTGCTCAGCGCGGTGGTTAGGATCCGTGCTGAGGAAAACTCGCTGAATCCCATTATTTTGGCTACCCGCAAGGATCTGGAACAATTATTGTCCGGCGATGAGGATTGCTTGTTGTTGCACGGCTGGCGTTACAACATGGCTGGCCGGGAGTTGCAGGGCCTATTGCGCGGTGACTTGACCTTGAGTTTGCAGCCGGATGGCGTGGTGATTAGTCCTGTTTAGCACGCCACGGTCTGTAATATCCCAGCGATACCGCTAAATTATCAACCCGGCTACAACAATCGGTGGCCGGCATTTCCGTATAAGCCCGCGTCTCGATTAACAGCCATTGCGGCTACTGCGCTGTCGCCTGTGCGGGAGCGAGTGCGGTAACAAAGATAACTGCATCGGCGGCGGGGAGCGGGCGAGAGTCCGCTATGCTGACTTACCGAATTGTTGTGCAAACAATGCCGCCGGCAGCGGCTTGGCAAACAGATAACCCTGCCCGTAATCGCAGCCGATAGCGGCCAGCAAATCACGTTGCTGCTCGGTTTCCACACCTTCCGCGATAACTTTTAAGCCCAATTTATGCGCCATCACGATGATGGCTTCGCAGAGCACGAAGTCGTTCGAATCCTGCGATAAATTGCGGACGAACGACTGGTCTATCTTCAAATAATCGATGTCGAATTTTTTCAGATAGGACAATGCGGAATAGCCGGTGCCGAAGTCGTCTATCGCTACTTGCATGCCGGCGTCGCGGAAAGCCATCAAATGATTATGTACAGAAAGATTGGCGTCCAGCAGCAAGCCTTCAGTAATTTCTACCACAATACTTTGGCCCGACAATCCCAGTCGATGCAAATAATTGAACCAGTCTTCAGGGGCATGCTCGGCGCTTTGAAATTGCACCGGCGATTTGTTGACGCTGATTTGAAAGTCGGGATTGATAGTGGTTCGCCAAGTTTGCACTTGTCGTGCCGCGGTTTCGAACACCCAATCGCCGATTTCTCTGATTAAACCGGTTTCTTCCGCCAGCGGTATGAATTCTGCCGGGCTAATCAAGCCACGCTTTGGGTGATGCCAACGTAATAAGGCTTCCGCTTTGTGGACTTCGCCGTTCAGCAAGTCGACGATAGGTTGATAACACAGCAAAAATTGCGCGTTGGCCAGCGCGATACGTAAGTCGCCAAGTATCGCGGCTCGGGCTTCCAGTGCATCCTGTAAGGCTTTGGTAAAGAAGCGGTAGTTGTTACGGCCCTGGTTTTTAGCGGCGTACATGGCCTGATCGGCATTTTTTTGTAATTGGCTTAAATCGGTACTGTCGTTTGGATAGAACGTGATGCCGATACTCGCGGAGACATATGCCAGTTCGCCGTCCAAGCTAAACGGTGCGCTGAGTTTTTGTAGCAGGTTTTTAGCGATGGGTTCAGACACTTCAATGCAGTCCAGCTCGCTCAAAATAACCGTAAATTCATCGCCCCCCAAGCGCGCCACGGTATCGGACTCGCGGACGCAGGTCTGTAAGCGCCGTGCCGTTTCCTTGAGTAAGTTGTCGCCCATGTCGTGGCCCAGCGTATCGTTGATTTCCTTGAAGCGGTCCAGGTCAATAAACAACAAGGCAAACAACTGTCCCATGCGGTGGGCTTTTTTGATTTCCAGTTCCAGCCGGTCGCGGAACATGCGCCGATTAGGCAGGCCGGTGAGCGGGTCGAAGTTGGCTTGCCGCCAGATTTGTTCCTCGGATTGTTTACGCTGAGTGATGTCGGAAAACAGTGCGACACGGCGTTGCGGCTTGCCTTCCGCATTGTAAATGGTGTTGATAGCCAGTTCTTCGACGAACAGGCGGCCATCTTTAGACCGGTTTTTTATTTCTCCGCGCCAAGCGCCGGTGGTGTCCAGGGCCGCCCATAGCTCTCGGTAAAACGCCGCATCGTGTTCGCCCGAACTGAGGATATGCGGTTTTTTGCCGACAACGTCTTCCGCCGTATAGCCGGTCATTGTGGTAAAAGCAGGGTTGACGCTGAGGATGGTGTTATCGCTGTCCACCACTATCATCGCTTCGCTGCTGTTGTGGTAAACCAGAGCCGCCAATCTCAGGTTTTCCTCGATTTTGCGCAACTCGCTGATATCGCGGGCAAAACCCACTGTACCCAGCAACTGGCCTTGCTCATCCATTACCGGCGCTTTATAGGTCTCGAACCATTTACGTACGCCGCGATCGACAATTTCTTCTTCGACTATCAACTTATCCCTTAAGGCCAACACGCGCCGGTCATCGGCGAGATAACTTTCGGCCAATTCCGGGGGAGCGATGTCGAAATCGTTTTTGCCGACCAAGGCTTCCGGATTTTCAGCGGCAAATACGTTGGCGAATTCCTGGTTGACTGCCAGTAATCTACTTTCAGTATCTTTCAGCCAAATCGCATGCGGTATGTTATCCAGCAATGCGCGCTGATAATATTCTTTCTGTTGTAATGCTTGCTCCGCGCGATGTTGATTGCTGACATCGCGAAAACTCCATACGCGGCCGACAATAATATCGGCGATACTTTGCGGCTTGGAATAGCGTTCAAAAATCCGGCCATCGCTGAATTCGATCAGGTCGTAACTTTCTTGATCCGGGTGATTGTAGAGCTCCTGGACTTTGTCGAAAAACTCGCCCGGATTTTTTAACTGCTTGATGGCTAAATGCAAAAGTGTTGTATCGTCTTTATCTTCTCCAACCGCAGTGTTGGGCAACTGCCAAAGTTCAAAAAAACGCTGGTTGTAAGTAACGATTTGGCGTTGGAGGCTGACGACCAGAATACCGTCAGCCGTGGCTTCCAAGGTAGCCCTTAGCAAGGAAACTGATTGGGCTAATGCGTCTTCTCGGGCTTTATTCTCGCTAATGTCTTCGTAGCTGCCCAAAACCCCGATAATTTCATGATCGGAGTTGCGTAAGGGTATTTTCGATGTGCGCAGCCAAATGGTATTGCCGTCAGGGGTGGTTTGCGGCTCTTCATAAGCCAGTTTGCCCTTACCCGATATGATTACCTGGCGATCATCCGCTTGGTAATTTGCGGCTTGATCTCGCCAATTCAGTTGATTGTCGTCCTTCCCGATTAAATCCTTTGAGCTATGTTGTCCGGCGTCGCCGGCAAATAGTGCGTTGCACCCCAAATAGCGAGAATCCAGGTCTTTCCAGAACACTCGGATCGGCAAGGTTTCCAGGATGGTCTGCAACAATAAATTGGATTCGGTCAGCGCTTTTTCGGATTTTAGTTGCTCGGTAATATCGAACAAAATGGCCAGGTTATCTCCGACATACGATTCGCCTAAGGATACCGAGCCTGCGAGCACAGTGCGCCGCTCGCCGTGTTTGCAATGAATTTCCGCTTGGATGGTTTCGAAACTTTGTATGCGACGGGATTTATCAGTCAACTCCTGCCAGTTTTCCATAATGGTCCGGCGGTAGACAGGGTCCGGATAGGCTTTGGGCCACCATTCGTCTAGCGATTTAATATCGTCCAGCGTGTAACCGAAAGCTTTGTTGAAAGCCGGATTTAGCAATGTGAAATTGCCTTTGGCGTCGTAAATGGCCTGGGGCACTGGGGAGTAGTCGATTATTGCCTTCAAACGCCGTTCGCTATCTGCCAGTCCTGTGGTAATCAGTTGCTGTTTGTGTAGGGTTAGTGCCAAAGTCGTGCCGGTCCAGGACAGTACCAATATATAAAACCATAGGTTCAGCAACTCGCTTTTCTCAAAATCGTCGCCAAAGAAGCCCAGATGATGTGCTGCTCCGAATAGCGCTTGGATGGTAATCAAGCCGGCAATCAGTGTCACGCCATGACGATTGAAACGGAGGGCGGCCCAAATGGCAAACAGAAACATCCAGTAACCGCGGGCGATTTTTCCAAAGACAGGCTGGAAAGCTTCGAGAAATACTACTTGGCCGGCGAACAAGGTCAGAATGATCAGCAGCAATGCTTCCAGGCCACGTTTTTCAGCAAGCCATTGGTTTGGCCAATTCCGCCAAACCAATAATATCGGCGTGGCCGTGACAATGCCGAAAGCATCCGCCATCCACCAATGTAAAATCGATTGCGGGATAGCCGCTAGTGGTATGAAACCGGCCTGATGTAAAGCCAAAGGGCCAATACCTGCACTGATCAACGAGCAAGCGGCGCCGGTCAGGGTTAGCCAGATAAAGTGGCCTGGCTCGGTCAAGTCTAAAGAAAAACGCTGTTGGTTTTTTAGCAGGTAGGCGGCTGTCGCCGATTCCAGTGTGTTGCCGGTTGCAATGGCAAAAGACAGTGGGAACGAGTCGTCTACCATCAAGCCGGCGGCAAAAGCACCCAGAAATATGCCTGGCCAATAGCGAAGGCCTTTCAGCAATAAAGCGGCCAATCCCAATCCGCCGGAAAACCACACCAAGGTGACATTGCCGGTTTCCGAGAAATAGGTGAGTACAATTTTAGCCAATAGGCAATAAAGCCCGGCCAAGCCGAGTATCGCCGGAAAGTCTAGCCAGCGGTAATTGGGAAATGCCATGAATCGCTTCACATCTGGTGTTTGGCTAAAGTTGCGGCAGTAAACCCGCCGCCAGCAAGCTTTCGTAGGCTTTATAAGCCGCTATTGCCGATAAAATCAGGAAAAACACGCCGCTGGCTTTATGCAGCAAGGACAAGGGGATTTTTTGCAATACGGTACGCCCGGCCAGCACGCCGAGTCCTGAAGTAAAGGCCAGTGCCAGCGTCGAGCCCAGCCAAACCGCAATCGGTTGCGCGGTGCTGCTGAACGCTACAACGGCCAGTTGGGTTTTATCGCCAAATTCGGCGACGGTAATCAATAAAAAGGTCGTAAAAAAAATGCCGTGGCCGCTTTTCTCGGCGATTTCTTCGTCGTCATCGTCTTCGTCGTGGTTGAGTAAGGCATGCAGACCGAATGCGGCAAAGAGCAGGGCGACGGTGGCCGCGACCAGATATTCCGGTAACCATTTCGCAATCGCCGCGCCGAAAACCACCGCCAAGGTGTTGAGCAGCGCGAACGCGGCGATAGCCCCCCACAGCACTGGAGCCGGTCTGTGCTTGGACGCTAAGGTCATGCATACCAATTGGCTTTTATCGCCGATTTCAGCTGCCGCGATCAGCGCAAAGCTGGTGCCGCCGGTCGCCAGTAATTCCGTAAGGTTTAATGCGCTTATTTGGGTGATGAATGCTGCTAGGTATTCCATTCGGTACTGAGGCGTTTGATCGGAAGATAAAAAGCCCAAAAGGCTTTTGCCTTTTGGGTGGCGTGCTTGGTTTAGTCGGTGTTTATGTCAGTATTTTGTCCAAGATCATCATGATGATGAAACCGGCCATTAATGAAAATGTAGCGATGCGCGAGCGGCCTTTGGAGTGCGTCTCCGGGATGATTTCTTCGCTGATGACAAACAACATCGCACCGGCCGCAAACCCCATAGCAATCGGCAGTACCGATGAAAACACCGTGACCATGGTAATGCCTAGCAGGCCACCCACCGGTTCCACCAAGCCTGTCAACGTGGCGATGGCGACGGCTTTCCATTTGTTGTAGCCCAAGCCCACCAAGGGCAGCGCTACCGCCAGACCTTCCGGCAAGTTTTGCAAGGCAATCGCAATAGACAATACCAAGCCATTTTTCATATCGCCGGAGCCAAAGCTGACGCCGACCGACATGCCTTCCGGGAAGTTATGGATGGTGATGGCGATGATGAATAAAGAGATTTTTTGCAGCGAATCCAAGGAATGATCGCTGACCGAATCAAAATGCAGATGCGGCAAACGGCTGTCGGCAAAATGCAGGAACAGCGCACCGATCAGCATGCCGGCCGACACGATCCATAAACCTTTGCCGGGCCAGATTTGCTCGCCGTAGTCCAGGCCGGGTACCAACAAAGAAAAGGCGGTGGCTGCCAACATCACGCCAGCCGCGGCACCCAGCAAACCATTGAATAATCGGTCGGAAATGTTTTTAAAGAACAGGGCAGGTAAGGCGCCGATGCCGGTCGCCAATCCCGCCAGCACGCTGGCCAGAAAGCCGATCACCACCACTTTGTCAAAAATAAGGTACAGACTGCCGAATACCAAAAGCTGGGAGAGCAAAAACAAACCGATAAATACACCCCAACGTTGCATCAGCGGCAAGGTCATTACATGCAGGTATTGGGGATGGGCTTGCAAGCGAAGATAGTAGTCTTCGAGCGTTTTTTGAATATTCAGCATATTTTTACCTTTATTGTTCTTGTGGCTAAAGCCGGGATTATACTGAATTCATTCGAATTGCCGATTTTTACCCACAATGTTTGCGGGGAGTTTCTCGGTCATCGGCAGATAACACTAAAGTTGTAAGACGGGAATCCGCTGTTGTTCACCATGCGGCGCAAGCGCTTTATAAAAAGGCTCTGGTTGTATCCTAGGCCGGTTTCGATTTACAGTGCCGGTTTTGGCGGCCATCATGTGGCTTGATCCGGTGTTTCGGCGTTTTTCAGGAGTTCGACAGAATGAAGGTTTTGCAAGGTTTTACAGCAGTTAGCGTTATCGCGGTCACCAGCGCTTGTGCACCCGTTCAACAGCAGGTTTCAGATCAGACTTTTGCTCTGGGCGGATCTCAAGCCGGCTATGGTTCTGGTGCTGTGGGTGCCGTCGCCGGGGCAATGGGGCAGACTAGCCAATTGGGATTGATCGACATATTGGTCGGCCAGTTGGGAATCAGTCCGCAGCAAGCGCTGGGCGGTGTGGGTTCAATTTTTTCCGTGGCGCAGCAACGCATGAATCCCGGTGACTTCTCGCAATTGAGCAATGCCGTGCCGGGAATGGACCGCTATTTGTCCTCGGTGCCTCAACAGGTTTCCGCTGCCGGTTCGCAATCTTTGCTGGGCGCTGCGGGCGGATTAATGGGCGGGCAACTCGGCAGTCTGGCGAATTTGGCCGGATCGTTTCAATCTTTGGGCATGAATCCGTCCATGGTCAGCCAGTTTGTGCCGGTGGTTTTACAGTATGTGCAAAACCAAAGCGGCGCCGGCGCTATGAGTTTGCTTCAGCACGCTTTATATTGAGCTTCGCGCCAACTTTTCCGGCTTGAGTCCGGCTAAATTGGCGTCGACCTCAGCGTAATTTTTACAACGACAGACTAAAAAATCATGGAAATATTATTGATCGGCGCAGTGTTGATGATCTTCGCCATTTTGCTATCCGCGTGGCTGATGACTTTTGCAAAATGGTTTCCGATAAAAGGCATAGACGGCGAATTTTTGAAGGACTACAAGACCCTGATCAGAGCCCACGTGGATTTTGCATTGATGGCACTGTTTTGCCTAGGTTTTTACGGCGCGAAAGTGCCGTTGCCGGTGACGGCTTGTTGGTTGGTGGTGATCGGCGGCCTGACCAATCCCGGCGTGTTTGTGGTCGCGGCATTCGATCCCGACTTTTGGTCCAAGCCGATCTGGCGGATTTATTCGGCTTTGAGTTTTGTGGTAACCACGCTGGGCTTTGGCTGGGTCGGCATCACCTTGCTGCAATATGCCCTGTAATTCGGCTGGCGATGGAACCGACTGTTAAAAACCGGCCCAAGGCTTTACACTTCTTTGCTTTATTTTCAGGTTAAAAAATGACTGCTGCCTTACCCATACATGATTACGCCTTGCTTGATGATGCCGAATGCGATGCCCGCATCGTTGCCGCCAAAGCCAAACTCGGCAAACGCTGTATCGTGCTTGGACATCATTACCAGCGCGATGAGGTGTTTAAACACGCGGATATTTTCGGCGACTCTTTGAAATTATCCCGGGAAGCCGCGCAATCTGAGGCCGAATACATCGTGTTTTGCGGGGTGCATTTCATGGCGGAAGTCGCGGATATTTTGTCGCGGCCGGAGCAAATCGCGATCTTGCCGGATTTGGCTGCCGGATGCTCGATGGCCGACATGGCCAATAAAGTCAAAGTTCAGCAATGTTGGGATGAACTGGCAAAAATCATCGACGTGGAAAACACGGTGACGCCAGTCACTTACATCAACTCGGCCGCTGATTTGAAAGCGTTTTGCGGTCAGCACGACGGCATCGTTTGTACCTCTTCAAACGCACAGAAAATTCTGAATTGGAGTTTTGCGAAGCGCGAAAAAGTATTGTTCTTTCCAGATCAGCATTTAGGACGCAACACCGGCTACCGGATGGGCATCCCGTTGGAGCAAATGGTGACCTGGGATTTCAATAAACCGCAAGGCGGTTTGACCGAGCAGCAAATCCGCGACGCCAAGATTATTCTTTGGAAAGGCTATTGTTCCGTGCATCAAGCGTTTCAACCGGAGCAGATTGACGCGTTCAAGGCAAAGCACCCGGAAACCATCGTGATTTCCCATCCTGAAGCCTGCTTCGAAGTCTGTGAAAAATCCGATTTCATCGGTTCAACCGAGATGATTTTAAAAATCGTCCGCGAAGCCGAAGCCAATACCCGTTGGTTGGTGGCGACCGAACTGAATCTGGTCAACCGCCTGAATCAGGAATGCAAAGCCCAAGGCAAAAGCGTGCATTTCATGGCGCCCACTTTAAGCATGTGTTCGACCATGTTCCGTACCGACCCGCAACATCTGTGTTGGGTGCTGGAAAATCTGGCGGCCGGGCATGTGGTTAATCAGGTCTCTGTGCCTGCCGAGCAGGCCGCGTTGGCGAAAAAGACTTTGGATAATATGCTTTTGGCATCGTAACGCCTTCTAAGTGCATGCCCGCTTTGAGTTATGGCGTTGCTTACCGGCTTGAGTCTCTTCTGACATATTCCAGCGGTTCAGCGTGGTCTTTCTGGCGCCGAATGGTGAAATATCCGGGCTAGATTCACGTATGGGCGGGGGCAATATAGCCGCTGGGTTTCCGCCTTCGCGGGAGCGGCGATATTTGAGGGCCGGGCTAATAATCTGCATGCAGTGCCGGCTGTAACAGAATTTTTCTGACGCCGGCTTGGGCGGCGTGCGTGAATGCAGCAAGTCCGTCGCTAAGCGGGTATTGGTCGTCTATCATGGTTGCCACGGGCAGTTTGCCCTCGGCCAACAGGGTTAGGGCGTCTGCAAACGGACCGCAACGGGAACCGATGATGTTGATTTCGTAAACCACCACTTTGCTTAGATCCAGCGCCGCGTTGGCAGCGAAGGTGCTTTTTAGCACCAATGTGCCGCGTGGCTTGACGATGCGCAAGGCCTGGGCAAAGCCGGCAGCTTGACCGCTGGCGTCGACAACGCAGTCGAAATAGTTGTCCGGAGTCTCGGTCGTCAAGCCTGTCGCCAGCTGCCATTGCCTGGGCAATGCCAAGGAATTTGTTGATCGGCCCAGCACTGTGACCCGGTAGCCGGCCAGATTCAACACTTTGGCGATCAATAAACCCAATCTGCCGGGGCCGACGACGGCGACGCCGGTGACGGGGATTGCGGCAATTTGTTTGACGACGCGTAATGCCGCCGCCAAGGGTTCGGTAAACACGGCGGCTTGATCCGGCACCGCGTCAGGAACGGCGTATAGGTTGACAACCGGCAGGCTGAAATAATCTGCAAATACCCCGTCTTTACCGCGTATGCCCAACACTTTGCGATTCAGGCAATGCTCAGGGCCGTCGCTTCGGCACACCTCGCAGACGTTGCAGCCGATGTTGATGGCGCCCACCACGCGCCGATTCAGCCAGTCTCGGTGTTTGTGATCGGCAATTGCAACTACCGTACCGACAAATTCGTGGCCGAGGATGCCGGAAAAGCCGGCATAGCCTTTCACCAGTTCCAGATCGGTAGCACAGATGCCGGCTAGGCGCAGTTCAATCAAAGCTTCACCGGCAGCTAATTCCGGTATCGGAATATCGTTGCGGTAGGATAAGGATTTGTCTAGTCTCAATGCTTGCATGGGTATGATCAAGGAACCGTGCCGAATTAACTTTTTACCAAACATTCAGGCCAAGAATATACCTTTAGCGTTTTTCCAGCATTTTTCAGGTGGTTTGCGATGAGCTATTTACCCACAACATCTTCCGCGGCAGCATTTCAGCATTTTCTGTCCAAGCCATTGGATGCCTTACTTGCAGAACATCAAGCGTTTGATCCTCAGCAAAAGATGCTGGCTTTATTCCAGCGTTGTGAGACCGAGGTTCCCGCTTATCGGCAGTTTTTGCAAGCAAACCACATCGATGCCGCGCAGATTAAAACTTACCCTGATTTTCAAAATCTGCCCTTAATTAACAAAGTTAACTATATGCAAGCCTATCCCTTGCCGGCGCGCTGTTTCGGTGGCAGTTTGAGTGGCGCTGATCGAGTGGCGGTGTCGTCAGGCTCCACCGGTGTGCCGACGTTTTGGCCGCGTTCGGCGGCGTATGAGCTGGATGTGGCTGTGCGCTTCGAGCAAGTGTTCAAGGACAGTTTTCAGGCCGATCAACGGACTACGCTGGCGGTGGTGTGTTTTGCGCTGGGCAATTGGGTGGGCGGATTGTTTACCACGTCTTGCTGCTGGCATTTGGCGGGCAAAGGCTATCCGTTGCTGGTGGCAACGCCGGGCAATAACAAAGCCGAAATTTTTCGGGTGGTGCGAGAATTGGCGCCGCATTTTGAGCAAACCGTGCTGCTAGGTTATCCGCCATTTGTAAAGGACGTGATCGATGCCGGCGCCGCCGATGGCATAGATTGGGCACAATTTAAGCCCAAACTGGTGTTTGCCGGCGAGGTGTTTAGTGAGGAATGGCGCAGCTTGCTGTCCGAGCGTATCGGTTCAGAGTCGGTTTGTTTCGACTCGGCATCTTTGTACGGTACCGCAGACGGCGGCGTATTGGGTAACGAAACGCCGCTCAGCATCGCCATTCGCCGTTGGTTAGCGCAACGGCCGGAAGCGGCGCGAAGTTTGTTTGGCGAGTCGCGGTTGCCGACCCTGGTCCAATACGATCCGCATAGCCGTTTCTTCGAAGTACACGAGGGGACTTTGGTGGTCTCCGGAGAGAACAGCGTACCCTTACTGCGCTATCACATCGCCGACAAGGGCGGGGTCTTGACCTACGCGCAAATCTGGGAGTTTTTGCGGCAGCACGGCGTGCAGTCGTTCGAGGATTTAGGTTTGGACAGTGGTTTTCAAGCTCGTAACCTGCCGTTTGTGTATGTGTTTGGCCGCGCGGATTTTACCGTGTCCTATTACGGCGCCAATATCTATCCGGAAAACGTTACGGTGGGGCTGGAGCAGCCGGAGATCATGGCTTGGGTGACCGGAAAATTTGTCCTGCAAACTCAGGAAAATGCCGAGGGCGATAAATATCTGCATATTGCCGTGGAATTATTGCCGGGTGTGGTGCCCGAACCGGCGCTGGCGCCAAAGATAGCCGCCTCCATCCGTACTCAATTGTTGCGGCTGAACAGCGAGTTTGCCAATTACACGCCAGCCGAGAAACAATTGCCGCAAATCAGCTTACATAGTTTTGCAGATACGGAATATTTTCCCGCCGGGGTAAAACATCGTTACACCCGGCGTTGAACCTTGGTCAGGTTGTTGACGTTAGTCCGGTGCAATGCTGCTAACTATCAGCAACATTAAAACTTCAAAATAGCACTGGCATACCGGAAATTAGCGCTAGTTTATTTCCTTATATTTTACAGGGATTGATCTATAATCTAGACGTAAATCACAAAAATAGTCGGAGCAGGGAACTGGCGATCAAGCCGCAAGCAGCCGGCATACGCTTACGAGGGAACGTTCTGTTGTAAAGGAGATTGAACATGTCTGTTCCATATCCATCAGCCGACGGCGGTATTTCGGTAGAACTCGGCAAGGGTCCTGCGCTGCCGGACTCCGGTTCCGGAAAAGTCGACTTATTTCCCATCATCAATCAAGACTTCCAGAAAATTAAAACTCTGAAGGACTTGGCGCTACGTCATATAACGCTGGAACAGTTCCCGGTCGTCAACGCCTGGCGTGAGAAGCTGTTTGCGCCGGAAGGCACGCCGGAAATTTGCGACGAGTTGCCGCGCTTGCTGACCGAATTCTTACGCCGGTCCGAGAGTCAGGCCTTACCGCCTTACACCCGGCGCGCCCAAGCGCTGCGCCACATCTTCGTCAACAAAACCGCAATCGTGCATGCAGACGACTTGCTGCCCGGCCAAACCACCACCAGCTTCGTCGGTCCGGTGGTCTACGCCGATACCATCGGTTATTGCATCTGGCCGGAATTGAAGACGGTCACGACTCGCGCCCAAAATCCGTTCAAGATTCGCCCGGAAGTGGCCGACCGCCTGAATCGGGAGATTTTTCCGTTTTGGCTGGAACAAAAACCGGTGCAGGAATTAGCTAGGTACAGCGATTACGATAGCGCCGAATACGAAAACCGCGACCGGGTAGGTGGCTCTTACCAACCGTCGATCGATCCGCCATTGCGTAAAAAGGCCGGACAAACGCCAAAAGCCCAAGAATTGATGGAGCGGGTGGCCTTCTTCCTGTCCGACAAGGCCACTTGTGTTTCGCATACGGTGCCGGATTTTGAGCGGGTTTTGAAATATGGCTTCGATGGCCTAATCGAACGGGCCAGACAGGATATTGCCAATGGCACGGCCGCCACGCCGCAGCAGGTGGAATTTCTACAAGGCGTTATCGATGTATACGAAGGCGCCAAAATTTATGCGCAACATCTAGCCGAGGCCTCCGACCAAGCCGGCAACCAAGCACTAGCCGCCATTTGCCGGAAGATTCCGGCCCAGCCCGCAGAAACCTTGCACGAGGCTTTGGCGGTAGTCTGGATTTGCTACCACCTATTGTTACAAGAAAATACCAATTTCGGTTTTTCCATCGGCCGCCTCGATCAAATCCTCAACCCGTTCTATTTGGCCGATTGGCAAAAACTGGATAGCGCCCATGCTCAGGACGACTATACCTGTCGGGCTGTAGAGTTGGTCAGCCATTTCTTTCTGCACTGTTCCGATCATGTACCGCTGTCCACCTCCGGTTCGGAAACCCTGTTTGCCGGCAGCGGCTCGAATCAGGCGTTGACCGTGGGCGGCACCCGTTACGAAAACGGCCAAGTCGTCGATGCGGTCAACGACATGACTTACATCATTCTGAAAGCCACAGAGATCTTGTCGATCCGCGATCCGAACGTGCATGCTCGCTATCACCGGGATGTGCACCACCGCGATGCCCAAGGCAATCCGCTGCCGGCCGAAGTGATGGACCCTTATCTTAGACGCATCTGTCAGGTCAATATCCTGACCAGGGCCACGCCGGCGCTGCATGGCGACGCGGCAGTGGTGCCGGCCATGGCCAATTACTATGCGGCGCATGCCGGTATCAGCGCGGAAGAAGCCTTGGCTGATGCCTACGATTACACTTCTATCGGCTGCATCGAAGAGAACGCCGCGCATAAACATTACGGCAATACCGGCTCGACCTTGATGGTGCTGCCGGCGGTGTTAGAGCTGGCTTTGTATGGCGGCAAACACCGCAGCGACGGCGTGGCGCCGAAATCGCCAAACCTGTTTTACGGCGACGAGCGTTACACCACTCAGCCGTTGATTCAAATCGATAGCATGCAAGCGTTTATCGAAGCCTTTAAATTTCAATTGAACGAAATGGCCCGGCATGTCGTGCAATGCAACAATTACTTCGGCCGATTCTACGAACAATCCCGCCAGTCGCCGTTTTTGTCCGGGCTGTTCACCGGTCCTACCAATACCCCGGATAGCGAGGGTGCCAGTTTTCGCGATGTATCCGCCGGCGGGGCCAAATACAATTCGGCGGGGATTGCGGTGATTGGTTTGGCCGATGTGATCGACTCGTTTTGCGTGCTGGACACCCTGGTGTTTGGCGGCAAAATGTCTGCCGGCGAATTGCTGGCCGCCATGCAGGCCGATTTCGATGAAAACAGCCTACAACCCAAAAGCGCTTGGGCGGCATTTCTGGCGCGGGTAAAAAACTGGTTGCATCCCGAGGATGCGCCGCTCAGCTTGCCTAATCTAAGCAAAGATCGGTTAAAACAAATCAAGGAAATGGTCCGATTGGCCCCCAAATACGGCGCCGGCGTCGATCAAACCCCGGGCGGCATTTATAACAACGCCACGGCGGTCAAATACACGCATTTGCTGACCGAAATGTTGCAGGAAGTGTTTGCCCAATACCGCACTCATCGCGGCGGGCGCTATCTGCCCGGTTACTGGAGCATGACCAATCATGCCGGTTTTGGGATGCTGACCAAAGCCACGCCGAACGGACGGCGCAGCGGCGAATCCTTTGCCAGCGGCATTACGCCGTGTCCGGGTGTGGTGAAAGCCAACGGCGAGCCGGTCAATTTGCTGGATCATATGCTGTCGGTCACGTCGGTGAACGCCAACACGGTGCAAAACGGCTATACCTATAACCTCAGCCTGACGACCCGCGACAGAGGCCATTTCGAAGAAGACACCGAGTTGTTCTCGCGCTATATGAAGGCCTTTGCCGACCAAAACGGCGTGCTGGTGCAAATGTGCGTGTCCTCCATCAACGATCTGGTGGCCGCCGACCGCGCCGCCACGGCGGCCGGCCAGGCGGGCTCCGGCGAGGCCGAGCATAAAGCCCTCGAGCCGTTCAAAGATCTGATGATACGCGTGGCGGGTTACTCGGCGTATTTCGTCACCCTTAGCCCGCAAATGCGTAAAGAGATTATTCAACGAGCCAACTTTGGATTGGACACCGGCGCCGAGCAACATACGCTCAGCGCGCTTTAATAGGAGAACTGTCATGCATGCCGGATTTCCCTGTTTGCTGCCGAATTTACAAAAAACCTTGAAGCTGGGCGCTAAGGCCGCGACCCAGGCTGGCGAACTGCCGGCTGTGCTGGATAAGGCCCAAGGTCGTTTACTGGCCGGCGGTATGGCTGTCGCGCTGCGGTTGGGATTTGGCTATATATTGCGCGATTGCCACCTGGATGCCGCGCAAGCCGCCAAGGCTCATGCCTTTTTCGAGGAAAATTTCGTGATTCTCGATCCCGCCGCGCCGGGTGGTCGCCGTTATTACCAAGGCAAATTTCTGATCCGCACCAGCCGGCGCGGCGACGATATGAATGTGTTGCTGAGGTTTTGCCCCGATCCCGATGCGCTGTATATCAAGACCCCATTCGGACAGGCGCTGAACTCGCTGGCGCTGGTGGATACGCAAGTGCTGACTGAAAATCAAGCTGACCAAATTGAGAACGACCCCAGCCAGGTCGATCTGGTCGTGCGCTTCAAGGATGTGCAATCCATTATCGGCCTATTGGGCCGTTCCGGTGTGGATATCGTCGGTTTGCTGCTGGAGAATCTGGTGCAACTGACCGGCCATGTCGGACATCTTTTCAAACTGGGCGCTATCGCCACGGATATTCAGTTGTCCCTGGACCTTCCCAAAGCGGCCTGAACATGGAGCAGGAAGATGGACAGCAAAGCCTACATCTTCGATATCAAACGTAATACCAGCGAGGACGGACCGGGCATCCGTACCACAGTGTTTTTCAAGGGCTGTCCGCTGCGTTGCAGTTGGTGTCAAAATCCCGAGGGCCTAGCTCCGGGGCCATCTCTGTCTTTTCGCCCCGAGCTCTGTGATCCGGACGACTGTGATCGGCCTTGTCTCAAGGCTTGTAAATTAAAAGCCTTAACCCTGCAAGACCAGCTGCTGCGGCTTGATCGAGAGCGCTGCGATAAATGCGGGCGCTGCGCGACGGTGTGCTCTCGGCATGCCTTGGAGCTGGTTGGCCAATGGCTGAGCGTGGACGAGCTGTTTTACCGGGTGGCAATAGACAAGCCCTTTTATGATGCTACCGGCGGCGGCGTTACGGCGTCCGGTGGCGAATGCACCATGCAGATGAATTTTCTGCACGAGTTTTTTAAAAAACTCAAAGCCGCGGGCATTCGTACCGCCGTCGAAACCAACGGCATGTTCAATTTTGGGCGTTTTACCCGCTTACTGCTGCCTTGGTTGGATTTGATCTATTTCGACTTAAAACTGATAGACGAAGCTGCGAGTATCCAGCACACCGGCCATTCCAATCGGCCTATTCTGGATAATTTGCAGCGCCTGACCGAGATCGCCGACATTCCGGTCAAGGTACGTATTCCGTTAATTCCGAACATTACCGCCACCGAGGAAAACCTGCGCGGCATAGCCCGATTTTTGCGGGAGCACCAGATCAAGCAGGTCAGCGCCTTGCCTTATAACCCATTATGGCTGGACAAGCTGCAACGCTTCGGTATCGATGTCGAATATCGGCACAGCGCATTCATGAGCGACGCCGAAATTGGACATTGCATCGATTGCTTGCAAGCCAGTTGATTTCAAGGAGAGTTGTCATGCAAACCGATTTCCATCACGCCGTCACCTATGTCACCGCCCGCACTGCCGGTTTCGAGCACGATCAGGCCGACATCATCGCCTATTCGGCACAATATGTGGACGACGCCGTCAGCGAAGGCGTCGTGCATTTTGACAACGACGCGTTTTATGCGCGAATTCATTCCTCGCACAAAAGCACCGATGTCGGCAATTTAAACAATGATTACAACCACCTGATCTGGTTGCCGTTCCATTTTTTGCCGGGTAACGGCGGCAAGGGGCCGGGCGAGGATCCGGACGGTACATTTATCCAGAAAATCGTCTGCCTGCCCGATAGTCCGCCGGCCAAGGAGATGGTGCAGGCCGCCGTCAACGATAAAGACAAACCATACAGTCTGCATCGGCTGGGGATTGCTCTGCATGTGTATGCGGACACCTGGTCGCACCAAGGCTTTGCCGGGGTAATTCACGAGATTAACCAAGTGGAACATGCCAGAGAAATCAAAAGCTCCGGTATGTATGCCAAGCAACTCCAGCATATGCTGGAGGATTGGCTGGACGATGTCATTCCGCCCTTGGGTCATGGTCGCGCCAAGATGTTTCCCGATCTGCCGTTTTTGCATTGGCAGTATAAGAACGGTCGCGGTGTCTGGGTTGAACGCGATAACCCCACGGATTTTTGCAAGGCTGCGGATGCGATGTGTAAAGCCATGCAGCAGTACCTGAATAAACCTCCAAGCGGGTTGCCGGCTGCGGATAAGGCCTTACTGAATAAAATCTTTCTGGAATTAAAAATTAAAGAAGATAAGACGCGTCACGACAGATGGCTGGATATCGTCAAAAACGGCTTTAACGGCGAAAGATTTAGTTTTGGCGGCGCCGAGATTAGTTACGTCGCGGAAGGCGTGGGATCCTGGAAGGAGAAAGCCTTGGGCAGCAGTTGGGATCTGCGCGTTCATCCCTATAAGCCCGGATTTTTAAGCAGTAACTGGAAGTTATTCCACGACGCCTTGCAATTGCATCGCTTGACGGTGCTGCACGATATTTTGCCCAAGTACGGCATTTGCGCGGGCTAAGCCGATAAGCAGGAGACCACTCATGAACGCCAATACCGAAGCCGCTCTATCTTGCCGCACCCTATACCCCATCGTCTTGTTACACGGCATCGGGTACCGCGACGACATGCTGATGTTAAACTCATGGGGGCGCATTCCTAATACACTGGAGGCAGCCGGTGCTCGGGTATTTCAGGGCGGTATGGATGCCTGGAATAGCCACGAAAACAGCGCACTCGTCCTGAAGCCTAATGTTGAACAGGTGCTTAGCCAAACCGGCTCGGCAAAGGTCAACATCATCGCCCATTCCAAGGGCGGCCTGGAGGCACGCTACCTGATTTCCAAGCTGGATATGGCCGATAAGGTCGCCAGTCTGACCACGGTATGCACCCCACACCATGGCTCGGCCGTGGCGGATCTGGTCGCTGGCGACATTCCCGATACCCAAAACCTTTTGAGCGTAAATTTCTTCAAACGCCTGGCGCAGAGATTGGGGTTCGGCGCGATGGACATTCTGGCCAGGATCACCGGCGACAAAAGCCCCCAAGCTGGCATGGCCATTAAACAGCTGACTCGTAGTTACCTAGCGGAATTTAATCGACAAATACTTGATGTGCCCGGCGTGTATTACCAAAGCTATGGGACGCTGATGCGCCTGGCTATCGACGACCCTGTGTTTGCTGCCACCCATGTGTTGCTGAAGCGCATAGAAGGCGACAACGACGGCATGGTCTCCACGCTGTCCTGCCAATGGGGCAGATTTCGCGGACTGATAGGCGATGGCAATCCGGACCACGGCTTGTCGCATGGCGACTTGGTGGACTATCGCGGCATGCTGCTTACTCATTTCAATGTTCCTGCGGTGTACCTCGACATAGTCAAAGACCTAAAACAACAAGGCTTTTGAGCCGGAGCCATACGTCCGGCCTAAGCAAAAAATATAACAAATACAGGGGAAGGACCATGAACAACTATCTCAATGTCGCCAATTTCCCAACCGCTTCGGAGCCTGAAACACAAGCGTTGGCCAATGCGCTCGAAGCTATTCTTGCCAACGATCTTCAAGACGGCGCGCTGCCTATGCTGGGCCGCTTTCGCAAAATTCTGGGAGACAATCGCCGCCGCGAGGAATGGGACGCTGTCCACGAAAAACTGCTGACCTTATTCAAGTGCGGCACCAGCACGCCGCTGGACGGCCCGATGATCGGCGTTTCGATGTCTATTCGCGACAGCGATTATTTTAAGGAGGCAGCCAAGAAACACGGTGAAAACCGTTCGCTGCTGGCGCATCTGGAATGGATGGCGACGCTGTGGAATGTTACTTACGCCAGTACCGGTTTATGGATGGGTAAGACGTTTGAGCCGTTGACTAAAGAGGTGTTCGCCACGAAATGTGGCCACGATCCGGTCGCGATCTTTAATTACGATCCGGAAACGACTCGTATCGGCCGGAATTTTTTCCGCGAACCGGACGATCCCAATTTCATTCAAAGCTTGGGTATGCCGGTCCTGACCCAATTCTGGAGTTTGCGGGACCGGCCTTTGGATACCAAAGCGCAGGGCTTCGATAGCCAATTGCTTGCGCAAAATCTGGCCAAGGAAAAAGCCATTCCGTATGTGAAAACCGGCGGGATTTTCCTGTCCTTGCCTGGCAAGTCAGTGGTTGGAGAGATGAACAGCAAAGCCGTGTATCAGCTCAATTATCGTTGGCACAATTTGCATCCGGCGTTCCCGATGACACGGCTAATCGACGAATTGGTACAAATCGAAGACGGCGTCTATTTGGGACAATTGGTCATGGCCACCCATCATTACAGTCTGGGCACTTTGCAGTTACCCTTATTCGGTGATCATCCGCCGGAGTGGGAATTGGGCGAAGCGTATACCGGCAATAACTCGGTCGATTACGGCTATCAAAATAACGGTTTCTTTTTGATGATAGATACCGCTCGCGCCCGCGAGGCGTTTGCCGACTCGGCCTTTCCCAACCTGCGGCCGCGCCCCGGAGAACGCGGCTGGAAGGAGCTAGGCTACGATAAACCGGTGCCGGCCAAACCGGGCGCCTCAGCAGACGGCGTGGATTGGGCGAGCGGCTGGCGCGACGAACCAGAGTTGAATCGGAAATTCACCACATTTTGCCTGGAAGCATCGCCAAAAAGTGACGATGGCGATGTGCGGGAGTTACTACAGCCAGGCGAATCCATTTTGCAGATGTTGCAACGCCAGCAAGGCAAGATTTCCGCAGCCAGCGGATTCGACGATCACCTGCGGCATTTTGAAGTGTTGAATCGCCTGTTTCGCTGCGGCGTTGCGCCTGGCATTGCCGATGGCGTGTTTCAAGGCCAGGGCCTGGGCTACAACACCCGTTTCGATGCGCCCGAAGCGCGCGATTGGTACGGGCAAAGCGATCCTTGCAGCGGCTTTGATTATTACCACGGCGCGACGTTGAATTTGCATTGGGGTTTTGGCGACAGCTTTATAGCCAACATCGCCCGCTCTTTACAGGAGAACAGCATGATTCCGGCCGCGCTGGCCGATAGGCTGCAAAACGATCCGCGCGCGCCCAATTTGCTGAACGCGGTGTGGGCCAATATCGGCCGCTTTATATTTCCTTGGGCCGGTAAATCTTTCGAACGGATCAGTGGCCGTAAGTTGAGCATGCTGCTGGACGAGAGCGACGACCTGGCGCAACGCTATCCGGAGCGGGTAGCCGAGCTAAAAGCTCATCCGGCCTGCTTTCCGCATTACGCCTTGGTTGAAAAAAATCGTGAGCATTATTGGCCAGAGCCGGGCTTATACGCCGAACATTTGAGCAGCGGCAGTTGGGACCAGGGCATGTCGAAAGCCGACAAGTCCTTCTGGGAACGGGAAGCTGCCGAACATTGGGTATTTGGCAATAACATCCAGGATTCGCGCATCCTACCCACCGATGCGTTGTTCAGGGTATTGGATATGAATTACCATCCGCCGCTACCATCCATACAACAGCTCACCGATGCCGGACCTTCGCCGTTCGTCAGGCAGGGCTATAGCTTTTTGGGTGTAGATGATCGGGAATCGATTTTGCCGATGAACAACGGACCGGATAAAGCCAAGAAAGTCTTCCAGTTTCACTACCGCTATCCGCTAATCGGCGGGCCGGCACCGATAGGTACGTGTCTGGATGAGTTGGTGGAGATTGCAGAGGGCTTGTTTCTGGGGCAATTGATTTATTCCACCGCGCTGCTGGTGCCGTTTCACTCGGCTACCGATCCGGCGGAATACCAATACCAGTTATTCGGTTATTTCCTATTGTTGGATAACACCTGGGAGAAACATCGGCAGGCAATAGGCTTTGATATCAATAGCTGAACATGAGTATCGGATACGCCTAACCGTTAACCGTGGTTTATGGCGGTATTCGGCGTACTGTGGGGGACTCTTATTGAAAGAGTCCCCTTGATCGGGCTATCTGTAAAGGCCGGGATTGACGCTTAACGTTTTTCGTCAACTTCCTCGCCGATTTCCCATTCCTCGGTAGCGGTTTCGATGATTTTTCCGCTGGCGGCGTCGACTTCGACTTTGGTTTCTAAGCCTTTGTCGTTGACGATGTCGAATTCATAAGACGAGCCGCCGTTTTCCTCCACTTCGTATTCGACCTCCTCAATCTTGCCGGGGTTGGCTTTTAGCGCAATTGCTGCGGCATCTTCCTCTGTGACTTTGACATTCTTTTTGAATGCCTGGCTATTCGGATCAGCCACTTCAGATTCTTTCTCGGTCAGCTTGCCGCTGTCGGCATCGCACATGAACTCCCATTCCTGGCGGTTGTTGTCGCGCAGTTCCAATTCGTAAGCGCCTTTGCCGGCTACGTTGAGCTTTTCCAGTTTGACCAGTTCGCCCGCTTTTTCTTTTTTTACGGCTTGGATGCAGTTTTCCAGGCCTTGATCGGCTGCCACGGCACTAGCGGACAACATGCCAAAACCGGCTAATACAGATAATGTTAACAATGACTTTTTCATAAGCTACCTCGCAAATAAAAGGAAAAATTCCCGAATGACGGGAATCATACGCTGTTATCGATAATCAAGCCATGGCAATTCGCAAACTTTCTTAGCGAGCCTCGATTATCGATAGCCAGTTTCAGTTTGATTTGAGTTTGGCAATTGGACACGGTTTTACTGCTAATGCCCAACTGCAGCGCTATCGCTTGTAATGAACAGCCTTCGGCTAACAGACAAAATACATCAAATTCGCGGGAGCTGAGCGATACAAATGGATCTAGCTGCTTTTTGATTTGCCGCATGGCCAACAACTGCGCTATGTTTTGGTCCAGGTAATATTCACCTTGCACAAGCTTGCGGATGATCTCGGTCAACTTCACCGCGTCGGGAAGCACTGCCAAAAACCCCTTCACACCGGCCTGCATATAAGTCACGGCATGGGCGCTGGAATGGCGAAGCAGGACCATAAATTTACACGCGGGAGCAATAGATTTTATTTGATCGATTAGGGCCAGATTGTCCTGCAAGGCCGCCTCCCCATCGATCAGGACTAGGTCTAAAGCCGCGAAATTCATCGGTTCCGCAGTATTTGGCTCCGTTGTTATGACAACAACACCTTGTTTCTCCAGCTCTTCCGGATTAAGGCTAATTTCTGCAAACCCTGGTGCGGGTAGCAATAGTCTGATGACTGACACAATATCTTGCCTTTTGTCTAAACGGGTGTAATTGCAAAGCCAAGCCCTTGTGGTGCGGAAGGCATGGTTCTCTCTGGCATCGATGGCTACCGTGAACTCGCCTTTTGAATCGGGTTTTGGTTTGAGCCTAGCTGTCGTTGGAGATTAACAGAAACAGGGCGTGTTAACGCTGTTCTAATGACTCTCGATGTTTTTCTGCATCCGTTCTATGGATTGCATGTAAATTTGCACGCTGCTCTCAAAAGCCGGCGAAATGGCGGTAAATTGAAAACCTATCCGATGCGCGGTGCTTATCGCGCTGGTTTTGACATCGATACTATATTTGGCGTGTAGCCCGACATCGGCATGATGATGTTCGTGATCGTGCAGGAATAACGTGCAACTGACCGCTTCGATAGACAGTAAATCTTGTTGTAACGCATGCTCGGGATTGATTAAGGCCAGACCGCACAAACCGATATCCAGCAGTTTGAAGGTTTTTGTAAGGGCAGATTGAACGCCCGTGGCGGCGTCGGTTATGTTAAAGCTAAATTGACAATAGGTGCCGACATGCGATTGCGGTACTTTCACCCGGTAATAATTGCGCCGCTGCCGCCAATACAGCCTATCAGGCAAGGGCATCATTAACACCGCGCCCTGCGGGCTTTGCACCAGTTTGATGTTCACCCCTTGAAATGTCGCTTCAATCCCATCCACCTGCGTGAAGAAATGCACACGCTTGGTCAGTAACAAACGGTCCGTCAATTCTTTCGTCGGCGCAATGTCTATCGCCAACGTATTATGCTTAAGGTCAATTTGCACGATCGCGGTTAAAAACGATTGATTATTCACGCCATAGCGAGCGGACAAAATACAATTACGCTGCTGGATTTCAGTTAGGTAATTGACAATCTGTTTCTGGTTAAAAATCGCGTAGTCGTCTTCCATCGATAGTGATCGTAGGTTATGCAAATATTTGGAAAATATAGGTTAAAAACCGCTTTGTTGCAGGCTTGAAACTGGGAGTATTTAATGTTTAATGTGGAGCAGTGTGGACATGTAGGTCAGGGTACGCGACAGCGTTCCCTGACTTAGCAAGCTCTATGAATGCAGTGAATGATGTAGGTCACGTTGGCGCGATACGACTGTATGGATGCAGGAGTTAGGGCAACGCAGGAGCAGTTGCCGAGCGGCTACGTGACGAATCGAAGCCAAATTGTCAGGGAACGCTAGCGCGCACCCTGACCTACCTGGCTTAGTCTTGCTGCGATATAGTGGAAACAGTAATGCGAGGCACAAGTCGCTGGCCCGAAGAATGTCGCAATAAAGCACCACGTTCCCAAGTCAAGAAAGCTTTTTGCCGAAAATGTTAGAGGAGTAACCGTAAAAAAGGATATTACCAACTCATATAGAACCGGGCCCTCGGCAATTAGTCCGGCAATAAGAAAAGTAAAGGTGACCGTGCTTCGAATATTAGACTCCCGAGGATTTTGAAATACTGCTAGCCACAAACCAAAAACGCCAAGTGTATCCATAGCGAGCCATAAAATGTCTAAATAGCGTGGCTCAAAGTCCGGAATTAATAGGGCGGCCCAAAGCATCAAAAAAAATGTCGCAGGCAGGGCGCCAAATGGGGCTATCACGAGCCTCTGGTTTCCATATTCAACAGTAGATTTAGGGTTGTGTTTCAACGGCGCGCCTGGGAGTTTATTAGAAAGTTTCTGTACGCTTAGGAGGCATCAGTGTTAGCGTCATGTGCCGGATCATCAAAAACCAACAAACAAAGTATACCGGCAAGCCTATTCGACGGCATTCGTGTATATCAAATACTTAATGAAACACCCATGCAAATCCTAAATGCTCGTTAACCCCGAATATTGTCCGACATAACATCCCGCAGACTCCCGGAGACATATTTGTGCAACACGCTGGCAACTAACGTCTGATATGGCAATCCTTCCTGCAAGGCTCGGCGTTGTAACGCCGCTAAATCCCTGGCGGATATTCTGATGTTGATGCGCTTGTCTTTTTTAAAGGTTGCTTCGGCGGCCGTAGCTAAATCGGCCTTACGTTCGTCGGTCAACACGGATTCGAATTCGTCGGCTTCGAAGGCGCTTAAAAATGCCTGTTCATCTTGATCCAAGTTTACGTTAGTCATGTCCGTCTCGCAGATGGTGTTTCCTCGCTTTGCGACAGGGGATGATGGTTTTCAGAAAAATTTCTTCGCTGGTTTCGACGTAAGGCACCAAATAAGCGTAGTTATCGACATCCACAACAAGCATTCTTTGATTTGAATATTTATCTGGATTGGGGTGGGTCGCGTCATCCAGCAAATCGCCGGATTAAACTGCAAATAGTATGTCTTCGAATGAGATGCCTCGTTCGGCGATTAGGGTCTGGTTCTTCTCTGTGTTCCAGTTAAATTGCTTCATGGCCTAGCCTAACATAGCGTGCGCCTATCCTTATCAGTAACGACTATTTACCCGTCAACCTTAGGCAAACTCAGCACCGCCTCCGCCCCGCCGCCCTCGGCATTGCCGACCTTGATCTCGCCGCCATGTAACGTAGCTACTTCCCGAACGAAGGCCAAACCCAGGCCGGTGCTTTTGCGGCCGTTGTTGGGGCGCGGCAGAGAGTAGAAGCGTTCGAACACACGCTCCAGCGCGTAGTCGGGGATACCTGGACCATGGTCGCGGATGTGCAGAACGATTAGGTTCCCATCGCGGTTGCCGTGGATTTCGATCGCCGAATAGGGAGGTGCGAAGGCTAACGCGTTATCCAATAAATTGGAAATGGCCTGCCGCAATAAAAATTCTTCCGCCAGCACCGGTAGCGGTTCGTCCAGCGACACAACTGTTTGCAAATGTAATTGCAGGAGTTGCGGGGCTTTTTCGGCCAGGACTCTATTGACCAATTCGCCCAAATCCAATAGTTGTGGATCGGATAATTGCTGGCGTTGCTCTAATTCCGCCAGTCCCAATAGTCGTTCGATTAACTGGTCCAGGCGCTCGGCTTGTTCTTTGGCATTGCCGGCGAAACGGCGGCGGTCGGCATCCGGCAGCGGTTCTTCCAGCAACTCCGCCGCGCCACGAATTGCCGCCAGCGGGCTTTTCATCTCGTGGGTCAGGGTTTGTACGTAACGCTCGACGTATTGTTTGCCTTCCAATTCCTGACGCATGCTTTCCAGGGCGCGTGCCAGTGTGGACAGCTCGACGCTGCGCAATTTGGGCGGGCTGGCTTTGCCGCCGGACGCGATGCTGCGGGCGTAGCCGACCAATAGATCGATGGCGCGGGTCAAGCGCCAGTTGAATATCGCGCCGAACAGTAAAGCGCCGCCGAATAGCCAGAAGGCGCCGCGTTGTATGGCATTCTTGCTGGCGTCGACAATGGGTTGCAGCAGGGCGGTGGGGTAGGCGACGGTGACCACGCCTATCAACTTCTCGCCGTCGCGTACCGGTGCGGCGACATGCATGGTCGAGCTGGTCTTATCGCCGGGATTGGCCTGCGTGGAACGGGCGCCGTATTGGCCTTGCAGGGTTAGATACACGTCGTTCCAACGGGCGTAGTTTTCGCCGACTGCCGTACCCGCCGAGTCAAAACGGACGATGCCGGTCGCGTCGGTCACGTAAACCCGGTAATCCAGGGATTGTTTGGGAAATCCGAAGATGGTCGCTGACACCGGCCGCTTGCTGTAACGCTTGACTGCCTGGGCGAAATGGCCGTCGGCGATGTTACCCTGCAACAAGTCCGGCGCGGCCAGTTCGGCCAGCAGGTTGGCGGTGTCGACCAAGCTGGCTTCCAGCGCGGTGCGCACGCCGGGGCCGATCTGTTTTACCACCAGCAACAACACCAGTTGCCCGGTCACGGCCACCAGCAGGAAATAACCCAAAAACAGCCGTACTGATAACTTCATCGGCCTTGCAAGCTATAACCCAGGCCGCGATGGGTGCGTATCGGGTCTTGGTCGGCGGCCGCAGTGCGCAGTTTGGCGCGCAAGGTTTTGATGTGGGTATCGACGGTGCGGTCGAACACATCGCCGGGGTCTCGCCAGATTCTTTCCAGCAGTTGTTCGCGGGAGAAAATCCGCTCCGGGTGCTCAATCAATAGTTTCAGCAACAAAAATTCGTAACGGGTTAAATCCAGCAACTGCCCGCAATAGCGGATGCGGCCGCCTTGGCTATCCAAG
>Ga0123390_1010050_pt1 | contig 27447 bp, 23 predicted proteins | sample T3HHNO3metaT_FD_89918 | JGI IMG/M metagenome (GOLD analysis project Ga0123390, IMG submission 89918) | Methane-oxidizing artificial microbial communities from Washington, USA to study methane cycling - T3-HHNO3 metaT (Metagenome... | ecosystem: Engineered > Modeled > Simulated communities... | reverse complement strand
GTTTTAGATGGGATCTTAGCCGGCTTCTTCGGCTTTATCTGTACGCTGTCGCACCTAACATCGCGCGGAGTCTAGCGTTTTAGCTTGCCGGTTGAGATTCCTCAGCGGCAGCAGCTTTTGCAAGGCCGCAATCGCTTGTTCGGCTTGATGCCGCCGCAAGAACGAGAAACAGCCATTGATTGCTATTACACCGAGCATGGCATAACCCAAGGTCGCCATGCCTTCCCCGGGTTGCTGAAACTCGGCGAAAAACGCCAATCCGGCCGCCAGCCACAAAATTAAGGCAAAAAAGTGCAGGAATGCTTATGCGACTGCCAATAAAACCGATTTTTTCCGGCTTTCTTCGATACGGTTAAAACCGAATGCATGCAGGCGACCTTCAAAGGAGGTATCGGCCAGGCCTTCCATGCTGGAGTCTAAACTGTACAGGGCTTCTGCGGGTGTCAGATGCTGGATTTTCATGAGCGTAATCCAATAAGCAAGAGTTTAGAACGAATCGGATTATTTCCGATATGCACGACGGGCAATTCTTCATCGTGCTTGTTTTTTGGTGCGCATAGCAGGCAAACTTCACCCATTTTTTATGTGTACACGGTAAGCAGATGAGTCTTAATAGCCCATATTCTCTCGTATCTTTCGCCACCAGGTGTTTGGCTATGCTGATTTTATGCGGTTTGCAGGGCTGCTTTTCGCCGCTGGCGCTGGATAGGGCGGTGATCGAATACGATAAGGTCACCACCGATATTTTGTCGAAACAGTTGTTGCTGAACATCGGCCGTGCCCATCAGCACCAACCCATGCATTTCACCGGTGTCTCGAACATCGCCGCTACGTTTAATTTTCAATTCAATGCCGGTGCCACGCCGGCCTTTACCGGTGAAGTCGGTTCGGTGATGACGCCTGTATTTGGCGGGACGATGTCTGAAAATCCGACAATCAGCATTGTGCCCATCGAAGGGGAGGAATTTACCCGGCGCTTGTTGACACCGTTTCAGGAAAACAAACTGACCATGTTGTTGCGGCAAGGTGTGGACGTGGATTTGCTGTTGCGTCTACTCGCCGGCGAGCTAAGGCTAAACGGCGGCGAGCAGGCCGGCGTGTATTTGAATCAACCGGCGGATGGCGACGGTTATCGATTGTTCCGGCAAGCTGTGTTGCATTTGTCCGCCATCCAGGACAACCATAAGCTGTTTGTGGAACCGTTGATATTCAATCGCAGTTGGAGTCTGTCTGCCGAGGCGATAAACGTCGAGCAATTGGCGGCCTTGCAAAAAGACTATAAAGTTGAGTTCAGCGCCGACCAAAAGCAACTGACCTTAACTAAGCGGGTGACAGGACGAATCTTGTTGACCAATTACGATCCCGCAACATTGAGCAACGAAGAGCGTTTGCGTTTGCATGAAGAAGCCGATCAAGGCGCCGAAAATGATGTCAGTGTGGATATTCGCGCCGGCTATCCGGGTGGCGAATGGCCGTTGCACGGTGTGTTTCGCTTGCGCAGCTTTCACAATGTGTTGAATTTTATCGGTCAAACGATCAATGATGATCCGGAATACGCTGTCGATAAGCACCCTAGGACGCCTTCGGTGAGCGAGAACCCAGTGCAAACCATGGCCTTACTGGTCAGCGAAGACGAGCCTTCTTCAACCGAGATTAGCGTGCGTTTCGGCGACAATTATTATGCCTTGCAGCCGGAAACCGGCTATCAATGGAATCGGGAAGGTTTTAGATTGTTATGTCAGATTTTTCAAATGACCATGACCGACCTGGCGCGGAAGGGTGCGCCGGAAATTACTATTTCCAAATAAGCGGGAGATATTTTGAGCGAAACTATCGACAAAAACATGGTGATGCGCTGCGTGGCCTATCAAAAAGGCGTGGGCATCGGCGACGTCACCATCGAAGACATCAGCGAAGTATTGCTGAAAGACGATACCTTTATCTGGTTGGGTTTGCGCGAAGCGAATGCCGAGATATTGAGAAAAATTCAGCAGGAATTTGGTTTACACGAGCTGGCGATTGAAGATGCTTGCGCCGCGCACCAGCGGCCGAAGATCGAGGAATATGGCGATTCGCTGTTTATCGTGCTGCATACGGCGGAATTGATCGAGAAAAAAGTGGAATTCGGCGAGACGCACATTTTTATGGGGCCGCGTTTTGTGGTCACCGTACGCCATGGCGCGTCGCAGAGTTTGAGCAAGGTGCGTGAGCGTTGTCAGGCCATGCCGCACCAACTCAGCAAGGGACCGGGCTTTGCCTTGTACTCGATTATGGATTTTATCGTCGATAATTACATGGTAGCGATTGCCGGATTGCAAGACCGCTTTGATGTATTGGAGTCGGCGATATTTCAATATCGGCCCAGCCGGCAAACCATGGAAGATCTCTACGAATTAAAGCGCGAGTTATTGTTGCTGGAAGGCGCTATAAATCCGGTGATAGATATTTGCAACGAGTTGATGCGTTTTCATGGCGGTCTGATACACAAGGATGTCAGAGTGTATTTCCGCGACATCGCCGATCACATCAAACGCGTCGATCAGGCTATACAAGGCATGCGCGAGATGTTGCTGGCGGCGATGCAGGTGCACCTTACTTTTGAAACGGTGCGACAAAACGAAGTAGTCAAACGTTTGGCCGGTTGGGGGGCGATTTTGGCGATACCGACCATGGTATTCAGTTTGTACGGTATGAACTTCCGGCACATGCCGGAGTTGGATTGGGTGTACAGTTACCCCTTAGTCGTTGGCAGCGTGGCGCTGTGCAGCTTGGCCTTGTATTTGCGTTTGAAGCGGGCCGGGTGGTTGTGAGCGCTCTCTTGTTAACCCAGTCCTTAAATTACCTGTGGCCGTCATTCCCGCAAAAGCGGGAATCGAGAATAGTTACTGGGCTCATCCCACCTGCGCAGGAGCGACGTAGTTAACGGCTGGGTTGATAATACGCTTAACATTGCATCAGTTGCCGCTCGCCTGTAATTGCTTCAGCATTTCCGCGACGCGTTTGGCATCCAATGCGGGGTCTACATCGTCATCGATACGGCGTATGGTTAAATTGGGATCGACTATAAATGTCCAGCGTTTGGCCATATTCAATATCGGCATTTTCACGCCGTAGGCTTCGCTGACTTTGGCATCCGCGTCGGATAACAAGGTGAAGGTCAGTTTATGTTGCTGATGAAACGCCAACAGATCCTTGACGTCATCGGTGCTAATTCCGTAAACCTCGGCATTTTGCTCGCGGATCAGATTGATGGCATCGCGAAAGGCGCAGGCTTGCGTGGTACAGCCGGGTGTACCGGCTTTGGGATAAAAATATAATACTGTCCAACCTTTCCCGCGCCGAGCGGCTAAACTTATCGGATCGCCATCGTGCGCTGGCAATTGAAATAACGGTGCAGATTGACCGACTTGTAAAGGGGCCGCGTTTGCCGTCTGCGAAAACGTTAGCAAGGCGAACAGCATGAAGACCAAGAGTCTGAACGTAAGAGTGAATTTTTGCATACATAATCTCCCTTAAGCGGTATGCGATGATGAAGTGCCGAATGTTTTTGAGTTTATTAGCATGGCCAGTATTCCGCAAAAAGCCGGTTACACAATGGTGATACAGGCACTCGCAGTCATTCGGTTGGATTTGCCCGATCCCCATTTTGAACAGATAATCCCAATGGTCTGGATGTCCGGGCCGAAAGCCGGAAAACTATAGTGGTATGGTTCACCTAAAATTTCACTTATATTATTCGTGGTTTTTGGCCGGTTGCATCTAAGTTTTTTTACAGGCCAGTGTCTATTTTGGAGTCGAATAACGGAATAAGCAAAATGACGCGTCCGTATTACTTTTCCCGGTTTTCTCGAATTTTGTGGCTGAATCTGGCCATGTTTGTGATTTTCGCCATCGCATTCGCGATTTACGTGCGCGCAGAGAAGCAAATTGATCGCGCCAACGAAATCCGCTTAGAGTCACATTTACTGGCCGACGAGTTTCGGCAATCTTCCAACGATCTCTCCCATGTGGCGCGCAGCTATGTAGCCACCGGCGATTCAATCTTCAAACGATATTATCAAGACATTATCGACATTCGCGACGGCAAACTGCCCCGGCCCGAAAATTATCACGACTTGTATTGGGATTTGGCGATTGCCAATGGTCATCTCGCACCGCAATCAGGCAGTCAAGCGCTTGCCTTGCTGGAGTTGATGCGGCAAGCCGGGTTTTCCGAGCAGGAAATGGCGAAAATGGCCGAAGCCACTGCCGATTCCGCGGCTCTCATTCAAATAGAGCGCACGGCGATGGACATGGTTGATTCGAATCAGGAAATGCCCAACGCTACCTGGCGTCAGGCCAATCTGATGCTACACGATGCGGCTTACCACCAAGCAAAAGCGAAAGTCATGCAGTCGATCATCGAAGCCTTCGAATTGATGGACCTGCGCACGCAACAGAGCGTGATTGCCAGAGCGCGTATTGCCTTCTGGTTGCGGATGGTATTCGTGCTGTTTGGGGTAATGTTGATTTTGACGCTTTGGCGGGCGTATCGGACTTTACACGCGATATTGGGCGCGTCGGTCGATGAATTGCACGATCAGATCGTTCGTTTGGGTAGCGGCGATTTTTCCGAAACTATTTCGGTTGGCGAGGGCATGCGCAACAGCGTGTTGGGCTGGCTGGCGGAAACTCAGTCAAGTTTGGCAACTGTCGAAGCCGCGCGTCGGAGTGCCGAAGCGAAAAATCTGCGCTTGACCCAATTGTATGCCGCATTAAGTCAATGTAATCAAGCCATTGTTCGCTGTACCAGCGAGGCCGAATTATTCCCGCAAATCTGCCGCGATGCGGTGGTCTTTGGCGGCATGAAAATGGCCTGGATCGGAATGCTTGACCAAGCCAGCCAATCGATCAAACCGGTTGCTTGTTACGGCATCGGCATCGAATACCTGGATGGCATTGCAATATCGATAGACGAGAACCTGCCGACCGGGCGTGGACCAACCGGTATCGCGGTTAGAGAGGACAGGCCATACTGGTGCCAGGATTTTCAACATGACCCTGCTACCATTGCCTGGCATGCGCGTGGGGCAAAATTCGATTGGCAGGCTTCCGCTGCCTTACCCTTGCATCGCAATGGCAAGCCGGCTGGCGCATTTATGTTGTACGGCGATGAAATAAATGTGTTTGACGATGCCGCGCGCAGTTTGTTGTTGGAAATGGCCATGGACATCGATCATGCCATCGGCGGCTTCGAGCGCGAGACCGAACGTCAGCAAGCGCAGCAGATGGAAAGTTTGCGGGTGTTTATGCTGGAGCGACTCAACGGTAACTTACAGCTGATGGATGTTTTGCGGGATGTTGTCACCGAACTTGAAATATTCCTGACAGATAGTCTGTGTTCGATTTTGCTGGTGGATGAGGATCAGCGTTTACGAATAGGCGCGGCGCCAAGTCTCCCGGATTTTTACAATCAGGCGATTGACGGCCTAAAGATAGGTGCCGGGCTTGGATCGTGCGGCAATACCGCATACACCGGGGAAAGGACTATCGCTGAAAATCTTGCCGAGCATCCGTATTGGCAGCCTTTTCTGGCGTTGGCGGAACGGGCAGGCTTGGCGGCATGCTGGTCGGAACCGGTGCTTTCTGCCGGGAAAAAAGTGCTGGGCACCTTTGCGATTTATCATCGTCACCCTGCCGTTCCTAACAAACATGAATTGCGCTTGCTGGAAATGGTCGCGCATTTTATCGCCCTGGCTATCGAACGCAAGCAGGCAGAAGAGCACATTTATTATTTGGCCAATTACGACTCGCTCACCGGCTTACCGAATCGCAGTCAATTGGACGATCATTTGAAATATGCATTGAGTTTGGCTAAACGGAGTAACGGCCACTTAGCGCTAATGTTTCTTGATCTCGATCATTTCAAAAATGTTAACGATACCCTGGGGCATAGCGTCGGCGATGCGCTGTTGGTGGAATTAGCCGATCGGCTTTGTGCCGTGCTGCGCGAAGAAGATACCGTGACGCGTTTGGGCGGCGACGAATTTATTTTCCTGTTACCGGGCACCGATGCCGGTGGGGCGGCGAATGTCGCGCAAAAATTACTGGATGCGATAGCGGAGCCTTACCGAATTGAGGAATTGGATTTGACGATGAGCGCATCGATCGGCATAGCCTTGTATCCGGACGATGGCGAGGACCTGGAAAGCCTGTCCAAAAGTGCGGATGTTGCGATGTACCGGGTCAAAACCGATGGTCGACACGGTTACCGCTTTTTTACGCCGGAAATGCAAGCCCGTGCCCAGCGCAATCTGCAACTGGTTAATGCCTTATGCCATGCCTTGGATCGCCAACAACTGCATGTTTATTATCAACCGCAGGCGGATATTCATAGTGGGCGCGTGATCGGTGTGGAAGCCTTGTTGCGCTGGCGGCATCCCGAGTTTGGCATGGTTTCGCCGGCCGAATTCATTCCGGTGGCAGAAGACAGCGGACTGATTCTGCCTATCGGTGAGTGGGTGTTGCAAACGGCGGTGCGGCAAGCGAAAACCTGCCTTGATCAGGGGCTGGGGCCTTTGATCATGGCGGTCAATCTATCGGCTGCTCAATTTAGTCATCCGGCCTTGCCGGAGATGGTTTCGCGTATTTTGGAAAAGGAAGGCTTGCCGCCCGAGTATTTGGAGCTGGAGTTGACCGAAGGGGTGTCGATGCAAAACCCCGAAGCTGCGGTGGCGGTGATGAATAATCTGCATGAGCGTGGCGTACGCATGTCTATCGACGACTTCGGCACCGGTTATTCGTCATTGAGTTATCTGAAGAAATTTAAAGTATACAAGTTGAAGATCGACCAATCTTTTGTCCGTGACATCAGTACCGATTCGGAAGATAAAGCCATCGTCAGCGCGGTGATCAGCCTGGCCGGCAGCCTGGGTTTGCGAACCATAGCCGAAGGTGTGGAAACGGTCGAACAGCGGGAGTTCTTGCGCGAACAGGGCTGTCAGGAGATTCAAGGCTATTTATTCAGCAAGCCAATGCCTAGCGACCAATTTGAGCTGTTTTTGCGGCAAAGCGTCATCGATTCGACTAGAACGTCTTGAAGGATATTTCGGTGGCGTGCGGTCGAGCTTGCGCAGCTTACAAATTGACGAAAGGGTGGAGCGGGTCCATGCTTGTTTACTGAGTTCGGCGGTGCTGGTGACTTCTCTATTATCCCGGCCCATAAATATCGTCGCTCCCGCGAAGGCGTTAGCCCAGCGGCTAGTTTGGATTTTCTGTGTGGTCTTACGGCTCCCGCCTTCGCCGGAATGACGACTCCAGGGAGTTGCTGGGCCGGTTTGATAACGCTACGCAATTTGATTTTTCGCCGACTTAACGGAGCCAGTTCTTGAACGACGTCAATCCCATTTTTAAAAATCTGCCCGATTCGCTGCCGATTTCGCCGTTGGCGATCCTGATTATCGTCACGGTGCTGGTCGGCGCGACCATGTCGTTTTACACCATCCCCGCCGAGTCAGAGGGTATTGTGTTGCGCTTTGGCGAATTCATCGAAAAAGTCCCGTCCGGCTTGCATGCCAAACTCCCGTTTGGCGTGGATAGCGTCATTACCGTGCCCACTCAGCGTCAGCAGAAGCTGGAGTTTGGCTTTGCTACGCCAGGCTTCACCAACCCGGATCAAATTGGCGATGAACCGGCCTTGGAAAAGTCGATGGTAACCGGCGATCTGAATTCGGCGCTGGTGGAGTGGATCGTGCAATACCGGATCACCGACCCGGAAAAATATCTGTTTGATGTCCGCGATCCTGGTCTGACTTTGCGGGACATTTCCGAAGCGGTGATGCGAGAGGTGGTGGGTGATCGCACCGTCGATGAAATTATTACCATCGGTCGGCAGGAGATTGAGGACACCGTTTTGGCGCGTGCCCGCTTACTCGCGGAACGCTACCAGTTAGGAGTGTCGATCAATCAAGTGCAACTGAAAAACGTCAATCCGCCCGAACCGGTACAGCCCTCGTTCAATGAAGTGAATCGTGCTCAGCAAGACCGAGAGAACGTCATCAATCTGGCGAATGGCGAATATAACAAAGCAGTGCCGCGCGCGCGTGGTGAAGCGGATCAGAAAATTCGCGCCGCAGAAGGTTATCGTTTTAAACGAATTAACGAAGCGGAAGGGGATGTCACCGCTTTCAATCAAGTGTTGGAACAATATCTAAAAGCCCCGGAAGTGACGCGCACCCGGATTTATCTGGAAACGATGGGCGAGGTGTTACCGCAAGCCAGCCAGCAAATTATTGTCGATGACTCGGTGCAGCAAATATTGCCGATGTTGCCGTTTCCCGGTCAGGCAGCGGGAGTAGTCAAATGAATCTATCGACAAGAAACTGGCTGTTAATCGTTGTTTCGGGGTTTTTGCTATGGCAATCGGTGTTTACCGTCGACCAAACCGAGCAGGTTATCATCACCCAATTCGGTAAACCGGTCGGCGAGCCGATTACCAGCCCTGGTTTGCATTTCAAGATCCCGTTTACCCAGCAGATCAATAGCTTCGATAAGCGTTACCTGGCCTGGGATGGACCGATGGTGGAGATGTCTACCAAGGATAAGACCTATGTACAAGTCGATACCTTCGCCCGCTGGCGCATCACCCAGCCCATGCAATATTACTTACGCTTGCGTGACGAACGTAGCGCGCAATCGCGTTTAGAGGACATTTTAGGCAGCGAGACCCGCACTGCGATTGCCCGTCACGAATTGATCGAAGTGGTGCGTTCGGACAAGGATCGTAAACCCCTGCAAGACGAAAGCTTGGGGCCGTTGACCGGTGAGGGCACGATAGGCGTATTGCGGCCAATCCGGGTGGGCCGGGCGGCGATCGAAAAAGACGTGTTCGATGCCGCAGCGCCGAAATTGGCCGAATTTGGTGTCGAATTGTTGGATGTGCGCTTCAAACGCATCAATTACAACCATCAGGTACTTGAACGAATCCATCAGCGGATGATCAGCGAACGCTTGCAAATTGCCCAGCGTTTCCGCTCGGAAGGCGAGGGCGAGGCGGCCAGGATTAACGGTAATCGGGATCGGGATCTCAATGAAATCGAATCCACCGCATATAAACGTGTGCAAGAAATTCAAGGCGAAGCGGATGCCAAGGCCACCGAAATTTACGCCAAGGCCTACGGGCAAAAACCCGAGTCCGCCGAGTTTTACAAGTTCTTGAAGAGCATGGAAACCTATCGCAAAGTGATAGACGGCGACGCTACCATTGTGTTGTCCACTAATAGCGATTTATTTGGCCTATTGAAGCGGGTGGAGCAAAAGAATCGTTAATACCCAGCAAAGCGGCGATGCGGTTTATAACGCCAATAAGCAAAAATTAAGCTGGTGACGGCAAACTTTATCGCAAGCAAATAATTGACTAACAGGAGGTTTGCGATGTTAAAAACAACAACAGTCATCGTTTTGGGTTTATTGGTGTCGTCGGCTGCGTTGGCCGACCATGAGCATTGGGGACATCATCATGGCCACCATCATCACGGGCATTATCAGCCGATGTATAGGGAAGAAGTGATTTATTATCAACCCGCGCCGGTCGTCGAGTATGTGCCGGCTCCTCAGTATTACGCTCCACCTCCGCCGCCAGCTTATTACGGCTACGACCAACGGTCGCCGCAAGGTTTACTGGGCGGTATGGTGGGTAGTGCGATGGGTTATCATTTGGGGGGCGGCGATCCGATAGCCGCCGGTATCGGTGCCGCCGCCGGGGCTTTGCTCGGTAACGGTATGTATTGAGGCTGCGTGGACGGAGCGGTCAATATGCCAGTAACTTGAAAAAACTTTTCGGCGCGCCGCAAATCGGACAGTCCCAGTCGTCGGGGATATCCTCCCAGCGGGTGCCGGGTGCGATGCCGCTATCCGGGTCGCCCTTGGCTTCGTCGTAAATGTGCTCGCATTCCATGCAGTGGTATTTCTGGTAATCGCTCATCGGATTCACTCTGGGTGTTAAGCGGCACAATCGCCGAGAAATCTTTCGAAAGCCGTCGCCATTACTGGCAATATGCTTAATAAGCGGTGGTCGGCATCCAACATATGCAGGCGCGCGTGATGTTCGTGGCAGAAGCGCCAGGCGTTTTCCGGGGCTACTACATCGTCTTGCCAGCCATGAAACACTTCGATGTTGGCAGTGCCTGGCTTAAACTCGGTACGCGCATAGCCTGGCAAATAGAATGCCGGCGCGATCAAAAACAAGCCCTTCGGCTTGATGATTTCCGCCGCGACGGTCGAAACATAAGCACCCATGCTGGAGCCCACCAGCACTATCGTTTCATATCCCGACACATCAAGCGCCAATAGCTGCTGTACCCGCCAGTCCGGGTCGTTGCTGGCTTGATAATCCGGGCTGATAAATTCAAACCCTTGGCGTTTGGCGACTTCTGCCAATGCCAGGGGTTTTTCGCCCCAGGGAATACTATCCTTACCGTGGCTGTATATGACCAGTTTGCTCATGATCTTTTCTCGCTGTTCGAAAGCTTATTTTCTGAAAAATAAATTGGCCAATAACGTGATCAGCACGCTGATTACAATCATCGACGTAATCGGAATAAACACTAAGCTATTTCTACCCTGAATCCGAATATCCCCCGGCAGTTTGCCGAACCAATTCACCAACCACGGGGCGTAGTTCAAAACCAAGCCGAGCACCAGGATGGCCGAGCCGATAAGAATTAATGCTTTTCCGGGTTCCATCTCTTTTCCTGTGCGTTACGGGATCACCACCACTTGCGCGAAACCGCCGCCGGGTGTCCGAAAGTTAGTGGTTTGGCCTTGGTAAAGGCGGGCGCAGACCAATTGGGTTTGGCCTTGATAGACATAGTGGCGTAGATCCAATTTTAACTCGCCGGCATCAAGATGGCGTTCGCTGGGTTTTACCAGGGTCTGCGCCACATAATCGTGTTGCAGAATATCCTCGAAAACGCGCCGGGTCAGTTTGTCGCCCCGATACGCCGCTTTGCTGCCGTAGCCTCTGGCTGGTTTGAAAAACAGCTGCTTACGTTCGGACCAGAACCGTTCGGCATTCTGCGCATCGACCTGCGTAGTGTGGGCGATACCTTCTCGCAATATCGTCCGGGCATGCTCATCGACGCCGATTGCTTTTAGAAAATCAGTGTTGCCCAGCCAGACCAGATTCCTTTTGTCGGCATATAGCGCATGATTTCTGGGGTGCGGCGTCAGCACTACCGCACCGGCCAGATAGGCTTCCCGCAAAGTCTGGGTTTCCAGCGATTCCAAGCCAAAGTCGGTCAAGCGGTTATAAACCAGATCGATTGGCAGATCATCGTGCCAGAGTCGGTCGTCTCGATAGTTTAAGGCCCCAGGATCGCAGATTACAGTTTGGATTTTATGTTGTTCGAACAAGTGTTTAAACAACAGAAACTCCGGCCACATGTATTGGTTTTGCGGGTCGTCGTCGACGATGGCAATACTGCGCAGGGGCGCCACATCGCGCTCCGCTCGCCATTCCAAGTAAAACATCTCCATGAACAGGGTTTCGGCCTGCTGAGTATCTTGCCTGGGCAAGTTGAGTTTGCCGGGCTGTTGGTTGCCGACGATTTCGCAACAGCTGTTTTGTGCGCGAATCAATAGCGCATTAATCATCGCACCGCCGGCATTAGAATTGATTTCGATCAGTTTCGGGCCGTCAGCGCTCAGATGAAAGTCGTAGCCTAGAAATACACCGTGAGCTTTTGCTAAAAACTGTGCGGCATCCGGTGCGTATTGAAGTACCTGTTGTTGATACGCCGGCAGCGCAATCACCCGTTCCAGCGCGGCGATGATCGCCAGTTGTTGGTCCAGGCAAGCTTGATCGATGAACACCGCCGACTCCGCGAACAAATTCGGCCGCTCCTCTGCGATCAGCCGATACAAATCCTCGTTTCCCTCCAGCCTATTCAGTTCGCTGCGCAGCGCTTTGCGATTTAGCGACGAGCAGCGACAATCGCTATTTAGCTGTTTGGCGTTAGGTGTTTGCTCGGGTTCTGGATGGGGATGCATGAAAAACGATAGGCGTGGATTAATGGTCAAACAGGATTTACGCCCGCTATTCTAGCGCGATACGCTCGCCCACAAATCTGTAAATTCTTATACGGATGCCTACAGAAGTGGCAAAAACAATTTACAAACAGGCGGTTAAGGTTGTGTGTTGTCAGCTAGTCGATATGCTGATGGGAGTTTTCTGAACAGCTGGATCCAAACTTGTGAAACCAGGCACCGCACGGTATTTTTATGACCGTGGTATCACGTTTACCGAAATCGCTGCGAATTTTTATAGGGCGCAGCAATGATCGGTGCATTCAATGGAATTAAGCCCTTTTTATCCGGCGCAGCTAGAACTTGAGCGCGTATTTTGTCAATATGGCAACCTTTGTCCGAATTTGAACTTGCAAAAATCATGACGCAGCAAGCCGTATCAAGCAGTAATCAAACAACATGGCGCAACTCTCCACCGTACCTGCTGACGGTACTGATGCTGTTGTATTTTTTCTCGCAATCCGCCAGCAGCCAAAGCCCAGAGCCTGCTGTTGGGCAAGCCATACAGTCATTACTGGCCAGCAAACAGCAGCCTTTACTGTCGCAAGCGGATTTTTCGCAGTATAGCGACGCGTTGAAACAGTTGTATCAGATGAATGCCAATCAGCTGATTTGGCTGGGCGAAGGTCGTGCTGCGAAAAATCGCGAAGACGCTTTGAGTCTGCTAAGCAATGCCAAGGCCGATGGTTTGAATCCGGATACATACGAAGTCGAGCGTTTGCGCGGCTACTTACAACAGGCCGTTACATTATCGAAAAATGCGACGACGGAGTTGGTCTCTTACGACGTGGCCTTGTCGATCGCGCTGGTACATTACGCGCGTGATCTGCATGTCGGCCGGGTCGATCCGCGCGACTTCGATTATCCCGCGCAGTTTGCCGCCAAATCGGCAAGCGATGTCGCTGTGTTGCTGAATCAACATATTCAACAACAAACGCTTGCCGAACTGCCGGCGGCGCTGGCACCCAAATTCAAGCAATATCAGCAATTAAAGACTTTGTTGGCTGCTTATCGTCAACAAAATACCGTCGCGCAGAAGCCAAAACTGCTTTTGGCAAAATCGCTGCGCCCCGGCGAGCAAGACGCGCAATTGCCCGAGTTGCATCGGCGTCTGCTGGAATTGGGTGAGCTGAAAGCGGAAGACGTCATTGGTGCCGGCAGCACAGAGACGCTGTACGATGCGGCGGCGACGGAAGCGGTGAAACGTTTGCAACAACAGCAAGGCTTAAAAGCCGACGGGGTGATTGGCAAACAGACCCTGGCCTTATTGAATCAAACGCCGGCCGATAAAATCGCCATGCTTGAATTGGCCATGGAGCGTTGGCGTTGGATGCCGGAGTTGCCGGAAGGGCCGAGGATTTTTGTAAACATCCCGGCGTTTCAGTTATGGGCCTTCAATTCTCGCGACGATCAACAGCCCTTGACCATGAAAGTGATAGTCGGCAAGGCTGAAAAGAACCAGACCCCGGTGCTCTGGGAAGAAATGAAATATCTGGAGTTCATGCCGTATTGGAACATTCCGAAAAGCATCATGGATAAGGAAATGCTGCCGAAACTATTGAGCGATGAAGAGTTTCTGACCAGTCAGGATATTGAATTGGTAGGACGCTATGCCGACGATGAAGACGACGACGAAAATCAAGACAGCATTGTCGACGAAATCAAGAGTGGTCGGGTGCGCGCCAGACAACGCCCCGGCAGTAACAATCCCTTGGGGCGGGTGAAATTTATTTTTCCGAACAAGGCCGATGTGTATTTGCATGATACGCCGGGCAAAGCGGCGTTTAACCGGGATCGCCGTGATCTCAGCCACGGCTGCGTTAGAGTGGCGGAAGCTGGAAAGCTGGCGGAATTTGTGCTCGGCGACCAAAGCGAGTGGGATCAGCAAACCATACAACAGGCCATGGCCGGGCCTAAAACCCAGCGAGTCACTCTGAAAAAATCGATACCGGTGTTATTTTTTTATACCACTGTTTTTGTGGGTCTTGATGATAAACCGCGCTTTTACCCGGACATTTATGGTCAAGATGAATTGTTGCAGACTGCTTTGAGCAAAGCAGCCGATCCGGGCGCTAAACAGCAGTTAGTCAGTAAAACTGTGAATAGTGCCGGCGGCGGTTAACAGGATTCAGTTTTGCCAGTTTTGGATTATGCTGTTAGTTGGCGTGTTGATTTTCAGGAGACAGGGATATGACGCAAGCGAAAATAGTAAACCGAGCTGTGGCCGAGAAAGTTAAGAAGTCGCCGACGCGCAAAGTCAAGAAAGGCAGAATGGCGCCGCCAACCAATGGCGAGATCCTGGTCAAAGGTGTGGTCATGGGCATCGTTATTTCCGGGTTGACGCACGCCAGCCAAAGCATCACGCGCGCGCTAATCCGGCATCCGCTCGCCTTGTTCTCAGGTGGATTGCTGGCGGGGTATCTGGCGCATAAACATCGCAAGGATATCATCGTGCTGGGTGGTCGCACCGCCGAGGAAAGCCGGAATTTCGTGCTGAGACAGCGCGAAAACCTCGGCGATCTAATCGCGGAAATCAAGGAAGAAAGCGGCAAGACTAAGTAATTATTAGCTCGTTCGGGCTAATTCGACATATTGTTTCACCGCCGGGCGCTCTGATTTTCGGACTGGCGCATCCGCGTCACTGATGGGCATAAGCAGTAGTACTACCGCAAAATTTTTTTTACGGTAGATTGCTTATCATCGCAGCAGTCCTGCATCGTCGTGCGCAATTAATATGAAAATTTATCACATCCACCGGCAGCAACGCTTGGCGCTTAGTCAGCAGCAGGCGTGGGATTTCTTCTCGTCTCCGCACCATCTAAACCAAATCACTCCCGAGTTTTTTCATGTCGATATTACTTCGCCGGTGCCCGAGGACATTTACCCCGGCTTGCTGATCCGTTATCGGATGAAGGCAGTGCTTGGCGTGCCCATGTCCTGGTTATCGGAAGTCAGTCACTGTGATAAGCCGAATCGGTTTGTCTATCAGCAGGCGGTCGGTCCATTTGGGTTCTGGAACCATGAAGTTTGCCTAAGTCATTGCGAGGCGGGCGTCGTATTGGAAGACATCGTGTTTTATACGATGCCCTGGGGCTGGCTGGGGCAATTGCTGCAAGGGTTTATCGGCGATAAGTTGCAGCGTATTTTCGATACACGCCGCGATTATCTGCAAGCAAAATGGGGTGTTGCCGAGCCGTGACCGATTGCACCGGTATCGGTCAGACAGTTGACATTTTTTATCCGCAGGCATCTAATCATAGACCTGCACATTCAACCTGAAGGAGACGAATATGGCTCAAGACAAAGGTTATTTGGATCAGTCCGGCAATCAAGTGGTTGCTATCGTTAAAAATCTGGACCGCGATGTCGAACGCGGTGAAGATACGGTGATGTTGGGTTATGGTTTGGTGTTGCTGGCGCCGGCTTTCGCCCCCTTGTTGCCGCCCAGTATTCTGTTACCGCTGATGGCGATTGCCTTTGCGGTATCGGCCACCGCGGCGCGTCTGCATTTTTACAAAATGGCTCGTAAGCTTTCGGTTTCCTTGGCGGAGCTGGAAAGCCGGGATAAACACACGTTTAAGCCGATAACGGACGTATTTGCCGAGCATCCCCAGCAAACGCTGGCTGTCGCTTTTAACCCATTAAAAAATTTGCAACGCACCGGGAAAAGCATACTTGGTGGCTTGATGATCAACCCGTTTTGGGGGCCGATTTTTTATATGTTGGGTGTGCAGTTCGTCGAGGACAAACAATTGGTGGTGTTAAATAAGGCAGTGATTGAAGTCGAAGATAAAGTGATGCCTATCGTACTGCGCGACGACTGGTCTGAATAAACTAAGGAACTGCGAGTTTTAGGTGGCCGATAAGCTGCCGGGGGAGGATTAACAAGCTTGAATTTATGGGTTAGGGGCTATTGTTTTCGCAGGCAGCCATTGTCCAAAAGTACAGTTATACACAGAAGTTGTGGATAAACTTGTGATCAAATCGTGAGCAAACCAGCCAATCGCCCGTCCTGTTTGGGACATCTTTAAATTGACTAAAAATTAGTCAGGCATTTTTTGACTATGCTTAGAGCATCTTAGAAAAACAGCCGCCGGCACTTGCCCGGCGGCTCCCCCGTTTTATTTCCTGAAAAGGTTATTCCATGCAAAAGCAAACCCTCACCATCGACGGCAATCAGGCTGCGGCCAGTATTGCCTACAAACTCAATGAAGTGATTGCGATTTACCCGATTACCCCTTCCTCGGCGATGGGCGAATGGGCTGACGAATGGGCGTCTCGCGATCAACCCAATCTTTGGGGTACTGTGCCCCGCGTAGTCGAACTGCAAAGCGAGGCCGGCGCGGCTGGCACCATTCATGGCGCGCTGCAAGCCGGCACTTTGGCTACCACCTTCACAGCCTCGCAAGGCTTGCTGTTGATGCTGCCGAATATGTACAAAATCGCCGGCGAACTCAGTCCGACCGTGTTTCATATTGCCGCCCGCTCGCTGGCTTGTCAGGGCCTGTCTATCTTCGGCGATCACAGCGATGTGATGTCGGCGCGGATGACCGGCTACGCCATGTTGTGCTCCAACTCACCGCAAGAGGTGCAGGATTTGGCGCTGGTGGCTCATGCCGTCTCCTTGCAAAGCCGCATCCCGTTCATGCATTTTTTCGACGGTTTCCGCACCTCGCACGAGGTCGCCAAAATCGTCGAGATCGACGACGGCGTGATCCGGGCGATGATAGACGACAACTGGGTCAGCGAGCATCGCGGCCGAGCCTTGACCCCGGATAATCCGGTGCTGCGCGGTACTGCGCAAAATCCGGATGTGTATTTCCAGGGCCGGGAATCGGTCAACCCTTACTACGCCGCGTTGCCGGACATTGCGCAACAAACCATGGACCGTCTGGCCGGTTTGACTGGTCGTCAATACCGGCTGTTCGAATATGTCGGCTCGCCGCAAGCCGAGCGGGTGATCGTGATTATGGGGTCCGGCGCCGAGGCGGTGGAAGAAACCCTGGATTATTTGAATCGCCAGGGCGAAGCGGTCGGTTTGTTGAAAGTACGCTTGTTCCGGCCGTTCGCGCCGGAGCGTTTGATCGAAGCCTTGCCGGCCAGTTGCCGAAAAATCGCGGTACTGGATCGCACCAAGGAACCGGGCGCCGACGGCGAACCTTTATATAAAGACGTGTTGGGCGCGGTCGCGCAAGCCTTCAGCGACGGCGAAAAATTTACCAGCCTGCCCAAAGTGGTGGGCGGCCGTTATGGCTTGTCCTCCAAGGAATTCACGCCGGGTATGATCAAGGCGGTTTACGACGAACTGAAAAACGCTAAACCGAAGAATCACTTCACGGTCGGGATTCACGACGACGTTAGTCATACCAGTTTAGATTGGGACGCGGCTTACCGCACCGACACCCACGATCAAACCTTTCAGGCCATGTTTTACGGTTTGGGTAGCGACGGCACGGTGGGTGCAAATAAAAACACCATCAAAATCATCGGCGAAGAAACCGATTTATATGCCCAGGGTTATTTCGTTTACGACTCGAAAAAGTCCGGCGCGATTACCGTTTCGCATCTGCGCTTTGGGCCAAAGCCGATTCGCTCTACGTATTTGATCGGTGAGAACGACGCGCAATTCATCGGCTGTCATCAAACCGTGTTCCTGGAGCGCTATGACATGCTGGTCAACGCTGCCGACAAAGCGGTGTTTCTGTTGAATAGCCCGGCGTCGGTCGATGAAGTCTGGGAAACCTTGCCGCGCAAGATGCAGCAGCAAATGCTGGATAAAAAAATCCGCTTTTATCTGATCGACGGCAACGCGGTCGCGGAAAAATCCGGGATGGGCAAACGTATCAACACCATCATGCAGACTTGTTTTTTCGCGATTTCCGGGGTGTTGCCGCAAGAGCAGGCGATTGCCGCGATTAAACATGCCGTCGAAAAAACCTATGGCAAAAAAGGCCAGCGTATCGTCGATTTAAACTTCAAAGCCATCGACGAAACCCTGGCCGGCCTGCGCCATGTGCCGTTACCGAAACAGGCCGACAGCGGTTTCGATATTGCCGCGTTGATTGCCGACAGCGCACCGGAATTTATCCGTCGCGTTACCGGCGAAATCATCGCCGGCCGAGGTGACGCCTTGCCGGTCAGCGCTATGCCGGTAGATGGGACCTTTCCGACCGGCACCGCCGCTTACGAGAAACGCAATCTGGCGCTGGAGATTCCGGTCTGGGAAACCGATCTGTGTACCCAGTGCGGCAAATGCCCAATGGTGTGCCCGCACGCGGCGATCCGCAGCAAAATCGTGCCCAACGAAGCCTTGAGCGATGCGCCCGAGACCTTCAAACACGCGGCCATGCTGGGTAAAGATTTTCCGGCCGGCCTGTCAATCAGTTATCAGGTGGCGCCGGAAGACTGCACCGGCTGCGGTTTGTGCGTGGATATTTGCCCGATCCGCGATAAATCCAACGCCAGCCGTAAGGCCCTGAACATGCGGCCGCAAGCGCCGCTGCGCGAACCGGAAAGCCAAAACTGGGATTACTTCTTGTCCTTGCCGGAATATGACCGCCGCTTGCTAAAAACCAACACCATCAAAGGCTCGATGGTGTTACAGCCTTTGTTCGAATTCTCCGGCGCCTGTGTCGGTTGCGGCGAAACCCCGTATGTGAAATTGGCATCGCAGTTGTTCGGCGATCGCATGGTGGTAGCCAATGCCACCGGTTGCTCGTCGATATATGGCGGCAACTTGCCGACCACGCCCTGGACCAAAAATCCCGAGGGCAGGGGGCCGGCCTGGAATAATTCTCTATTTGAGGACAACGCCGAGTTCGGTTTGGGCATGCGGGTGGCAATCGATAAACAAGCCGAGCATGCGGCCGAATTACTGGTGTCGCTACGAGAAACCTTGGGCGGCGAATTGGTCGATGCGATTTTACACGCCGACCAAGCCGATGAAGCCGGTCTTTACGAACAACGCCAACGTGTGGCCGAGTTGAAGCAGCATTTACCCTCGCTGAAGCAACCGGCTGCCCAGGCATTGTTACCGTTAGCCGATTATCTCTGCAAGAAAAGCGTCTGGATCATCGGCGGTGACGGCTGGGCTTACGATATTGGTTACGGCGGTCTGGATCACGTATTGGCTAGCGGTCGCAACGTGAATATCCTGGTGTTGGATACTGAAGTTTATTCCAACACCGGCGGCCAAACCTCCAAATCTACACCGCTGGGTGCGGTGGCTAAATTTGCAGCCGGTGGTAAGGCTACCGCGAAAAAAGACCTGGCTTTGCTGGCGATGGATTACGGTAATGTGTATGTCGCCCATGTGGCCTACGCCGGCAAGGACACGCAAACCTTGAATGCCTTCCTGGAAGCCGAAGCCCACAATGGTCCGTCCATCATCATCGCCTACGCGCCTTGCATTGCCCATGGTGTGGATTTGTCCAATAATCATAGACAGCAAAATCTGGCGGTGAAAAGCGGGCATTGGCCTTTGTTTAGATTCAATCCCGGCCGCATCCAGCAAGGCAAGAACCCTATGCAACTGGATTCCGCGGAACCGTCGGTGCCACTGCGGGAGTTTGTGATGAGCGAAACCCGCTTCAGCATGCTCTGGCAAAGTCATCCCGATCACGCCGAAGCGTTCTTGAAACAGGCGCAGCAGGACGTGAAAAACCGCTACCGCTACTATCAACAACTGGCCGCGCTGGAATGGAGCGATGCCACCAGCGTCGCGGCCGCCAAAGCCGCACTGAAAGCCGATCTTGCCCAGGAGAGCCAACATGGTTGATTTAACGACAAATTATTTGGGCCTGAAACTGGCGCATCCCCTGGTACCGTCTGCGTCACCGCTGAGCAAGGATTTGGATAGCGCCCGTCGGTTGGAAGATGCGGGGGCGGCGGCCATCGTGATGTCCTCGTTATTTGAAGAAAAAATCGAAGCCGAACAGCAACAGATGGAACGGTTTTTTTACGGACAGGGCATTGGTTACGGCGAAGCCGAATCCTTTCATCCGGTTCCCGATCAGATTCTGACTTATCAAGAGCAATATCTGGAACATCTGCAACGCCTGAAAAGCAGCTTGAGTATTCCGGTGATCGCCAGCCTGAACGGCATTTCTCAAGGAGGCTGGATCGAATACGGTCAAGCTCTGCAACAAGCCGGGGCCGATGCGCTGGAGTTGAATATCTACCATCTGGCGGCTAATGCCGACGAAAGCAGCGAAACCGTGGAAAACCGCTATCTGGATATTCTGCGGGAATTGAAAAGCCGGGTCAGTCTGCCGCTGACCTTAAAACTCGGGCCGCAATTCAGTTCGCCGATTCATTTTGCCCAACGCCTGGAAGCAGCCGGTGCCGACGGTATTGCGATATTCAACCGGTTTTATCAGCCGGATATCGATCTGGAGACTTTGGAAGTGGTGCCGAAGTTGCAATTGTCTACCCAATCGGAAGCCTTGTTGCGCATTCGCTGGACCGCCTTGCTGTATGGTCGGGTTAAAATGTCGCTTGCGGTAACCGGCGGTTTTCATCAGAGTGCGGATGTGATCAAAGCCTTGTTGGCGGGTGCCGACGTCGTGCATTTCTGTAGCGTATTGCTGGAGCAAGGCGTCGGCAAACTCAGCGAAATTCGTGCTGAACTGGAGCAATGGCTAATCGAACATGAATACGAGTCCATTAGCCAATTGAAAGGCAGCGTCAGCCAACAGCACGCCATCGACCCCAGTGCATATGAGCGCGCCAATTACATTCATGTGTTGGACAGTTACACGCCCTCTGCCGGCGTGTTGAGATAGCGTTAAAGCCGTGCGGGATTTGGACGAACTGTTTGCCGGCTTGGCTAAGTCCAAGTTTCGCAGCCAGTTTCATCTGCACGGCAAGGATTTGGATTATTTGGGCATAAAGGGCCTGGAAACGGTATTAAGCCATGCCCAAGACTTTATCGGCAAACGCCTGGCCGCAGCCGAGCCGCGCAACGACGGCAAACAAACCCCGTTTCGCGGCCATCCGGTGTTTGTCGCGCAACACGCCACCGCCTGCTGTTGCCGGGGTTGTCTGGAAAAATGGCATAAAATTCCGCAGGGCAGGGAGTTGAGTGTCGAGGAACAAGCTTACGTCTGTGCGGTGCTAGAGCGGTGGTTAAGGATTGCAGTTGCCGCTAATTAAATTTATTTCCTAACATTGGCAGATCAGCACTCTGCTTGGTTAGACTAAATTCGCGCTTTACCGTTAACGATCTTACAATCTCAACCTGTTCTCCGGATCACGAGCGCAAATGTCATGGGTCAAGAAATTCATGCCGCAGCCTATCAAGATGTCGACTTTCAGCGCTTCCGGCAACGCTTATCCACGGAAACTGAACTACTCGTTAGACTGATCAAAAATCGCGCCTGTTCGGAAGCCGAGCCGGTGGCCGGTTTTGAAGTCGAAGCCTGGTTGTTGGACGACCAGATGCGGCCAGCGCCATTGAATCAGACTTTTCTGCAATCCTTTGCCCATCCCATGGCCGGGCCGGAACTGGCCAAATTCAATATCGAACTCAACACGCCGCCATTGCCTTTGACCGGCGATGCGTTCAGTCGCATGCACAGCGATTTGCAAAGCACCTGGCGCCAAGCCGAACAGCATGCCCGGCAAATGGATTTGAATCTGTTGACGATAGGTACCCTGCCGACTCTGCAACAAAGCGATCTGCACTTGGGCAATATGTCCGATATGAACCGCTACCGGGCCTTGAACCAACAAATTTTGCGCTGCCGGGGACGGCCTATCGTGCTGGATATTTGCGGCCATGAGCATTTGAAAGTTGAGCACCACGACGTCATGCTGGAAGCGGCCACGACCTCCTTTCAATTGCACATCCAAACTCCACTCAGTATCGCCCACCACATTTACAACGCCTCAATTATTGCCTCGGCGGCGATGGTGGCTTTGGACGCGAATGCGCCATTTTTATTTGGCAAGGATCTGTGGGCCGAAACCCGCATCCCGTTGTTCGAGCAGGCTATTGCCACCGGCGGCTATGCCGGCGCCGCCGATGGGCCGTTGCACCGGGTTAGTTTTGGTTCCGATTTTGCCCGGCAGTCGATACTGGAATGCTTTGTCGAAAACCAGCAGCATTTCCCGATACTATTGCCTGAATATTTTGATGACGCACCGGAAGCGTTTCAGCACTTACGCTTACATAACGGCACGATCTGGCGCTGGAATCGGCCGCTGGTGGGTTTCGATGCAGACGGCACTCCACATATCCGCATCGAACATCGCACCCCGGCCGCCGGGCCGACCGTGTTGGACATGATCGCCAATGCCGCGTTTTATTACGGGTTGGTTAAAAATCTAGCCGACGAACGCCAGGTGGGCGGGGCGGAGTTATCCTTCGCCCAAGCCAAGGATAATTTTTATCAAGCCGCGCGGCACGGTTTGGATAGCCATGTCGTCTGGTTTGGTGAACATAAACTACGGTTGGCGGTGCTGATCGAGCAGGAGCTATTGCCGCGTGCCGCTCTGGGATTGCAGGCTTTGGGTATCAGTAGCGCCGACCGAGATAATTATTTGGATGTGGTTCGCCTGCGCCTCGCCAGCCAGCAAACCGGTAGCCAGTGGCAGCGGCGGTTTATCAAGAATAATCCGGGCGAATTTGTGGAGCTGACGCGGGTTTATTTGCAGCGGCAGCGGAGCGAGGAGGCTGTAGCGGTTTGGCGATTGTAGGCGACTGCCGTCAGGCGATCCGCAGATTGGTCGATCATCGTTTGGCGGAACCGTTAGCGTGTCCCGCCAAACGAGGTGATGAAAATTAGTTAAGGAAAGCGCGTCGATAAATGCGGTTCAAACAAAGTGTTCCAGTAAAGAATAACCAGAATGCGGAAGGGATGGGCACTGGGGCAATCACTGTCGAAAAGTAAGCGATACCAGTTGTTCCGTATGATCCTGACCATATCCAATCCGCCGATTGATCGATGCCCGGTAAAGTCCCCCAGGTCGAAAGTGCGGTCTGGCTGTCAAAAGCGGTGGGTGAAAAGTATGGGGCGCCAAAGCCCGTTGTATTCACAAACCAGTTATTCGAGTTCGTCGATAGTGATTGTGTCCCGTTCGAGAACGTGTGGGTCGAGTCAGATAAGTTGAAGCTCCCTAGAAAACCACTTGGGGAGCCGTAAACATCTTGTGCTACAACATGAAGATAGTAAGTCTGACTTGGTTCCAATGCGAAATTGAAAGAACGGGTTATTGGCCAGTAATCTCCTGAGATCAAAAACTCGCCTTGACTGGATTCAGACGTGCTAACGTAAACAGAAAAAGCGTCGTCTACCGTCATCGTGCCACTTAAAATCGTGCTTGCCAAAACACTGTTTGAAGCGAAAATTGCTATAAATAGAAAGGTGGTGAAATATTGTCTGATCATGGTTTTGCCCTATGCGTGATGTATGTTGCTTTGCTTTAAGCAAATAACCTTTGTATTACTAAGCTAGAAACTACTCCAGGTCCGAAAGTGTGTCAATTATTCCGTTTGTAGTCCAAAGAAGAGTATGTCAAAGTCTGTTTGGTTGCTGAACAAGCTGTGGACATAGACGATGTCATGATCGAAGCAAATGACACGGGAAAATCGGTTGCAAATAGTGAATCGCGGGTAACGGTTGCAACGATTCTAGGGTAACTCCGAACAAGCTGATTAAGCTCATGGTTCGATAAACTCACCACGAACGGAATCGACAACATAGCGTTTGCCCTGCAATTATGAGTATTAGTGGAAATGCTAACTTCATCCCAGCACTTATTAGTCGTAAATTTGCCTGGCAATTGATAGTAGCCGAATATTTGGGCATGTTGGTGCTGTAATGCAAACTTGAAAGTTGAGCGCAAACAATTACCTATGCAACCGCTACTACCTGCTGCCCACACACTAAAACAATTCAAAAGCCTCCCCGACGGCCTTCTAGACATTGCCGTCGAAGCCCTGCACAAACTAATCCCCGAACCAACCCTATTCCATCTCCCCGGCAAACGCCCCGAAACCCTTTTTGTCTCCGTCCTGCTGCACGGTAACGAATCCACCGGCTTCCTGGCTGTGCAAAAGCTGTTGCAAAAATATCACGGCCAAAGCTTGCCGCGCGGCTTGACCTTGTTTTTCGGCAATACCCAGGCTGCGCGTTTTAACCTGAGACGCCTTGACTGCCAGCCGGATTTCAATCGCATTTGGCCCGGCACTGCATTGCCGCAGTCGCCGGAGACTGTTTGGGCGGCGCAGATTTGCCAGATCATGCGCCAGCGCGGCGTGTTTGCCAGCGTTGATGTGCATAACAATACCGGCCTGAACCCGCATTACGCCTGCATCAACAAACTGGACAAGGACTTTCTGCATCTGGGTGCGCTGTTCGGCCGTTTGCTGGTGTATTTCACCCATCCCAAGGGTACCCAGTCCAGCGCGTTCGCCGGGTTTTGTCCGGCGGTGACTTTAGAATGCGGCCGGCCCGGTCAGCCGCACGGCACCGAACACGCCTTTCAGTTTCTGGACAGTTGTTTACATTTGCATGAGTTTCCGGTGCAGCCGATTGCGAAGCAGGATGTGGATATTTACCACACCGTCGCGCAAGTCACCGTCGCCGAAGATGTCAGTTATAGCTTTAGCGAAGCTACGGTCGATCTGCGCCTTGATCCGGAACTGGAAAGTCTAAATTTCACTGAGATTCCGGCCGGTACAGTATTAGGTACCACCGATTCCGCGCTGATGCCGTTGATCGCCAAGGACAATGACGGCAAGCCGGTTACCGAACAATTCCTGACGGTTACCGATGGCCAAGTGCAAATCACACGGCCGACGATGCCGTCGATGTTAACGCTGGACGAACGGGTGATCCGCCAGGATTGTTTGTGTTATTTGATGGAGCGCTTGGCTCTGGAGACTGGCATTTGAGTTTTCGCTGCGGCGGGAAGCGGTAAAAACCAAAAGCAAAAGCCTGGACGCCGCCTTGTCGGGAATGGTAGATTCGGTCAGCCGCAACGGTTTTCCAAAGGAGAATAGCGATGTTGAAGTCACTGGATGTGTTATTGGGTTTGTCGGTGGTGATGTTGATCGTCAGCATGGCGGTGACCTTGATCAGCCAGGGAATCCTGAATTTAATGGCCAGCCGCGGTCGCAATCTGCGCACTGGTTTGGCGGACTTACTGGAATTGCTGGATGCCCGTTTTTCCCGAACCGAGGCAGAGGCCATTGCCGCGTTAACCCTGATGCAACGAACTATCGGCGGCCGCTGTAGATGCCGTTTGCCGGATTGGTTGCAGTTTTTTCAGTTTGGCGAAGTGATCTATCGCGAAGAATTCATCAAGATTCTGCTGGATTTGGCGGCTGGCTATGACGTGTCGATCAAAACGGAATTCGAACAGATCAAAGCCAGGCTAGCAAACAAAACCATCAATGTCGGGCAAGCCACGGAAGCGCTGGAAACCAAACTGCTGGAATGTCCGCTGTTTTTTAAGCGATTGGGTATTGAAAGCTTGCTTGCCAAGATCAAAAAAGCCAAGGCCGAATCCAAGAAACAGCAGTATCACAAACTGGAGAAAGTCGTCGCCGAGCAAATCTATCTACTGGATAAATTGAAATCCGTTTTACACGACAACGGCATCGAAGATCCGGCCGCTACCTTGAAAAACACCCGGATGCTGGCTCTGGAATTTGAAAAATCCAATCCTGAACTTGCTCATGATGTGCGCGCTTCGAACGCTTTGTTGCAAGAGGCTACCAGCGAATTTGTAGCGATAATTTGTTTGAATTTCGACCATTTGATCGATCGCGTCAGCGTCAGGTTTACCGCCACCACTCGTGTGGTTAGCGTGGTCAGCGCTGCCCTGGTAGCCATTGCGTTGCAGTTGGACACGGTGTATCTGATCAACCGTCTGTCCATGGACGAGCAAATGCGGTCGGCCTTCGTGGAATTGGCGCCCAAACTGACGGAAGATCCGCAAATAAAGGATGCGGTTCAAACAGCCGATGCCAAAGTTACCGAAGGGCAGGGTGCCGAGGCGCCGACGGAAGACGCTAATAAAGCCAAAGTAGGCATCGATCTGGAAAAGCAAAATTATTATCTCAATTTTCTAGCGACGCAGGGTTTGATCAGCCTGCCCGTCGACCGGGAAAACTGGTGCAAACATTGGAAATTGGTGAGTATTCCCGGTTTGATCTTGTCGATTTTTCTGCTCAGCTTGGGTGGGCCGTTTTGGTATAACGCCTTGAGTAAGCTGGTGCAATTGCGTTCCGGCCTCGCACGTAAGGATGACGAGCAGAAAGCTATCCGTCAAACCACGCAGGCCGTGGGTGGTGGCGATCCGCAAAACCCGGATACTCCGCCAGCCTCCAATCCATTGCAGGGCGAGCGCGGCGATCTGAAGGCGCAGGGTTGAGGAGGGCTTATGGAAAAGCAATGGATAGGCTGCGCACAGGGTAATTTTCGGGTTGGTCGCCCGGCTGGCTTCAAACCGGAAGTCATTGTTCTGCATTCTGCGGATGGCAGTCTGGCAGATGCCAGTATGCGCTACAACAAGCCGGGGGCTTTACAGTCCATGCATTACGCCATCGGCTACAACGGCGAGATTCATCAATACGTCCAGGAAGCCGACACGGCATTTCATGCCGGTTTGGTGGTCAATCCGGCCGCCGAATTTATCAAGCAGCGGCCCAACACCAATCCCAATTTTTTCTCGATTGGTGTTGCCTTAGAAGTGTCGGTGCTTGGCCCGCCTACGGCCACGCAATTAGCGGCATGCTCGAAATTGCTCCGTGAGATTGCCGACCGCTGGCATATCACCGTCGATGGGGATCATGTGATGTCGCATAGCGCGATTCGTGCCTCGGTAAACTGCCCCGGTGCCCGTGTCGATATTGCCAAGCTGATTGCCACTGCGTTGCCCGATCCGGCAGCCGATTTGGTGGCCGGCAAGCAAATCGGCTTGCTGAGTAAAGTAAATCTCCGCAGTCGCGCGTCTGTCAGCGCACCGGTGCTGCGGGTCTTGGATGCCGGCAGTAAAGTCGAGGTCGTCAGCTTTACGGCAGGGGATATGGTATCCGGCAACGGCTACTGGTATCAGGATAAGGATGCTTGTTTTTTCTGGGCAGGGGCCACAGATCGGCCGAATCCGCAAGTGTTGGTAACGCCGAACGAAGGCGAGGCGAGTACCGATACTATGGTGCTCGATGACCAACCCGCCGCTGCGGTCGCCGGTTTGAAGATCAATCGCTCCCGGTTCCGCTTGCCGGCCGGGCAGTTTTTTACCGAGAGGCCGAAAAAAGATCTGATTGTTTTGCACTTCACGGCGGGTTCGTCAGCCAAGTCGGCGTTCGATACCTGGATCGGCGATACGCAACATATTGCCGCAGCCTATCTGGTCGATGTCGACGGCACGGTC
>Ga0123390_1070997_pt1 | contig 28193 bp, 31 predicted proteins | sample T3HHNO3metaT_FD_89918 | JGI IMG/M metagenome (GOLD analysis project Ga0123390, IMG submission 89918) | Methane-oxidizing artificial microbial communities from Washington, USA to study methane cycling - T3-HHNO3 metaT (Metagenome... | ecosystem: Engineered > Modeled > Simulated communities... | reverse complement strand
TCTAAACCTGTTTTTTTGACTCTATGGGAGAGTAGACATGAATTTGAATTTAAAGAAAAGCGTATTACGTTCGGCGATGTTAACGGCATGTTCATTAAGTGCGCTGAGTGCGCACGCAGCAGGCACGATTACATTCGGTGAAGACAAATACGTGAGCATCGGTTTTGGCACCATTGGTAGCTATAGCTCTGTAGAAGATGGTGCAGCTAATGGTGATGACCGCTCTAACGATTTCTCCATGAACAGTGCGCGTATTTACATTTCAGGTTCACTGAATAAATACATTAAAGGCATGTTGAATACAGAAAGCTCAGGTACTGGCGGCGCTACTGAAGTGATTGACGCTAACGTGCAGTTACAAATCACCGATGACATTGCCATTTGGGCAGGTCGTTTCCTCTCTCCAAGTGATCGCGCCAACATGGCAGGCCCTTACTACTCAATGGGTGGCGGCTACTGGGCCAATGTGGCTTCTCGCTATGGCTGGAACGGCGGCACCATTGGTCGTGACGAAGGTGTAGCGATTGTGGGTAGTGCAATGGATAGCCATATCGGTTACTCATTTGGTCTGTTTGAAGGCGACAAGATTTTTAGATTCAGTGGTGTAGGCGCGTTATCAGAAACTGCTGGTGACAAAGACAAATTAATGTATGCCGGTCGTTTGCAGTTTGACTTGTGGGATGCGGAGCCAGGCTATTACGGTACAGGTAACTACTTTGGCGCTAAAGACATTTTAGCCATTGGTATTGCTGGTAGACAAAAAACCGATGGCGCAGTCAGCGCGATCGATGTAGGTGACTACAGCTCTTACAGCGTGGACTTTCTCTTGGAGAAAAAAGACGTAGGCCCAGGCACTTTCTCAGCTGAAGCTGCTTACTACGACTATGACACTGATGACGTGTTCTTAAGTGAGCAAGGTAAAGCGTACTCAGCAGGTGTGGCTTATTTGTTCAATTCTAAAGTGGGCTGGGGCCAATTCATGCCATTTGCACGCTATCAAAAATTTGATTCAGATGCAGCGACAGCAGATACCACCAAGAAATATGAAATTGGTACTAACTATGTAATTGAGCCATATAACGCAACGATTACAGCCGCTTACTCAGACACCAAAGTGACTGGTTCAAGCAGCGTCAATGCAATCACTGTTGCAATGCAATTCCAATTTTAATTGACATCCATTCTTGGAACTTAACTGATCAATATGGAGGGTGAAGGATGAAAACAATCGTCAAGTTAGATTTAGACAAAAAACCATGGGAGCAAGATGGCCAGATTCATAATCGCTGGCATCCTGATCTGCCGATGGTGGCGATGGTAAAGCCAGGCGATGAATTCCGTGTGGAATGTATGGACTGGACTGGCGGCCAAATTGGCAACAACGACAGCGCCAATGACGTACGCGATGTAGATTTAACGCAAGTGCACTATCTAAGTGGCCCGATTGGCGTAGAAGGTGCTGAGCCAGGCGATTTAATGGTGGTGGATATTTTAGATGTGGGTACGTTTGAAGACTCGCAATGGGGCTTTAACGGTATTTTTGCTAAGGAAAATGGCGGCGGCTTTTTAGTTGACCATTATCCGGAAGCACGCAAATCGATTTGGGATTTCCATGGTATTTACACTAGCTCACGTCATGTGCCGAATGTGAAATTTGCCGGCATCATGCACCCGGGTTTAATCGGTTGCTTGCCCTCTAAAGAGTTGTTGGAAAAGTGGAATACGCGTGAAGCTGAATTGATTGCAACAGATCCAGACCGTGTACCAGCATTGGCATTGCCACCTAATCCACAATCTGCAGTCATGGGTAAATTGACAGGCGATGATGCGAAAAAGGCAGCAGCAGAAGGTGCGCGTACGGTACCTCCACGCGATCACGGTGGTAACTGCGATATCAAGAACTTGACTAAGGGCTCTAAGATTTATTTCCCGGTGTATGTGAAAGATGGTGGTCTCTCGATGGGTGACCTGCACTTCTCACAAGGCGATGGCGAAATTACGTTCTGTGGTGCGATTGAGATGGCGGGCTATCTTGATATCAAAGTCAGCTTAATCAAAGACGGTGTGAAAAAGTACGGCATTAAAAACCCAATCTTTCAGCCCAGCGTCTTAACGCCTACTTATCGTGATTACATCATTTTTGAAGGTATCTCTGTCGATGAGCAAGGTAAGCAGCATTACCTAGATGTGCATGTGGCATACCGTCAAGCTTGTTTGAATGCCATTGAGTACATGAAGAAATTTGGCTACACCGGCGCCCAAGCACTCTCGATTTTAGGCACCGCGCCAGTGGAAGGGCATATCAGCGGCATTGTGGATATCCCTAACGCTTGTGCAACGCTGTGGTTACCAACTGAGATTTTCGACTTTGATATGAAGCCGAACGCAGATGGACCAAAAATCATGGTGAAACAAGGCGTTGATACCGCCAAAACAAGTTAAGGAGTTTGCAAATGCCCATGTATGAATATGAATGTGACAGCTGCGGCGTGTTTAGTGCGCTACGCAGAATGAGTGAATGCAGTGAACCTGCTTTTTGCCAAGAGTGCGGCGCTGAAAGCCCACGCATTATGTCAGTCCCACGCTTAGCCATCATGGGCAAGCAGCAACGTGAGGCGCATGAGCGCAATGAAAAGTCTGCACATGATCCTAAAGTTGGTCGACGTTCCAGTTGCGGTTGCACCGGGTCACACACCTGCAAAACCACTACTAAAGTGAACGAAGACACTGGCAAAGCTGCGCTGCAAGTACAAACCAAAAAAACCGCTAGACCTTGGATGCTTGGGCATTAGTCAAGCCGATGAAGTAAAGCGAATTGAGTTGAAGTAAGTTTAGTTTTAAATATTTTTAATTTTTACAGTTTGATTTTTTAAACAGGAGACACAGCAATGAGTACCTTTAACAGACGTAGTTTTATGAAAGCGGGTGGCGCGCTAGTTGGCGCACTGCTAGCAGTGGGTGTGATTTCCAGCCATGCTTTGGCAGCGGATTTTCCAACCGCTAAAGTGAACACTACAGGCTTAGCCGTGACGGATACCACAGTCAAAGTAGGTATCTTGCACTCAGCTACCGGCACGATGGCGATCAGCGAAACCGGTTCTATCCAAGCTGAAAAATTAGCGATTGAGCAAATCAATGCGATGGGTGGTATTTTGGGCCGCAAAATTGAAGTGATTCAAGAAGACGGTGCTTCAGACTGGCCAACATTTGCTGAGAAATCTAAAAAACTATTGGTAAAAGATAAAGTGGCTGCGGTTATGGGCTGCTGGACATCTGCTTCACGTAAAGCGGCATTACCGGTATTTGAAAAAGAGAATGGCTTACTGTTCTACCCAACGTTCTATGAAGGTTTAGAGCAATCTAAAAACGTGTTCTACACAGGCCAAGAAGCAACACAACAGATTCTTGCAGGGTTGGATTGGATTGCTAAAGAGAAGAAAGCGAAAACGTTCTACTTGATTGGTTCTGATTACATCTGGCCACGTACTTCGATGAAAATTGCCCGTAAACACATTGAGCAACACTTAAAAGGCACAGTGGTGGGTGAAGAGTACATTGCTTTGGGTGATACACAATTTGGTTCTGTGATTAACAAAATCAAACTGAAAAAACCAGACGTGATTTACGCAGCTGTAGTAGGTGGTAGTAACGTAGCATGGTTTAAACAACTGAATGCTGCTGGTTTAAATTCAGCTAAACAAACGATGTTAACCATCTCAGTGACTGAGGATGAAGTGTTAGGCATTGGCGGTGAAAACTTAGCTGGTTTCTACTCAGCCATGAAGTACTTCCAATCTCAAGATAACCCGGCCAACAAGAAATTTGTGGCTGAGTTTAAAAAGAAATGGGGTCCTAACTCTGTGATTGGTGACGTGACACAAGCTGCTTACTTAGGCCCATGGTTGTACAAAGCTGCGGTTGAGCGTGCAGGTAGCTTTGACGTAGACAAAGTACAAGCTGCTTTACCAGGTTATGAGTTCAAAGATGCACCAGAAGGCCCTGTGACTGTAGAAGCTAACCATCACTTAACGACTAAATTACGTATTGGTCAATGGGGTAAAGATGGTCAAGCGAAAGTGGTTTACACCTCTGGTTACATCAAACCTGATCCATTCCCAAAAGGTTATCAATAGTTGTCTGATGCGTGGTTTAGACCACGCACCTGAGTAGTCAATATGCGGCAGTCTGTGATCAGGTTGCCGCAATTTGCAGGCAAATAGTAGTAGGTTGAGATGTGTGGGTTCAGTTTATTTCATTAGTAGGTTTTGAGTAGGAGGCCGGTATGTTTGGTTATTCAATGGCAGATATAGGCAATATTGTGGTGATGCAGGGTTTCTCTGGCCTGAGCATGTTTACAGTGTTGCTCCTCATGGCACTTGGTCTCGCAATTATTTTCGGGCAAATGGGTGTAATTAATATGGCACACGGTGAGTTTATGGCAATTGGTGCCTATACCACGGTGATGATTTCCAAGTTGGCGGCCAATTATGGCTTTGTAAACTATTACTTCGTGTTTGCGATTCTCATCGCATTCGCCCTAGCGTTTGCAGTGGGGTACTTCATTGAATTTATCATGATACGGCATCTGTATAAACGGCCACTCGATACGCTGTTAGCGACTTGGGGCTTGAGTTTGGTGATGCAACAAATCTTCCGCTCAACGTTTGGCGCAAAAGAAGTGAGTGCTGAGTTGCCAGAATGGATGTTGGGTTCGTTTAAGCCAACACCAGACATTGATATTCCCATTAACGGGGTATTCGTGATGTTCTTAGCCATCATTGTCACGGCTGGGGTGTACTTGTTTATGTATCGCTCACGCTGGGGTCTACGTGTACGTGCCACCGTGCAAAACCGTGTGATGGCAGGCGCTGTTGGTATCAATACCAGTAAAGTGGATCGTATGACCTTTGCCTTAGGCTGTGGGATTGCAGGGATTGCAGGTGCTGCGTTTACCACGATTGCTTCTACCGGCCCAACCACAGGCACACTCTATATTGTAGATAGCTTTATGGTGGTGGTGTTTGGTGGTGCAGCCAGCTTGATGGGTACGATCGCCTCCGCGTTCGGTATTGCACAAGCACAATCAATCTTGCAGTTCTTTATGACTAGCTCGATGGGTAAGGTGTCTACATTGTTGGTGATTGTAGGGATTTTGATGATGAAGCCAGAAGGTTTGTTTGCTTCGAAACTACGTAAGTAATACTGCAAGCAAGTGTGATCAAAAGCAAGTATTACAAATAGTAAGTAGTGCCACAAATTTTGTTTGACGTAGATGAGGAGAACATAGATGAATGCCATATTAAGTAAGTTAAGTTCGAGTGAACTGCTGGGAGGCAAGAAAGGGTTGTTAGGGTTAGCGGTGCTGGCTGCCGTTATCTTTGTCGCCCTACCACTTGGTGTCGATATATTCAGGCTGAATTTAGTCGGTAAATACCTGACCTACGCCTTTGTTGCAGTGAGTTTGGTGTTGTTGTGGGGTAACGGTGGGATTCTGAGTTTAGGCCAAGGCATCTTCTTTGGTCTAGGTGGATACGGCATGGCAATGTTCATGAAGTTAGAAGCCTCAGATCCGATTAGTACCAAAATCCAAACCACACCTGGCATCCCCGACTTTATGGACTGGAACCAGTTGACTTCCATTCCATGGTTTTGGGAGCCGTTCAAGAGCTTGCCTTTAACCATATTGGCTATCTTGGTCATCCCTGCCTTATTTGCTTACATTATCGGTTTTGCCATGTTCAAGCGTCGTGTAGGCGGTGTGTACTTCGCCATCATTACCCAAGCCATTGCCTTAATTTTAAGTATCTTGATTGTCGGTCAACAAGGCTTAACTGGTGGCGTAAACGGTATTACTGACCTCAAAACCATGTTGGGTTGGGATACACGTACCGATAGCGCAAAATACATCTTGTACTACGTCAATGGCATCTTGTTATTCGGTTGCATCTTGCTTTCCAGATACATTTTAACCAGTAAGTTTGGCATGTTGTTATTGGCGATGCGCGATAAAGAAGAGCGCGTGCGCTTCTCTGGCTACGACGTATCTGATTTCAAAATCTTTATCTTTTGTATCGCTGCCATGATTTCTGCGATTGGTGGCGCCATGTTTACCTTGCAGGTCGGCTTCATGTCACCTTCGTTTGTGGGCATTGTGCCATCCATTGAAATGGTGATTTTCTGTGCGGTAGGCGGGCGTATCTCCTTGATTGGTGCGGTATACGGTACCTTGTTAGTCAACTACGGTAAAACCTTCTTCTCAGAAACGTATCCAGAATTGTGGTTGTTCCTGATGGGCGGCTTGTTCATGGCGGTGGTGATGTTCTTCCCAAATGGTTTAGCAGGGTTGTGGGATCAACATGCTAGAAAACTCAAGTTCATGAAACGGTTTTATGACGACACGCCAGAACCGGAAAAGATTGAGCCTACGCTGTCACACATTGAAGCGCCTGTAGCTAAAAAAGAGAAACCCGCCAAAGTGGCCAATATGAAGGGAGCAAAAGCATGAGTAATACAGACTTTGTATTGTCCATCGAAGACCTGACGGTATCCTTTGATGGGTTTAAGGCGGTAGATAACCTCACCATGTACATCGATAAAAACGAGTTACGTGTGGTGATTGGGCCAAACGGTGCAGGTAAAACCACGGTGCTGGATTTGATTTGCGGTAAAACCAAGTCCACATCAGGTTCTATCAAGTTCATGAATAAAGAGCTCACCAAACTTTCTGAGCACGAAATTGTGCGTGAAGGCGTAGGCCGTAAATTCCAAACGCCTTCGATCTACGAGAACTTATCGGTGTATCAGAACTTGGAAGTGTCCTACCCCAAAGGGCGTGGCGTGTTTGGTAGCCTGACATTTAAGCGCACGGCCGAGGTTGAAGCACAAGTACGTAAAGTGGCAGAAGAAATCATGCTCACTGACTTACTGGATTTAGAAGCGGCCTTATTGAGTCATGGCCAAAAGCAATGGCTGGAAATCGGCATGTTGCTGATGCAAGATCCAGAGTTGCTGATGCTGGATGAGCCAGTGGCAGGCATGAGTGCAAAAGAACGTGACCAAACAGCCGAGTTACTGAATAAAATTTGCAACAACCGCTCTGTGCTGGTGATTGAGCATGACATGGAATTCGTCAAAAAGATCGCCCATAAAGTGACCGTATTGCACCAAGGCAAGATTTTGGCCGAGGGCTCTATGGACAAAGTGCAAGAAGATGAAAAAGTGATTGAAGTGTATTTAGGTCATTAATTAATAGGTCATTAGGAGAACCCGCATGTTTGAAATTGAAAATTTGCAAGTCAGCTATGGCCAAAGCCAAGTCATTCATGGCTTGAATATTACCGCCAATAAAAACGAAACACTGGCCATCATGGGCCGTAACGGCATGGGTAAAACCACCTTATTCAAATCGTTGATGGGCATTCTGCCAAGCAAATCGACAAAAGCCATGGTCGATGGCGTAAGTTTACAAGGTGCGGACACTTATCAACGTGTAGCGAGAGGCTTGGCCTATGTGCCGCAAGGCCGTATGATTTTCCCCAGCATGACAGTGCAGGAAAACATTGAAACGGGTTTGGAAAAATCAAAATCGCGTGAAATCCCTGAAGATATTTATGCGTTGTTTCCTGTCTTGTTTGATATGCGTAAACGCAAAGGCGGCAATTTGTCGGGTGGTCAGCAGCAACAGTTGGCTATTGCACGTGCTTTAGTCACCAATCCAAAAGTGCTGTTATTGGATGAACCAACGGAAGGGATTCAACCTTCCATTATTAAAGACATTGCCCGCGTGTTGAATGAGATACGTAAAATGCGTGAGATTACCATTATCGTTTCCGAGCAAGTGCTGAGCTTTACCATGGAGGTGGCGGATCGCATCATTGTGATTGATAAAGGCAAGTTCATTCATGAAGATAAACGTGGCGAAGTCGATGCGGCCAAAATCAAAGGGTATCTGTCTGTTTAAGCATGGGTGGTTGTATTTGGCTGTACTCGTAAAGTTAGATTTTGTGGCATGATGTGGCGATGGATGATGCGCAAATCAAAAGTGAGTTAACTGAATGCTTAGCCCAAGTGCTAGGTACCCCTCCCAGGCATTGGGCGGCACATTTAACCCTTAGATTTGCGCATCATCAAGTCGCGCAGCAGCAAGACGTAAACCAAGGGTCGCGTAGTTTTCTAGCGTTTAAGCAGCACCGTGGCCCTTTGGTATTGCAAAAGAGTTTGCATCCAGAAGGGCAAGCCGTCTGTCACGGTGTAATAGTGCATCCGCCGGGTGGTGTTGCGGGTGGTGATGCGCTCACATTAGAGGTAACGCTTGAACCACAAGCGCACGCTTTGTTGACCACACCAGGCGCAGGCAAATGGTACAAAGCCAATGGGCAGCCCGCCAGTCAACATTTACATTTTTCTTTGGCAGACAATGCTTGCCTAGAGTGGTTGCCACAAGAGAATATTCTATTCGATGGTGCGCAAGTGGATTTTTCTGCCCGCATTGATTTAGCGGCAGATGCCCGTTACGCAGCATGGGATATTGTTTGTTTTGGCAGGCAAGCACAACAAGAGCGCTGGCAAACTGGGCATATGCACCAAAATCTTGCCATTTATAGGCAACAAAAACTCATTTGGCGCGAAGTGGGTGCATTGACGCCACATAATCGATGTATGCAATCTATCGTAGGATTAAGTGGCAATCCAGTATCTGCAAGCTTTATCGTGGTGGCTGGTACTGTACCGGTAGAAGTGATTGAAGCGTGCAAGGCAGTACAACCAAATTTGGCATTGGATTTGCAAGCACGGTATGGAGTCACTGCGTTGCCAGAGGTATTTTCAGCACGCTATGTAGGGCAATCTGCACAAACCGCCAAACAGTATTTTGAGCAATTGTGGCAGCTACTACGCCCTTGGTATGCGGGTCGTGAAGTTACTAGGCCAAGAATCTGGAATACATAGAGTTTGAATACATAATCAATCAACATGAAGCATGAGATGCGTTAGATGGAACTGACTCCTAGAGAAAAAGATAAGCTGCTGATATTTACTGCAGGATTGTTAGCAGAGCGTCGTAAAGGACGTGGATTAAAGCTCAATTACCCAGAGGCCATTGCGTACATCTCTGCCGCCATTATGGAGGGTGCACGCGATGGTAAAACGGTCGCTGAACTCATGAGTTATGGCGCGACACTACTGAGTCGTGATGATGTCATGGAGGGTATTGCGGAGATGATTCCCGATATTCAAATTGAAGCGACGTTTCCAGATGGGACGAAGCTAGTCACCGTTCATCACCCAATCCCATAAAAATGATAATCACGTCACCATACTGCGTTGCTTGCAAACAATCCCTCCTTACATATTTTGTATATGCCGCGTCGGTCTTTTTTGCGCGTGTCTTGTCTGGCTTAGTGCTAATCATTTTTAGATATAAGAGGTTGTTATGATTCCAGGTGAAATGAAAATAGACAGCGGCGACATTCTCTTGAATGTAGGGCGTCAGGTCGTTACCTTGCATGTGGCGAACAAAGGCGACCGGCCTATTCAAGTCGGCTCACATTATCATTTCTTTGAAACCAATGATGCGCTCGATTTTGATCGGAAATCGGCTTATGGGTTTCGTTTGAATATCGCAGCTGGTACGGCAGTCCGTTTTGAGCCAGGTCAAACGCGCACCGTTGAATTGGTAGCGTTAGCGGGTGATAGAAAAGTATATGGCTTTGCAGGCAGAGTGATGGGTGCTCTTTCGGAATGAAAAATCAGCCGCTCAGTCATCTGGTGTTAAAAAGTCACCGCCAACATCCTCATTTACTCTATGTAAACTCCGGTGTTGTCGCTGCCTTTTCGCCTACGCTTACTTTCGCTTTGAGATTTTTCAAGGATTGAGTTGAATGACTTTAAAAATAGACAAACAAGCCTATGCCGAAATGTTCGGTCCCACCGTGGGCGATAGGGTGCGCCTAGCCGATACTGAGCTTTGGGTGGAGGTAGAAAAAGACTACACCGTGTACGGCGAGGAAGTGAAGTTTGGTGGCGGTAAAGTGATACGTGACGGCATGGGGCAAGGGCAGTTGGTGTCTGCTGATGTGGCTGATACGGTGATTACCAATGCGTTAATCATCGACTATTGGGGCGTGGTGAAGGCCGATATTGGTATTAAAGCTGGGCGTATTTCTGCGATTGGTAAAGCAGGCAATCCGGATATCCAGCCAGAAGTGACCATAGCGATTGGCGCAGGCACTGAGATTATTGCAGGTGAGGGCATGATCGTCACCGCCGGCGGCATTGATACGCATATTCACTTTATTTGCCCACAACAAATTGAAGAAGCGTTGATGTCGGGCGTGACGACCATGATAGGCGGCGGTACGGGCCCAGCCACCGGCACCTTTGCTACCACTTGTACGCCAGGACCTTGGCATATTCACCGCATGTTACAGGCGGCCGATGCTTTCCCCATGAACTTGGGTTTTTTAGGCAAAGGCAATGCCAGTTTGCCAGAACCTTTGCGTGAACAAATCACGGCAGGTGCCATAGGCTTAAAACTACATGAAGACTGGGGCACCACACCTGCCGCCATTGATAACTGTTTAAGCGTGGCAGAAGAAATGGATGTGCAAGTGGCGATCCATTCTGACACCTTGAATGAGTCTGGCTTTGTGGAAACTACCATTGGTGCATTTAAAGACCGCACCATTCATACCTTCCATACCGAAGGTGCTGGCGGTGGTCACGCGCCAGATATTATCAAAGCAGCTGGTTATGCCAATGTGTTGCCATCTTCCACCAACCCGACTCGGCCATTTACCGTGAATACCATTGATGAGCATTTGGATATGCTCATGGTTTGTCATCATTTAGATCCCGCTATTGCCGAGGATATTGCGTTTGCTGAAAGCCGCATCCGCCGCGAGACCATTGCAGCAGAAGATATTCTGCATGACTTAGGTGCGTTTTCTATGATGTCCTCAGACTCGCAAGCCATGGGGCGTGTGGGCGAAGTGATTATTCGCACTTGGCAGACTGCACATAAAATGAAAGTGCAACGCGGTCCACTTAAAGAAGATTCTGAGCGTAACGATAACTTCAGAATCAAACGTTACATTGCTAAATACACCATTAACCCTGCGCTGACGCATGGCATTGCGCATACAGTGGGTTCGATAGAAGTCGGTAAGCTGGCGGATTTAGTGCTATGGCGCCCTGCCTTTTTTGGCGTTAAACCTTCTACCATATTAAAAGGCGGCATGATCGCTGCCGCTGCCATGGGCGACCCGAATGCGTCTATCCCAACACCGCAACCCGTGCATTATCGCCCTATGTTTGGTGCCTATGCAGGTGGTTTAAAAACGGCGGTAACCTTTGTCTCGCAAGCCGCATTAAGCAATCCAGAAATAGCTGCACTTGGCTTGCAAAAACCATTGGTGGGTATTAGCGGCACGCGCCATGTCAAAAAGAAAGACATGATTCACAATGACTGGATGCCGACGATTGATGTAGACCCGGAAACATATCGCGTATTGGCCGATGGCATGGATTTGGTCTGTGAACCGGCCACAGTATTGCCGATGGCGCAACGTTACTTCTTATTTTAATCATGCTACATATTACTGAACGCATTACGCTAGCTACGCACATTGACGACTACTTAGAACTGCCGTTTGATAAACGCCAGAAAAGTCGATTACGGGTCATATTGAAATCCGGCACGGAAGCGGCTTTGTTTTTAGACCGGGGCATTATTCTGCGTGGTGGCGATTTATTGAAATCAGAATCCGGCACGGTAATACAAATCGTCTCTGCGCAAGAGCCTGTATGTGATGTGACCGCAGCAAGCACACAGGCTTTGATGTGTGCCGCTTATCATTTGGGCAACCGCCATGTGCCACTGCAAGTAGGCGATGGCTGGCTGCGTTTAGAGCAAGATTATGTACTCAAAGAAATGTTGCTGGGTTTGGGCATGCAAGTCACAGAGAGCCAAGCGCCGTTTGAGCCAGAAGCCGGTGCTTACGGTGGTGGTCATCGCCATGGACATGATGACGACGCGATGACCAATCTACGTCCCCTGGAACAATTAAAGCAACAGTCAAAGCGTCGACTCAAACATGGCTAATGCACCACAATCACATGTGCTGAAATCAAGTCTGGCGCTGAGTCGCTTATTGCAATTGGCGAGTCCCATGCTGCCGGTAGGCGCATATAGTTATTCGCAAGGCTTAGAATGGGCGATTGAATGTGGCGAGGTGCATGATTTAGCCAGTGCAGAAACTTGGATTGGTGATGTGCTGCATATTTACCAAGCGCAGTTTGAGTTGCCTGTGCTGCATCGTTTATATGGCGCGTGGCAGGTGGGTGATATGCAAGCTGTGCAAACTTGGGATGCGTTTTATCAAGCGGGGCGGGATACGGCGGAAGCCTTGGCTGAGACACGCCAAATGGGCTATTCGCTATGTCGTTTGCTTAATGACTTGCAAGAAATGCCCGATGCCTTGATGGGTCAAATACATAGTTTGCAGTCGCCGGCTTTCCCAACCATCTATGCCGCCATTGCACAGCATTGGCAAATCCATGTGCAAGATGCATTACAAGGCTACGTGTGGGGGTGGCTAGAAAATCAGGCCAGTGCCGCGATGAAAACAGTGCCATTGGGCCAAGTAGCCGGGCAAAAAATCTTGCTGCATTTGGGGCAATCGCTACCACAAGTCGTTGCAGATGCCATGCAGTTGCCAGATGAAGCCATCAGCAACTTAAATCCTTTGCTTAGTATCGCAGGGTGCAGACACGAAACGCAGTACAGCAGATTATTTAGGTCTTAATTGAGTTCGTAGAGGTAAAAAATGACAGTGCAATTAAAAGAAAAAGTGCCAGCAGTAAGCTATCAAGAGCCCTTACGTGTCGGCATTGGTGGACCAGTCGGCTCTGGTAAAACTGCGCTTACGTTGGCCTTGTGCAAGCGCCTGCGCGATGTCTATAACATTGCCGTGGTGACCAATGATATTTACACCAAGGAAGATGCGGAATTTTTGACCCGCAACGAAGCCTTATCGCCAGAGCGCATTATTGGCGTAGAAACTGGCGGTTGCCCACACACGGCGATACGAGAAGACGCTTCAATGAATTTAGAAGCCGTCGCGCAACTCAGTCAACGCTTTCAAACCTTAGATATCGTATTTGTGGAAAGCGGTGGCGATAACCTTGCAGCGACGTTCAGCCCAGAACTTTCTGACTTAACGATTTATGTGATTGATGTAGCGGCTGGTGAGAAAATTCCCAGAAAAGGCGGGCCTGGTATTACCAAATCAGATTTGTTGGTGATTAACAAAATTGACTTAGCGCCGATGGTGGGTGCCTCACTGGAAGTCATGGATAGAGATGCGAAACGCATGCGCGGAGAACGCCCATTTATTTTTACCAATCTCAAGATTGGTCAAGGCTTAGAAGAGATAGTGCGGTTTATTGAAAAACAAGGATTAATGTTGTAAAGGGCTATGATGAAAAAACAATTCACACTAAGTATTGTACTGTCGCTATTCTCTGGTTTTGCGCTGGCGCACCCGGGACACGGATTGACTCACGGATTTACTGCCGGATTACTGCACCCGCTATTAGGTTGGGATCATCTATTGATGATGTTGGCCGTTGGGGTATGGGCCGCCAATGTGGGTGGAAAAGCGCGCTGGCAATTGCCGCTGACCTTTGTCTGCACAATGTTGTTAGGTGCATTGCTAGGTATGGCTGGTATTGCAATAGGGGGCGTGGAGTCTACCATTGCTGCTGGTTTGATCGCGTTGGGCGTGGTGTTGATGACGCGTTTTGCTATTCACCGTGAATTGCAACTGCTGTTGACTGCGCTATTTGCGTTGATGCACGGCTTGGCACATGGTACGGAGTTGTATCAGGACAAAATGGCCAATATGGCGCTGCCTTTGTTGGGGATGCTGATTGCTACCGCTGGATTACATGGCTTGGGTTATGTGCTGGGCATGCAGCGCCACCGCTTACTCACGCTCTCGCAATCATTGCTGGCTGGACTCATGCTAGGGTTAGGTGCTAACCTGTTGCTCACGGTTTAACCTACTTTAACGATGGTTGGTGTGTGATGCACCGCTTGTTCAATCATCACGTCACGTGATATACGTTATTTAACGTACATATCAACTTTTGCTCATTGATTAAGATGTGGCTGGCCTCGTTCTGCCTAGGAATTTCGGCCAAGGAATAGATATTGCTTATTTACAAGCGTTAGACCACTTCTACATCATGAGGAATCTCGTTTGGCAACAGCAGAACTCAATGCGCGCGAAGCGCCGCAGGCAGAGCCCACACAGCGTATTGTGAAGATTCGTCGCGACTACAATACCTGGGTCGCTAACGAATCTATCGAAGATTATGCTTTACGTTTTACGCCGCGCTCCTTTCGTAAATGGTCAATTTTACGCGTATCTAACACCGCGCTAGGTGCAATCTCATTTTTGGTGTTAGAAGCAATTGGCGGCACGATTGCTGTCAATTATGGGTTTATCAACGCATTTTGGGCGATATTGGCAGTTGGCGCAATTATTTTTCTTACCGGTTTGCCGATTAGTTATTACGCAGCTAAATATGGCTTAGACATGGATTTGCTCACCCGTGGTGCCAGCTTCGGCTATATCGGTTCCACGATTTCCTCGTTTATCTATGCCTCGTTCACCTTTATTTTATTTGCCTTAGAAGCCGCCATCATGGCCTATGCGCTAGAGTTGTACTTCCAAATGCCGCTCTATATTGGTTATCTGGTGAGCGCGCTGGTGGTGATTCCGCTGGTGACGCACGGGATTACGTTGATTAGCCGCATTCAAATGATTACGCAGCCTATCTGGCTGGTACTGATGTTTCTGCCATTCATTGCCATCTTGCATCATGATCCGGATATCTTATCTAAACTTAGTATGTTTGCCGGTGTATCGGGGCAAGCGGGCGAGTTTAACTTGCACATGTTTGGTGCAGCAACAGCGGTTGGCGTAGCACTTATTCCCCAAATTGGTGAACAGGTCGACTTTCTAAGGTTTATGCCGGACAAAACGGTGCAAAATCGATGGCGTTGGAACATTGGCGTGCTCATGGCTGGGCCAGGCTGGGTATTCTTAGGCATGCTCAAAATGCTTGGCGGCGTACTGCTAGCTTACCTGGTGATACAAAGTGATATGTCGTTTCAATCTGCAGTAAACCCCACACACATGTATTTGGTTGGCTTTAACTATGCATTTAGCTCATACGATGTAGCCTTGGCCGTGACCGCTTTATTTGTGGTGGTATCACAAATTAAAGTGAATATGACCAATGCCTATGCCGGCTCATTGGCATGGTCTAATTTCTTTGCGCGGCTCACGCATAGTCATCCCGGGCGTGTGGTGTGGGTGGTATTCAATGCGGTCATTGCCATCATGCTGATGGAGTTAGATGTATTTAAAGCGTTAGAGCAAGTGCTAGGCTTGTACTCCAATATTGCTATTGCTTGGATTACCGCAGTAGTGGCAGATTTGGTGATTAATAAACCGTTGGGACTCAGCCCCAAAGGCATTGAGTTTAGGCGCGCTTACTTATATGACATCAATCCGGTTGGCGTCGGCACCATGTTTCTGGCGTCGGCGATTTCGATTGCAGCGTTCTCTGGGGTATTTGGCGAGACACTGACCGCGTTCTCATCATTTATTGCCTTGGGTACAGCGCTCATTACTTCGCCCTTGATTGCTTGGCTGACCAAGGGCCGTTACTACATTGCACGTAAACCTTTCGTGTTTCCCACCACTAAACGCATGCAAAAATGCGTGGTGTGCGAGCGAGAATACGAGACTGATGACATGGCGCACTGTCCGGCATATCAGGGTGCAATCTGCTCTTTGTGTTGCTGTCTGGATGCACGCTGCAATGATGCGTGCAAGCCGCATGCAAAACTCTCGCAACAATGGATAGACGTGAACAAGTTTTTTCTGCCTAAGTCGCTGTGGCCGCATATCAAAGGCGGGGTTGCTCATTATTTGCTGCTGATGACCATTGCTTTAGGATTTTTTGGTGCAGTGCTTGGTTTGATTTACTTCCATGAGACCTTGATATTAGAAGGCACTGCCTCCGAGCTGTTGCCGCAACTACGTAGCGGCTATCTCAAAGTGTTTGCCGCCTTGGTGTTTGCTAGTGGAATTGTAGCGTGGTGGTTAGTGCTCACTACCGAGAGTCGGCGTGTGGCGCAAGAAGAGTCTAACCGACAAACCGGCTTGCTATTGCGTGAAATTGATCTGCATAAACAAACCGACACTGAGTTGCAGTTGGCCAGACATTTGGCCGAACAAGCCAATAAAGCAAAGAGCCGTTATATCACGGGGATCAGTCATGAGTTACGCACCCCGCTCAATAGTATTTTAGGTTACGCACAATTGCTCGATAATGATGCATCTATCCCTGAGCATCGCCGCCAAGCGATACGTGTCATCAGTCGAAGTGGTGAGCACTTACTATCGCTGATTGAGGGGACATTAGACATTGCGCGCATCGAGAGTGGCAAGCTCACATTTGATACCAAGCCACTCAAGTTCCCCGAGTTTATTCACCAAATTGTCAGCATGTTTGAACTGCAAGCGCGTAATAAAGGTCTCTATTTTAAATTTGAACAGCGTGGAGAATTACCCGCTTTGGTGCGTGCAGACCAAAAACGGTTGACGCAGATTCTTATTAACTTATTGGGCAACGCGGTTAAATTTACCAAAGAGGGCGGCATTACTTTCCGCGTCAGTTATGCGCGTGAAATCGCCCATATCGAAATTCAAGACACTGGCCCTGGCATCAAACCTTCCGAGTATCAAAAGATATTTGAGCCATTTGAACGTGGCAGTGCCGCAGAGCAAATCAATATCGGTGGTACCGGTTTGGGTCTGACCATCAGCAAGCTCTTAACAGAATTAATGGGTGGTGAGATTCACTTTAAGAGCGAGCAAGGTAAGGGCACGCAGTTTGAAATCCGCCTGTTTTTATCACAAATTCGACAAGATGTAGAGGTAGAACCTGCCGTTTACCGTAAGCGAGTAGGGTATCGTGGATTGCGTCGCAAAGTGCTGGTGGTAGATAACGAGCAAGTGGATCGGGAGTTGGTGATCAATATTCTTGCGCCTTTGGGCTTTGATGTCGCACAAGCGGCAACCGGAAAAGAATGTGTCGATATGTATCAGCAGTTTAAACCGGATATCATCCTCATGGATTTGGCGATGCCAGTGATGGATGGCTGGGAGGCTTCTTATATCATTCGTAAAGTGCATCATTCCAATATCCCGATTGCTATTGTCTCGGCTAACGCATACGACAAAAATCTGGAAAATGCGGCAGGGATTGATAGCCAAGACTTTATGGTGAAGCCGGTGAATGTAGAAGACTTGCTGGATTGGATTGGCAGCAGGCTGTCGATTGAGTGGATAAAAGAAAATCACGATACACGTAACCTAGTTGTACCAACCATTGACGCAATGAGCGACGATACGATTACAATGCCAGAGTCGCATCATTTGCAGGATATTTTGTCACTGGTCAATATGGGGTATGTCAAAGGCATACACCAAAAACTGGATGAGATTGAGCAGTTAAACCCTCAATATCAATCCTTTATTGCATTAATGAAGCAACTGGTCGGTCAATTTAAATTAGAAGCAGTGAAAAAATATATTGAAGACGTAAAACAATGAATACCCTTACACAAACACCCACGGTGCTCATCGTAGATGATGTGCTGGACAATTTGGCCTATTTGCATGATGCACTGGATGAGTCCGGCTATATGGTACTGGTTGCCGATAGCGGGCAGACGGCATTGCAACGCGCGAACGATGCGCAACCCAATGTTATCTTGCTGGATGCGATGATGCCCGGCATAGATGGATTTGAAACCTGCCGCCAATTAAAAGCCAATAGTCTGACTCGGCATATCCCGGTCATTTTTATGACGGGGCTGACTGAAGCTGAGCATGTGGCGGCTGGCTTTGAGGCGGGCGGGGTGGATTATGTGACCAAGCCGATTCGACCTAAAGAGGTGTTGGCTAGGATTGCCTCGCATCTGCAAACGGTCAAGCTCATGAACCAAGCGCGCAGTGCGCTGGATGCGTTTGGCCAAGCGGCTATTGCGATTACACCGCAAGACGGAAAAATTGTCTGGCAAAGCCCACTGGCCAGACAATGGATGCAACGCTATTTTTATGAAAGTGGGTTGCATGCTGCAGACACCACGCCAGAGCCCATGTTGAATTGGTTGCAAAATATGCAGCAAGCCAACGCTGAGCGTACGCAAGCGTTGAACATGATTAAAGGCTCTAGTCGCTTAACCTTGAGCCTTGCTGATGATAGCAGTGATGAACAGTGGATTATTTTGCTGAGTGAAGAGTCTGATGAAGCCCAAATTCAAGCGCTGACAAGCACCTTTGGTCTCACCAAACGCGAATCAGAAGTGCTGTATTGGGCGATCAAAGGTAAAACCAATCGTGATATTGGCGATATTTTGGGCACCAGCCCGAGAACAGTCAATAAGCATTTGGAGCATGTGTTTTCCAAGCTGGGTGTGGAAACCAGAACAGCCGCTGCTTCTTATGTGGCCTCAAAATTAAGAACCATGAAGTAGTCAGCCTGAAAAAATACAGTAGGTCTTTTACGTAAAATCATTAGGCAACAATACGTCAAGCACATAGGCCATTATTTAAACCTGTCGGTATAGTGTGAGTCATACAGATACATCATGTGGATGTGTTTAAACAAAAGGAGATTATTATGTGGACAACACCAGCAGCTACTGAAATGCGTTTCGGTTTCGAAGTAACAATGTACGTAATGAACAAATAATCTTTGTTTAACGTATGCTAAAGGGTGCTTATAGCACCCTTTTGTTTTTATGGTTCTTATTAGTCTTAATTCTTACTTGGTCTTAATATTTAAGGCACAGGCAATTTGAATTCTTTAGGTAGCAATACCCAAATCATGCCGGATTGCTTCATCGACCCCGCCATTTTTCCGGCGTAATTGCCACTCCCCCAGTAAAAGTCTGCACGTACCCCGTCTTTAATGGCACCGCCGGTGTCTTGGGCAATCATTAATCGCTGTAATGGCTTGGTGGTATTTGGGTAGGTCGTAGATAAATAGACAGGTGCCCCTAGCGGAATATATTTAGGGTCAATCGCCACGCTACGCTCCGCAGTAAGGGGAACGCCCAGCGCACCCAATGGGCCGGGTAGATTAGCAGGCAACTCTCTAAAAAAGACATAACTAGGATTGGTATTCAGCAGCTCACGCAGCTTGCTAACGTTTTTACGCCCCCAGTCTTTAATGCCCTGCATAGACGCTTGGCTGGCGTTGAGCTCGCCGCGTTGAATCAACACTTTGCCAATCGAGTTATAAGCATGTCCATTTTGATCGGCATAGCCTAAATGTAATTGCTCGCCAGTATCTAATTGGATTAGGCCAGAGCCTTGAATTTGCAGAAAAAATGCATCAATTGCATCATCAATCCAAACAATCTCGCTGCCAGCCAAAGGCGGCTTGTCCGATTCGATTTCTGCGCGTGTAAAGTAAGGTACCAAGCGATTGCCATCTAGTTTACCGCGTACCCGTTTGTATTTGAGCTCTGGAAACAGCGTACCTAAATCCACCGTAATCAGATCTTTAGGCTGTGCATAGAGTGGGAAGGCATATTGTGCAGACTTGGTGCGGCTGCCCTTTAACACTGGCTCGTAGTAGCCAGTAATTAGTCCGGTGTTGCTCCCGGCAATAGTACTAGTACTGTAGACATTAAAGTAGTGGGTGAAGTACTCGATAATTTGTGTGTTATCAGGAGCAATTAGTGACACTGCGGCTTGGCAGGCAGGTTGCCATTCAGGCTTGTTTTTTAATGTGGAGCAGCTGGTCAGCCAAGCTGGCCAGCCCGCGCTCAAATTATCTTGTTTCCAAGCGTCTATCTCACTCCAGTTAGCAAGTTTGAGTAAGCCGTATTCTGGAATTTTGCTGCCCGGCGCTTCTGGTTTGGTTTCCGGTGTTACTGGTTCGGGAATGGGTTTGCTGGGTTGTGATGTGCTCGGCTCACAACGGCATGGTATTGGTTCTTTGATGTTTTTTTTACCGCACGCGGTGATCATCATCAGTGTTAAGAAAATAATCAACCAGTGGTGCCGTAAGCGTAAAGTGGTCATTAATGTAACACCCTGTGTTGATAGAGCTGAAAAGGGGCAATGTTGGCTTCGAATAAGGTGCCATCCTCTGCCACCATTTGATAGGTACCTTGCATTTCACCGCTAGCGGTACTGAGTATCGTGCCGCTGGTGTATTCAAACTGCGCATTAGGTTCCAGCAACGGTTGTTCGCCGATGACACCAAGCCCTTTCACTTCGTGGGTTTCATGTCGAGCGTTGGTGATGATCCAATGTCGGCTAATTAATTGGGCGGCAACCGTGCCAGTATTGGTAATGGTCACCGTATAGGCAAACGCATACTTGGACTCGCCGGGATTAGATTGATCTTCCAGAAAAGTAGTGTTCACCTTGACCAAGCAAGCGTAGCGTTTTTTCTCTTCCACGCGGATTATCCGTTTCCTGAAATAAGCCCGGTGGTCGGCGAGCTGGGCGAGGCAGAGTACAGTTTCTTCGGCATACGGCCAGCTAAATAAGACTCGCGGCCTGCTTCAATGGCTTTTTTCATGGCGCCCGCCATTAATACTGGGTTCTGCGCAGCGGCAATGGCTGTATTCATCAGCACGCCTTCACAGCCTAACTCCATGGCAATAGCAGCATCGGCCGCACAGCCCACACCCGCATCTACTAATACGGGGATATTGGCATTCTCAATAATAATCTGCAGGTTCCAAGGGTTCAAAATACCCATGCCAGAGCCAATGAGTGATGCCAAAGGCATCACAGCGCAACAGCCAATGTCTTCTAACTGTTTAGCAATAATCGGGTCATCTGAGGTATAGACCATCACATCGAAGCCTTCTTTGACCAACGTTTTGGCTGCTGCCAAGGTTTCAATCACGTTGGGATACAGTGTTTTCGGGTCACCCAGCACTTCCAATTTCACAAGTTTGTGGCCATCGAGTAGCTCACGTGCCAAGCGCAGTGTTCTGACAGCGTCATCTGCGCTGTAGCAACCTGCGGTATTAGGTAAGTAGGTAAATTCTTCTGGTGGCAGATAATCCAGTAGCGAAGGTTCGTTAGCGACCTGACCAATATTGGTTCTTCTGATTGCTACTGTGACAATTTGGGCACCACTTGCGTCTATGGCAGCACGTGTTTCGGTAAAATCTTTATATTTACCCGTACCTACCAGTAATCTTGATTGGTAACTTTTTCCAGCAATCACTAATGCATCATTCATCTTTATATTCTCGTTTGTACCCTAGCCGCCGCCAACTGCGCCTACAATTTCCAACTGATCACCTTCGTTTAATAGTACAGCATCAAACAGGCTGCGCGGCACGATTTCGCCATTGCGCTCAATAGCGATGCGCTTGCCAGCGAGGTCCATTGCAACAACAAGCGCGCTGACCGATAGTGCAGCGTCGTCAAAATGTTTGTCTTTACCGTTGATAATTAAATGCATAGCGAAATATTGCGGCCATTAAAGAGTGCTATTTTACGTAATTATGCTGTCACATGGGGCGTTAATAATGAATTATTTAAATGAAAATTTATGTATGGCACAGTCTATGCTTGTCATCTTGCAATTGATTTATGCGTTAATAGCAGTAAGCGCAAAGTGTTAAGTGCTTGATTTAAGTTGTCATGATTTTCATGATTGTGCGACTAAAGCATGTGGAAATTGAATTTTTTTAACGATTGATGCTCTACCCCGTACGAACACAATTCGTGCGGTTTTTAACTCCCAAAAGGAAACGATGATGCAAGTAACAGAACGAGTACAAGTACAGAAACAAGATGCTTTGCTGGATGAAATCTACGCCCCTTCAATTACTGAGAAATCAGCAAAGGTAAAAGAGCAAGAAGCCAGTGTGTTGATATTGCAAAGAAATAAAAATCTGAACAGATTTTTAGAAGCAAGTTGCGATTGCGTTTAATGTAGTACCGTCTGGTATTAAGCGTTTTTAACGTTTAATCATCAGGCAACCACAACATCAAGCTATAAAAAAAGAGGATGGCATCGGCCACCCTCTCTCTAGAGTTTTCTTCCTCAAAAACGCTTATTCAATCGTCAATTGCGGACGACCAGCCTCGGGCCAATCCAAGTGGAAGAACTGACCACGTGGTTGATCTTTACGCTCGTAAGTATGCGCACCGAAGTAGTCACGTTGACCTTGCAATAAGTTTGCAGGCAGGTCTGCACTTCTGTAACCATCGTAATATGCTAGCGCAGCCGCAAAACCTTGTGCTGGAATGCCGTTCGTCACCGCCAAGGCAATCACTTTACGCCAGCCAGCTTGACCTTCGTTCATCGCATTGGTGAAGTATGGGTCTAGCATCAAGTTTTTCAAACGTGAATTCAATGCATAAGCATCGGTGATTTTTTGCAAGAAGCGCGCGCGGATGATACAACCGCCGCGCCAGATTTGTGCAATCTCACCAAAGTTCAGTTTCCAGTTGTAAGCCACTTGCGCTTTATCAATGAGTTGGAAGCCCTGTGCGTAAGCGCAGATTTTTGAGCAATACAGCGCGTTTTTAATCGCTTCGATAATGGCTGCTTTATCAGTTTCTTTCACTAGCACAGGGCCTTTTAGGATTCTGCTTGCTTCAACACGTTCTTCTTTCAAGCTAGAAAGCGCACGTGCATATACCGCTGCTGCAATCGCGTTGGCAGGCGCACCTAGCTCAAGCGCATTGGCTGCAGTCCATTGGCCAGTCCCTTTTTGGCCGGCAGTATCCAAGATTTGGTCTACTAAGAAGCCTTTGCCTGCAGGGTCTTTTTGTTGCAGGATATCCGCAGTGATTTCAATCAAGAAGCTAGAGAGTTCGCCTTTGTTCCATTCGGCAAATACTTTACCGATTTCATCGGCTGGCATGCCTAGCAAGTTTTTCATCAACCAGTAGGCTTCACAAATCAATTGCATATCGATGTACTCGATACCGTTATGCACCATTTTCACATAATGGCCAGCGCCGTCCGGGCCAATGTATTCTGCGCAAGAGAAGCCGCCTTCGACTGGTTTTCCTGGGGTGCCGCCTTCTAACGGTGTACCGGTCACAGGGTCTACTTTGGCTGCAATATCACGCCAGATTGGCTCTAAGCTAGACCATGCTTTACGTGTACCAGATGGCATGAGCGATGGGCCAAAACGCGCACCAGTTTCGCCGCCTGAAACGCCTGAACCAATAAACTCAATGCCTTTGGCAGCCAATTCTTTTTCGCGACGGATAGTGTCTGTCCACAATGCGTTGCCGCCATCAATGATGATATCGCCTTGCTCTAGGAATGGTAATAACGCGTTGATGGTGACATCGGTTGCGCTACCTGCTTTCACTAGCAATACAATTTTACGTGGGCGTTTGATGCTTAGTACAAAAGAAGCCAAATCTGCATGACCAACCACGCGCTCGTGAGATGGCTCATTGTTTTTGCATTCCTCAATAAAGTTCAGCATTTTCTTCGGGTCGCGGTTGTAAACAGCGATGGTGTAGCCGTGGTCGGCTATGTTCAAGGCCAGATTTTGGCCCATCACAGCAAGGCCTACAAGGCCAATGTCAGCGTTTTTTGTGGTGGTCATGCTTCTCTCTCTTTAAGCTTTCTTAAATGGGTAATTTAAATCAAAAATTAGAGCCTTGGCTTGTGGCTAGAGCTCGTACTACGCTACTTCTACTGCTAAAACAATGCTGTTCAATTTGGGCGATTTACAGTGTGTTACCAAACATTTGCAAGGCCAGTTGATAGCCAGTCATGGCTAATTGCGGGTCATAACGTTCGCCTTCGTCACGCATAAAGGCATGTTGCCCATTGAACTCGTGCCAAGTGAAGCTCAGGTTGGCATCTGTCAGTTTTTGATACACCAAGCTGCGGCCAGCGGTAGGAATATGGTTGTCTTGTTTGCCCCAAATCATCAATAACTCGCCTTTAATGTCGCTCAGGCGATCCATGGAGTGTTGGTTAGGTTTGTTTGGGATGATTTCTGTGTGTAAATCGGTGGCGTAAAAGCAGGCGGTAGATTTAACTTCCGGTTGTAGCGCAGCCCTAAACGCCAAGTGACCACCAATACAGAAGCCCATAGCGCCTACGTTGCCATCGTACCAATTTTGCTTGCCCAAGAATTCAATCATGGCGCGATTGTCAGTATCATAGTCTTGCACATCTTTGGCAGCTTTATCAGCGTTACCTTTATCACGTCCTGCATCATCATAACCAAGGACTGTACCAATCGGATTAAGTTCATGAAATACTTCTGGTACCAAGACGGCGTATCCTTGGCCGGCCATGAATCTGGCAGCGCGTTCGATAGGACCTGTTTGCTGAAAAATTTCAGAATAAAATAAAATTGCAGGTACTTTTTGAGTATGTGTCGGGCGATGGATATAAGTCCGCATTACACCAGTAGGTGTTGAGATATCTGCGATTTCAGTTTTGATGAGCATGGCATGCATCCAGAAAATATATTTTTGAACCCAATATTTTACAGTGCTTTAATGGCATTTTCATCTCAAATCGTGGGCGAATTGAGAATTATTTAACAGCGCATGCAAATAGTCAGCATGTTAAGAATTATTTGCGCGATATGATGTCATCTTCAGTACCAAAACATGTGGGGATTATCATGCGATTCGTCTTGATGATATGGCTAGCTGGTTTTGCATGCATTGCGGCGGCAGAGCCAAGTGCTGACTTGACTTATCAACTTAAAGCCTCAGTAGCCAAGGTGCATGTGGTAACTAAATCCGGTGGGCATGGCGTTGGTACCGGTGTGGTGGTGGCCAAAGACATGGTGGCGACTAACTGCCATGTATTGGCCAATGCCAATGGGGTCAATATCACTAAATTTGGCGATAGCTTTGCGCCGGTTGGCCTCAAAGCGGACTGGAAACATGACCTATGTATTCTACGTTTTCAATATCTAGATTTAAAACCAGTGGAACTGGGTGATGCTTCGCAGCTGCGCTACGAACAGCCGATGTTCTCCATTGGATTTCCCGGTGGGCCGCCCAAACCTCAAGTGACCTATGGCAAAATCAAAGCGCTTTATCCGCTCGACGACAGCGTCATTGTACGTACCGATGCTTCATTTATCATGGGGGCCAGTGGTAGCCCGGTGTTTGATGAAGCGGGTAAGCTGATTGCCATTAGTACATTTAAGAGCCCAGGGCGTGGTGCTTATTTTTATAATATTCCGGTCAACTGGGTCAAAGCATTACTGGATACGCCTGAAACCACCTCGTTACAATCAGACCTTGTGCCATTTTGGGACGCACCACCCGAGGCAGCACCTTACTTTATGCAAGTAGTGTTGCCATACCAAAATGAGGATTGGTCAGAATTAGCACGTGTTGCTCAGGCTTGGGTCAAGCAAGAACCAAGCACAGCCGAAGCACATTATTATCTGGCTGTGGCACAAGCTAAGCTTGGCCGTGATGCCGATGCTAAGAAGAGTTTTCAGCAGACATTAGTATTGCAACCGCAGCATCCGAGTAGTCTGATCGGATTGGGTTTGTTGGCTAGCCGTGCCGGCAATTCGGATGAGGTGGCGCGGATGCACACAGCGTTACAGGCCATTCATGTGGAATTGGACGAGGCGTTTAATCTCGCGCTTAAAGAGCAAGCTCAGTAATCGCTGCTGCGACCCGTGGAATAACCTTGTGGTACATCTTGCTGCCATTCGCCGCAGTCGTCACAGCGGTGGTCATGCATAGTAGGGCTAAACACTAAGTGTGTGCTATTGCAGAATTTGCACACAGCCTGTGTCGAGCTCTCCGATTTGTGGTGTAAGGTATGCTGCTCTGTCGCTACTTTGGTGCTGCCTAGTCCGTATTTGTTGTCCATGGGTATGGTCCTCTCAACAGGGATAGCCATTTCTAATTGCAACTGCTTAAGTGTTTAACTTACCCTCTTTTGAAGGGCATCGCAAGATGTAATTCAGCTTAGTGTAGAACCCAATACTATTTCTTTAATTGCGCTTTGCATGCGGTATAGGACAATACATCGCCGTCCGTCAGCGTCGTCTGGTCGCCTTCTAATGCCAGTGTAATGGAGCCGGATACATAGCGATTTTTCTCGGTACTGGATTTTGCCAGATTCACTTCATGGTCGGGGAAAATGAGCCAGGCATCGTTGTCCTTGTTCAGCATACGTAGAAAGAAGCGTTTGTTGCCTTCACATACATATTCGGTGGCGTTTTCCGGATTTTTAGAACGCTCTTTGGTTTCAGACTTAAACACTTTAAGGGGCGCTACCATGCTACATGCCGATAGAATGACGCAGGTAAGTGCAATGGCGGTGACGTGCTGATAGTTCATGTGTTGCCTTAACGGTAAAAATTTCAATGGGTTCATTTTGCCATCTTATGCCAAGACCGACAATGACTCATCTCATTTAGGATGCTTCTAGTTTAAGGTGCATCTTGATAGCCTGCGCGCGTTAAGCGGTCTCGAATAGCTGCCCACGTTGGCTGGTCTGGAGGCAACAAAATGAGAATCGCACTGGCTTGCAAGTCATCTAATCGATGCAGCGCATCGTATAAGTGTTCTGCCACTTGCGCAGGTGTGCTGGGTAGCGCAATGCAATGGGCGCTGGGCACCTGTGCATGGAGTGCTGTATTGCTTTGGCCGATTAGCAATGCTGCACAGTGCGGATGCAATTGCGCGTATTTTTGTAAGTCGGCAAATGCTTCAAACAAGCGCGTGGGTGTGCGTGGCGAGTAATGCAATAAATGTTGCCCCGGTGCTTTGGGAATGTCTTGTGTGAGTGGTTGTGCTGGCTTGCCTGCAATGGCTTCAATTTGCGCTTCCGTAATCATGCCGTGGCGTAACAACTGCCATTGGTCGCCATCCACACTCACAATACTAGATTCAATGCCGACTTGGCATGGGCCGCCATCTAGTACCGGAATATCTTTACCCAAGCTGTTTTCGACATGCGCTGCTGTGGTGGGGCTGAGCTGGGTATAGCGATTGGCGGAGGGCGCGGCTAAGGCTAGGCCACTTTCTTTGAGCAATTGCAGCGTGAGCGGATGGGCAGGTACGCGCAGTGCAACAGTCGGCGCATTGGCGCGCAATATATTAGACACATGCGGTTTGGCTTTGAGTACCAAGGTAAATGGCCCAGGCCAAAACGCTATTGCGAGTTTTTGGGCCAAAGCCGAAAATTCGTCAGCATAGCCACTCACTTGATGAATGTTTGCAATATGGACAATCAGCGGATTATTGGCTGGGCGTTGTTTTGTGGCATAAATCTTGAGTAAAGCAGCTTCATTGCTAGCATCTGCCGCTAATCCATACACCGTTTCGGTAGGAATCGCGACCACTTCACCGTTGTTAAGTAACGTCATCGCGTCTGCTAAATTGACCTGCATGCCAATACCAACCAGTAGTAAAAGTGCTATTTTACTACTGGTTTGTTACCTCGTGGTTTACTGTCTCATGCCATCTATCAAGCCGCTTTTTGTAAAGGCTGTATTTCAGGTGCAGTTTTATAATCATGCGCCGCGAGTGGGTGAGAAGTCTTCACACTATTTTCAATCACTTCTGCTGCTTTTGGTAAGCCTGCCACCGCGCGTTGAATGGCGAGCTTGGTCGCTGCATAATTCCAGTCTTGGATTTTGTTGCCATCTGCGGCATCCCAATGAATAAAGACACCAATGCAGATAAATATATCATCGGCTTCTTTTAACGGAATGGTGCCCTCTTTGACTGAGTCAGTCACGGCTTTAGCCACACCAGACTGCGCTGGCCCAAACATCTGCACCGCTTGTTTTGCATCTTTGATATCGACCTTGTTGAACATCACAGTGGCTGGTTTTGCCATGAGATTGGGTGCTACTACGGCTAGCAACGCATTGTCACCACGTTTTTGATTGGTGAGCGTTAAAGCAAAAGCGGTTTCGGCTGCACTGCCGCGCGGCCCCATGATTAAGTCCACATGGGCTACCTCATTGCCATCACCGACTAATGCTTCGCCTACTAGTAATTTGTTGATTTTTAAGGTTTTCATGATAGTTCTTCCTTTCTGCTTTCAAGCCCCGTTGGGCGTTAAAAATAGATGGACAAACCTTAAAAGCTAAC
>Ga0123390_1017010_pt1 | contig 28778 bp, 34 predicted proteins | sample T3HHNO3metaT_FD_89918 | JGI IMG/M metagenome (GOLD analysis project Ga0123390, IMG submission 89918) | Methane-oxidizing artificial microbial communities from Washington, USA to study methane cycling - T3-HHNO3 metaT (Metagenome... | ecosystem: Engineered > Modeled > Simulated communities... | reverse complement strand
CTACGACCTTCGGGTTATGAGCCCGACGAGCTACCAAGCTGCTCCACCCCGCGATTGATTTGACTTATTATACAGACCTTAAATTATTTAGCAAGCAATAAACATGCTATTTGTTAAATAATGCCAACAGATAAGTTCCTTATGTGCTTGCTGTTGCTTTTAAAATCTGATTATTAGGGTTGGCCGGCTGGCAAATCCGCTGTACTCAGATCGGTATTTAAACAGGTCGGATGACCGAAACCATTTGCACTAACACCGGTACCTCCGTTCGGATTGGTGGTAATGTCATAAACGATATTATCAGGACGCTGTGGGTCGCCACTCACTCCCCCGACGCCGACGATATGGTCAAGCCCCAGATTATGCCTGACTCTCCAGGCGATATTATGATCGGCACAAGATGTGTCGCCGCTTAAACCGACGCCACCGACCAGCGTTTTACCCACTGAATACAAGCCTAGGCCACCACCGAATACATTAATGCCACCAATTTTTGACCCAACCATAGGATCTTGAGGAGTACCGTTTAAGCCTGAATTTCCACCGTAAGCAACGCCGGTTTCAACTGGATTGCTCTCTTGAAGTCCGAATAAACTACCACCAGGCTGTACCGCTGAATATAAATTCGCTGTCGATAACGCCAAACCATTGGGCTTGCCGGAACCAGCAGAATCTGAGGAAGAATCAAGACTGAGCGAATTGGCTGTGTTGGCTTTTTGCGCTGAGATAACGCGACTGGCCGGCCACTGTGCGCCCCGATTGGTGCCGGAAAACGCTACGGCACAAACCACGCCGTCACGATTAACTAATGTGGCCCACATATGCAAATTAAGCCCGCTTTCCTCCGCACTCACTGCGTCGTCAAGTGCAGCTTTTAATGTGGCGTGATTGGGCAAACCCCGACAGGCATGCCCCACCCCTTTATTGTCATCTTTATCGGCGATTGCCGCACCGGTGTTGGCCAGCATCAAAAGTGAAGCAGCGAATAACCATCGTGTATTCATAAAAAGCCCTCCTAATTGTTTGTATATTTATTAGGCTTGAGGCTTAATATTTTCCGCAACGCAGCCTTCAATCAGTCCCCCAAACCGACATGGATTTTAGTCGCATGAATTATCATGGGTCAAATGAGAACAATGCCAAAAAACACTGACTGTTAAAAAATCGTTAATTCAGTTCAAACTGAAAAATCAAACCAGAGGCGCATAATCAAGGCGGCAAAGACGCCTGCCACCACGTCGTCCAACATAATGCCAAATCCACCGTGCACGTGCTTATCGAGCCATTTGATCGGCCAAGGCTTGACGATGTCGAACAAGCGGAACAACACAAAACCCGCCAATAAGCTCTGCCAGGAAAAGGTTATGCCGGTCATCGTAATCAAAAATCCGGCTACTTCATCCCAAACGATACCGCCGAAGTCATGGACTTGCAATTTTTTAGCGGCTTGATCGCAAATCCAGATACCGATGCAAACGCTGACCAGCGTTACCGTTAGATAAATCCACTCATTCGTTTGCAGCAAAGCGAGGTATAGCGGAATAGCGGCGAGCGTACCCATCGTGCCGGGCATGGTTTTGGATAAACCGGAACCGAAACCAAACGCCAGAAACAAGGTAGGGTCTTTGACGATTTGCAACGCACTCAAACGTGCGTTGCCGTAATGCTCCTTAAGAAAAATGCTCAAAACCCTTCACCTCGAATGCCTCCACAAACCCTGCCCTATTCATCCGCAAACCCGGCTCGGCCTCGATACGCCCCACACAAGTAGCCGCAGGCAATGATTGAGAACGATCCGCCGACACAGTAAAACACAATTCGTAATCATCGCCGGCAATCAAGGGCATGCGCCAATCGCCGCTGTGCTCGATAAACTCTCTCACTGACGCGGATAGCGGTAAGTTGTCCCATTGCAAACACGCACCAACGCCGCTTTGTTCCAAAATATGCCCCAAATCGGCAGCTAGTCCGTCGGAAATATCGATACAGGCATTGGCGACGCCGCGCAGCGCCAAGCCTTCCGACACCCGCGGCTGTGGTTGGTTAAAGCAACGCAAAGCCAACTCCTGATCGGAGCAGGCATAACCTTGTTTAATTTTCAAACCCAAACCGGCATTACCCAGTTGACCGGTGACATAAATCAGATCACCTGCCTGGGCCCCGGAACGCAATAGCGCCCTACCCTGCGGCAGCACCCCCATCGCTTGCACCGTCAAAGTCAACGGTCCGGACGTGGTGTCGCCACCAATCAAATCGACATTATGTTGCCGAGCCAGATTGATAAAGCCATTCGAGAAAGCTTGTAACCAAGTTTCATCGACTTTGGGCAAGGTCAACGCCAATGTCACGGCGAACGGCTCGGCACCCATTGCCGCCAAGTCACTTAGATTAACCGCCAATAATTTATGACCCAGCAGCTCAGGATCCGCGTCAGCAAAAAAATGCACATTCTCGACCATGGTATCGGCGGTGACCGCCAATTGGTAGCCGGACGGAATGTTCATTAGCGCGCAGTCGTCGCCTATGCCCAATTGATTAAACGGATGCCGAGGGGCATGCACCGCAAAATAGCGGCGGATAAGATCGAATTCGGCGACCGCCATCAGTTTTGGATTTTCGCCTGCTTGGCGGCTATCTCGACGGCGCGCTGTTTTTGCGCGACTTTATCGAGAATACCATTCACGTATTTATGACTGCCGTCGGCGCCGAAATCCTTGGCCAGATTGACGCCTTCGTTAATGATGACTTTGTACGGGGTTTCCAAGCGGTTGATCAGCTCGTATGCGCCAATGCGCAGGATAGCGCGTTCCACCGGGTCGATTTTTTCGACCGGCCTATCGACGAACTCGGCCAGCGCGGCGTCTATCACATCCAATTGTTTCGGTACGCCATGAAACAGCTCGCTGAAATAGGTTTTTTGCGCGCCTTTCAGATGCTCTTCTTCCAGAAAATAGGTTTCGATACGGATCAGGCTCTCGCCGGACATTTGCCATTGATACAGCGCCTGTACCGCGCACTTTCTGGCGTTGGTTTTTGCTTGACTCATTAAAGACCCAGGTTATTAAAGAGACTGACCATTTCTATCGCCGATAAAGCAGCTTCCGAGCCTTTGTTACCGGCTTTGGTGCCGGCACGTTCGATAGCTTGTTCGATGCTGTCCACGGTCAACACGCCAAAAGCCACCGGCACGTCATATTGCAATGCAACTTGCGCAATACCTTTCACGCATTCGCCAGCGACATATTCAAAATGCGGTGTGCCACCGCGAATCACCGCGCCCAAGGCAATAATCGCATCGTATTTTTTGCTGGCAGCAATTCGTTGCACCACCATCGGCAACTCAAACGCGCCCGGCGCTTTTACCAGGGTAATGTTGTTTTTATCCGCGCCATGACGAACCAAAGCATCGATCGCGCCGCCTTCCAGTTGTTCGACAATAAAACTGTTGAAACGCGAAGAAACAATGCAAAACTTGCCGCCTTGCGCGGAAAAGTTGCCTTCCAGAGTCGTGACTGTTGCCATCTGTTTACCTGTTGTTGAATGATTGAAATCTTTTAAAATCAAAATCAATGCGTCGCATCGATATGCTCGACCACTTCCAAATCGAAGCCGGACAAGCCTATGTATTTTTTCTGCGCACCCATCACCTTTAAACGCCTTACTCCCAAATCCGAGAGGATGCGGGACCCGGCCCCGGTGGTGCGCCAATCCGAATCGGCACTTAAATCCTGACTGTTTTTGACGCCATGATCCTGCATTTGATAGGCGTGAATCAGCTCGACTAAATCCTTGTTGTTTTCTTTCTGGCGGATAATCACCAACACACCGCGCCCTTCTTCGGCGATATTTTTCAAGGCTTCCCGCACCGGCAGACTGCAATCGCTGCGCTTGGAAAACAATAAATCGTCGATCAAATTACGGGCGTGGACACGTACCAACACCGGTTCGTCGCCAGCGACATTGCCCATCACCAAGGCCAGATGCACATTATCGTCGTTGCAATCCTGGTAGGCATACAATCTAAAATCGCCGAATTCGGTCGGATAGACGCATTCGCTGATCCGCTCCAGGGTATTTTCGTGTTTGATGCGGTAGTGGATCAAATCGGCGATGGTACCGATTTTCAGATTGTGCTGTTCGGCAAACACTTCCAGATCGGGCCGGCGCGCCATCGAACCGTCGTCGTTCAGGATTTCGACAATCACCGCCGCCGGCTCAACACCCGCCAGCCTAGCCAGATCGCAACCGGCTTCAGTGTGACCAGCCCGATTTAACACGCCACCGGCTTGCGCCATCAATGGAAAAATATGCCCGGGCTGCACCAGATCGCTCGGCTGGGCATTTTTCGCTACCGCCGCCTGCACGGTCAAGGCGCGGTCGGCGGCGGATATACCGGTTGTCACGCCGGTAGCCGCTTCAATCGATACGGTGAAATTGGTGGTATAAGGCGTATTGTTGTCGCTGACCATCAGCGGCAAACGCAACTGCTGACAACGTTCACGGGTTAAGGTCAGACAGATCAGGCCACGGCCGTATTTGGCCATGAAATTGATGTCTTCCGGCCGGGCAAAGGCCGCCGCCATCAACAAATCGCCTTCGTTTTCCCGGTCTTCATCGTCCATGATGATGACCATTTTGCCTTGGCGAAGGTCGGCTATGATTTCTTCTATGCTATTCATTTAATAAAGCCTGCGTTTTGTAATAAGGCCTCGGTGACACCGCCTTGACTATAAGCTGCGGTTTCGCCTTTCATCAAGCGCTCCAAATAACGGGCCAGCAAATCGACTTCCAGATTCACCTCGTTGCCGGCTTCGGTGCTACCCAGGGTGGTTTCTTGTAAGGTATGCGGCACGATGTTCACGGAAAAATACGCGCCGTCGACAGTGTTGACGGTGAGACTGATGCCGTTGATGCAAATCGAGCCTTTTTCGGCGATGTATTTGGCTAGCGAATCCGGCGCCTTGAATTTGAAGCGGATCGAGCGGCCATCGGCCTGCTTCTCGACCACTTTGCCGATACCATCGACATGACCGCTGACGATATGTCCGCCCAGGCGGCTGGACGGCGTCATCGCCAGCTCCAGATTAACCGGCGTACCGGTACTTGCTGTCTTTAAGGTGGTGCGCGATAAAGTCTCGTTGGAGACGTCGGCGCAAAAATAATGTTCGCCCAATTCCACGGCGGTCAGGCAAACGCCGTTCACCGCAATGCTGTCGCCCAAGGCGCATTCGCTCAACGACAGCTTGCCGGTATCGATAATTAACCGGCAATCGCCACCTTTAGGCTGGATGGTCTTGATTTTGCCGATGGCTAAAATAATCCCGGTAAACATGGTTATCACTCTATAAAAGTAAAAATGTCCGTAACGATCAGCGCGGCGCTGGCTCGGAGGATTGCTTTGGCGCGTGGGGGGGCGGGTCTTTCTTTAGCGACTTAGCCGGCTTACGATAAACATCAACGGTTTGATAGGTGCCGCTATGATAATCGTAGATTTCGATTTCGTGCTTTTCGCCAATCAATTTGCCGCCTTGAATCTGCAAGGTACTGGTTTCCGGGGTATCGTCCTCATCCGCCGTCGCCGAAGCAGGCAGCAGGCTAAATACCAATGTCATGACAATAATACTTTTCATCGTTTCAATCGGTTTTTGCTTGATAGCGTAATCTTAAATCCGGTCCAATTTGCCGGGCTTCGATCAGGCGCAGTGTTTTTTTATCCTGCATGGTCAGCATGCCCGGCAGACTAAATAGGCCGCGCCCTTGATCGCCCAACACACACGGCGCCATGTAAATCAACCATTCATCGATCAGTCCGCTATTGAGCAGCGCACCATTCAGCGTGGCGCCGGCCTCCACCCAAGCCGTGTTGATTTGTAACTCGGCCAGCAACTTAAAAACCTGTACCAAGTCTGCGCGCCCGTTCCGCGCATCGACCTGAAAGACTTTGCAGCCCACGTCGCGTAATTTCTGCTGTTTTAGCGCGTTGTCGCTACAGGTAATAATCCACACATCTACCGCATTGTCCAACAGCCTGGCGGATAAGGGCATGCGTAATTGCGAATCCAGCACCACTTTGACCGGCTGCACCGCATCGAAATCGACGCGCGCATTCAATTGCGGATCGTCGTACAACACTGTATCGATGCCGGTGACAATTGCGCTGCTGGCCGCCCGCAAGATCTGTACGTCTTGCCTGGCTTGGGCGGATGTAATCCATTGACTCTCGCCGGAGGCCAGCGCGGTACGGCCGTCGAGGCTCATGGCCAGCTTGCTGCGTATCCACGGTAAACCCAGCTGCATACGTTTAAAAAAGCCTTGGTTTAGCTTTTCTGCTTCTTGCTGCAAGACGCCGACCAGCACCTCAATGCCTGCCTCCCGGAGTTTTTGCAAACCGCGTCCAGCCACCAGGGGATTGGGATCCTGCATCGCCACCACGACCCGGCTGATCCCGGCAGCGATCAGCGCGTCGCTGCAAGGGCCGGTTTTACCATGATGGCTGCAAGGCTCCAATGTGACATAGGCTGTGGCGCCCCGCGCATTATCTGTTTTAGCCAGCGCATCGACTTCGGCATGGGCAAATCCGGCGCGTTGCGTCCAGCCCTCGGCAATCACGTTGTCGTCTTTGACCAACACACAACCGACATGGGGGTTGGGATCGGTTGTGTATTTGCCCTTTTCCGCCAATTTGACGGCGCGCGCCATATAGGCCGCGTCTTGACTAGGCGTCATGCTTTTGCAGATTTTCGATCATCGCGGTGAATTCGGAGACATCCTGGAAGCTGCGATACACCGAGGCGAAGCGTACGAAAGCGACATGATCAAGTGTTTGCAATTCTTGCATCACCAGTTCGCCCAATTCGCGAGCCGGAATTTCCCGTTCGCCCTTCGCCGTCAGGGCTTTTTTGATGCGGCTAAGCGCCGCTTCGACGGCGTCCACTTGTACCGGGCGCTTTTCCAGGGCCCGCTGCATGCCGGACCGCAGCTTGGCTTCGTCGAAACTTTGCCGGGCGCCATTGCGTTTAATGATGCGCGGCAAGGTCAATTCAACCACTTCAAAGGTGGTAAACCGCTCTTTACAGGCCACGCATTCGCGGCGACGTTTGACTTGATCGCCGTCGTCGGCCAAGCGGGTATCGATCACCCGAGTATCTTGTGCAGAGCAAAACGGACAACGCATAGTAAAGAGCCAAATCGAGATTCAAAGGGCGGCCATTTTATTACAGAATGGCTTTATATTGAAATCGGCTAATAAACCGCGCCTCATTCGTTCAATATCCCTTTCGCGACCGAGCGGATATGCACGTCGCGTTGCGGAAAAGGTATCTCGATATGGTGGGCCAGCAAAGCTTCGTATATTTTTGTGTGCAGGCGATGGGTAACGACTGTCCTATCGCTGAGTTCGCGGACGAATACGTTAATTTTGAACTGTAGGGCACTATCGCCAAAGCCGACAAAGATCACCAACGGTTCCGGGTCGCTCAGCACTTGCTCTACGCTTTTTACCGCATCGGCCAGAATTTCCTCCACCATTGCCACGCTGGTGCCGTAGGCCACGCTGACCGGCACCACCACCCGGGTGACGGTATCCGACAGAGTCCAGTTGATCAAACGGTCGGTAATAAAGGTTTTATTCGGCACCACCAACTCTTTTCTATCCCAATCGACAATATGCGTCGCCCGCATTTGAATGCGGCTGACCCGGCCGGTCACATCGCCGACCGTCACCGTGTCGCCAACCCGAATCGGCCGCTCGAACAACAAGATAATGCCCGACACCATATTCGCGAAAATCTCCTGCAAACCAAAACCCAAACCCACCGACAGCGCGGCCACCAGCCATTGCACTTGCGACCAACTGCCGCCCAGCTCTTTGGCAACCGCCAGAAAGGCGATGGTTATTAAGGAATAACGCACTAACTGGATCAACGCATAACGACTGCCGGCGGTCATTGCGAACTTGCCGGCGGTTACCAAATCCACCAAGGCTGGAAAATTGCTGGCAAACACAAAGGCCAGGCCGCTGTAAACCAAGCAAATCAGCAAATTGATCAGCGTGATGGGTTGTAATGTTTCTTTACCTTCCACCATTTCACTATGCTGCCACAGCACGACCTGATCGAACACTGTCAAGGCCGGCAAAATATCGCTCCAGATCATCCAGAAACCCATCAACATGATCACCATCACTACCGTGGTCAATAACTTATGGCTTTGCTGATTGATTTTGGAAATATCCAGTAATTGCTCCTCGACCGGATAGCCCCCTTCCAAGTTGGCGCTACTCACGGCAGCTTGTTCGACCTGTTTACGTTTTTGTCGCGCATTTTTTAAGGCCAATTGCCGTTCCGTGTTGCGCAACCAACGCAATACCAAGCCCTGGAACAATACGGTGATAAAAATCAAGCGTAGCGTTAGTAGCAACTTTTCCTGCAACTCCAATGCGCTTTGGTAGTAGCCCGCCACCGCAAAGCCGATGATGACCAGCGGCGTCAAGACGGCGATACCGTACCAGAGGTAACGCAAACTGCTGAGCCAGCCATCGGATTGTTGATAGAAGTTTTTGCCTAAGCCGGTTATGGGTTGCGTGAGGCGATGCAACACGTAGCTCATCATCAACATCATCACAATCATTGCCGTTCTACCCAGCGCATGACTGTGTTCCGAAAACAAATCGCTACCGGTCATCGCGGTGATAAACACGCAAGGTACCAGCACGAATCGCGCCCATTTCATTTGCGCGTAAAGTAACTGGACCGCATGTTGCGGCCACTGCAACAAGTTGTCGGCGACACCGCCGGGTTTAAACAAACGAAACACGAATTGCACTATGCACAAGGACACAGCGGTGGCGGTCAGGCCTTCGGCAAAAGCATGGCTAAACAGATTGGCCCGAACGTTCAATATCAACACACCAGCCATCCAGGCCATAAGCAATGGACCCGATAAGGAGAGCAATAACAGATATAGCAAGCTGGATAAAATTTCCGCAAATTCTTGATTGACGGCTTTTTTTCCTAACAGCTCCGTCAAGCGCTGTTTGACGCCGGCACGAAAGCGCCAGTGGAATATTACGACACTCAAACCACCGAGTACCAACAGCGGGAAATGACTAATACCGTCCCAAAAACCGCTCACCACCCCCAACCAGTTCCCGGGACTCATAAACCACAGCAAGGAGGAGAAAATATCTTGCAGGAAATATTTGTCGATAACCGGGGCACTTGGCACCCAGAGCAAGCGTTGATCCAAATACGCGCTAAATTTGTCGGCTATACCCAGCATTTGCTGCAAACTAAAATCGACATCGCCCAGCACTCGGCCGTATTCGTTGTAACCGTTAGCCAGTCTTGCCACCAGATCTTTCTGATCGTTCAGCAACATCCGCAATTCGGTACGCACCCTCAGCTTTTCCGAGTCCGGTGTGTTCTCCGGCAACTGGGCAATACGCGTCAACAACAGTTGATTAATATCGACCAGGCCCTTTTTGGCTTCATCCAGCTTGAACATTTCCAAACTCGCCAGCGCAATCTGATTTTGAATCTCGTCGCTCAAGGTGCTGTATTGTTTGCGTTGCGGCAAATTACGGCGCTGTTCGCGCAGTAAATTACCCAAGGCCGGACTTAAACCCGCCAGGCTGATTTTTTGCTCGGCGCTTTGAAAGTCCTTTTCCAGTTGTTTGTAGCGGACGTCGATTTCGTTTTTCTGGAGCGAGTACAGCTCCATATTTTTGTTTATTTCCTGCAAACTGCGGTTGAACTGCATGTTCTCTTTCGTGGCAGCGCGAATTAACGGATGCTTGCCCTCCGCTTCTTTTTCCGCCTGCAATAACGCTGCTTGTTCTTTGTCAGTTTCCTGCTGACGCCGCTCAAGTAGGAAATTATCGAGGTCGGCAATCACCAAGCTCTGCTGCTCGCGTTGCAAGGTCAACAGATGGACACGATCTTTATTGGTTTGCAATTGCAAAGGATTGCTAAGATTTTCCAGCTCCAGCGTTTTCAGCGTGCTGTTTAACAGGCGAATCCGGCTATCCAGCTGCACTTGCCTGGCTTCTTTTTGATATAGATTATCGCCGGCTTCAGACGCCAACACTTGCTGTTCACGCTGACTGGAGGCCTGCTTACTCTTGATTTCGGAGACTTTTTCCCTGATCAATTGCGGGCGGCCGCTCAGTTCGCCCAAAGTGGCTTCGATACGGCTAATCTCCGCATCCAAATCGCTAAGCCGGGTTTTTTCGATAAGCAGCCGTTGCTCTAACTCATCCGTCGGAAAAATCGCTAGTTTCTCCGGCTTACGAGTTTTCAAATTGGCTTCGGCCTCGGCTATTTGTTTTGCCAATTGCTTAACTTCTACCGGCAAGCTGTTTAATGCCTGCTTGAACGATTCAGCCTGTTTATCCTGGGCCTCCAATTCATTGAGGTTGTCTTCGCTCTCATGATAAGCGGCCAGAATCCGGTTTTTCTGCTCTTCAGGCAGATTTTGCTTGTCTTTGACGGTCTGAATACGTTGTTGTATGTCGGCAAGCGATAGCGATTTAATCGCCGGCTTTTGATTTGCGGCGTGGGCTAGGTTTAAACTGATCAGCAAAAACAGCAAACAAAAGGCAAAGCCGGATCTTAAAAAATTAGGTTTCATGCGTTGGCTGGATAACAAAATAAATCTTAAAAACACATTATAAGAATGGAAAACGGATTGAGCGAACTGGAAGGTGTTATTAAATATCGCCTTGATCATCAGCATAACGAGTTCGCTGCGGACATCGACATCAGCGAACTCAATGCCTGGCGTAGCCTGTTTTATCGCTTGCGGCTGATTGGGCAAATAGCCGAAAAATACGCTGGGCTGGGGTTTGGCAACATCAGTCGGCGCCTGGTTCCAGGCGGTCAGGCGTTTTTGATCTCCGGCACTCAAACCGGACATTTGCCGGTTCTTGACAAACAACACTATGCGCTGATCGAAAGCGCATCGCCGGAACATAATGCCATCAAGTCGCGTGGCTTATCGCAACCGTCCTCGGAAGCGCTCACCCATGCCAGCGTTTACCAGCAACACCCAGCGATTAACGCCGTGATACATGTGCACTGTCCGGAGTTGTGGTTGCAGACCGACCGGCTGAATCTGGCTTTTACTGCGGCAAACGTGCCCTACGGTACCCCGGAAATGGCCAATGCCGTTGCCGCGTTATTTACCTCAGGTAGACTGCAACAAACTGGATTATTCAGCATGCTCGGCCACGCAGACGGGATTGTGGGGTTTGGCGAGACCTTACCCGAAGCGTCCTGCTTATTAATCGAGCAACTCGCCAAGGCCATGGCTATTGAGCAAAACCGGCCGTGGCTTTAGAATACCTGCATTCATTAGCATTTATTAATTTTTCTCATGCCGGACATTATCATTTACACCGCTAAACTCTGCCCGTATTGCACCATGGCAAAAAAACTTTTTGATCGCAAAGGCGTCGGCTATACGGAAATCAATGTGGATGCCGAACCTGGACTACGTCAGCAAATGATGGAAAAAACCAAGCGTCGCACCGTACCGCAAATCTATATCGGCGAGCGACATATAGGCGGGTTTGATGACTTGCATGAGCTGGATATGAACCACGAGTTAGATCCGTTACTAAGCGCTTAAGCCGGTCAACACTGGTTTTGACATACCTTCCTGGACACCATCTTTATTGAATGACGCCAATTGCGATAACGCGCCGTGTATTATTTGTCTTGGATAAATGACCGGCCTAAAAATGCCCAAAATGCATGAGTCAACGGCGCGAGCAGCCCATTGTGGTCTTATTTGACGATCACCAATTGCAGACCAAGGCGGGTGACCAATTCGTTGCTCTCTACCCAAACCACTTTGCCCAAAGCGCTCAATCCAAGTTCGGCAGCCAACAGCTTAACCGGAGCGTTGATCTTGATGCAGGGATGATTACCCGTTAGCTTCAAGCACATGCCCTCTACCGAGCGATTCACGCCTTCCACACTGAAACGCTCCTTGTCGATAAACAATTCGGCTTTAAACGCTTCCAGCTTGCGGTAACCGCGCCGCTTGCGCCAGAGCTTGTGGGCATTGTGCACGACATCGCGAAACTCCATGCCCATCATGATGCGATTGCGTTCGCGTTTTACCCAAACGATATCGACTTCGCCAGCCAACATCAATTCCGCGACAAATATTTCCGCTCGCCGATCTTCATTCAACAACGCTTCAAAATCCTGGATAGTGGTGAGAAGGTCACCAGGACTGACTTCGACCATCGCGCCTTTCAGCGACACATCGTAGCAATTTAGTTGCAAGGTTTCGCCGCCAACAAATAATTGGCCTTCCGCGTTAAAGTTTTTTCGGTACTCTTTTCTATCCTGAAACATGATCGCAATCTCTCTATAACGTCGGTCAAAGATAGCTTAATTTTTGATTTGCGTTGCGCGGCGGCAGGCTTTACCTACCTGCACCATCAGCAATTCGTCAGTCCGTTAAGCAAATCGGCCTTGATGTCATCGATATTTTCCAAACCCACCGAAATTCTCACCAAGCTGTCTTTGATGCCGGCCTCGGCGCGCGCTTCAGGCGTCAAGCGACCATGCGTGGTCGTTGCGGGATGGGTGATCGTGGTTTTTACATCGCCCAAATTCGCGGTAATCGACAACATGCGTGTCGAATCAATCAGCTGCCAGGCGTGATCTTTACCGCCTTGCAATTCGAAACTGACCACTGCGCCGAAATGCGTCTGCTGGCGCTTAGCCAACTCGTGCTGGGCATGCGATTCCAATCCAGGGTAATGCACCTTGGCAACCGCCGGTTGTTGCTCCAGCCATTTGGCCAGCTCGAACGCATTATCGCAATGCGCTTTCATGCGTAACGCCAGCGTTTCCAGTCCACCTAGAAATACCCAGGCGTTGAACGGGCTCATCGTCGCACCGCCGGTACGCAGATAGGGATACACGTATTTTTCGATCAACTCTTCGTTGGCCACCACGGCGCCACCCACGCAACGCCCTTGGCCATCGATGTATTTAGTCGTGGAATGCACCACCAAGTCCGCGCCCAAGGTCAATGGCTGCTGCAAGATCGGTGTGCAAAACACGTTATCAACCACCAACAACACTCCATGCCGATGGGCAATGTCCGCTAATACCTTAATATCAGCGATTTCAATTAACGGATTGGAAGGCGTTTCCAGAAACAAAAACCGCGTATTGGGCTTAATCGCCGCTTCCCAGGCCGCCGGCTCGGTCAGGCTGACAAAATCGGTCTCGACACCAAACTTGCTGAAATAATTCTGGAAGGTCAAAACTGTGTTGCCGAACACACTGCGGGAACAGACCACATGGTCGCCGGCTTTCAGCAAAGCCATGCCCACGGCCATGATCGCCGCCATGCCCGACGAAAACGCCAGACAACGCTCGCCCTTTTCCAAATAAGCTAAACGCTCCTGAAACGCGCTGACGGTCGGATTGGTGAAGCGCGAGTAGATATTGCCGGGTTGTTTTCCGGTAAAGCGCAGGGCCGCTTCCTCAGCCGATTTGAACACATAGCTGGAGGTAGCGAAAATCGGGATGCTATGTTCGTCTTCGTGAGTGCGCTTATGCCCGGTGCGGATGGCCAAGGTTTCCGGGGCGTAGTCTTGCCAATCAAATTCACTCATTTCGGGTCCTGTTACTTTGCAACTTGCATCTCTATGATAAAGCTGCTGCTGTTACGCAATTCCTGCGCATTGTCATTGCGCAAGGCTTCGATGCGTGCCAGATAAGCATCGTCGATATCGCCGGTAATGTAATCATGACTGAAGCATGAGGTATCGAAATGCTTGATGTCCGGGTTACCTCGACCGACCGCTTCAATCAAATCGTCCAAGTCTTGATAGATCAGCTTGTCGGCGCCCAGAGCCTCGCAAATCTCATCCTCGGTGCGATCATGCGCAATCAGTTCATGCGCGGCCGGCATGTCGATACCGTAAACGTTGGGATAACGTACCGGTGGCGCCGCAGAGGCAAAATATACTTTATTGGCACCGGCATCGCGGGCCATTTGGATAATCTGCTCGGAAGTAGTGCCGCGCACGATGGAATCGTCCACCAGCAATACATTCTTACCGTCGAATTCCAACGAGATGGCATTCAGCTTTTGCTTCACCGACTTTTTACGCATTTTTTGCCCAGGCATGATGAAAGTCCGGCCGATATAGCGGTTTTTCATAAAGCCTTCGCGAAACTTCACACCCAGGTCATGAGCAATTTGCGAGGCGGCGGTGCGGCTGGTATCCGGAATCGGAATGACCACGTCGATGTCGTGGTCAGGCCATTCCCGCTGAATTTTTTCGGCCAGTTTTCTACCCATCCGCATTCTGGCTTTGTACACCGAAATATTGTCGATGATCGAATCCGGCCGGGCAAAGTAGACATATTCAAAAATACACGGACAGTGATCGACGACTTCCGTACACTGCTGGGTGTGTAACTGGCCGTCTGCTTCGATAAATACGGCCTCACCCGGCTCGATGTCGCGAATCAATTGAAAATCCAACACATCCAGCGCCACGCTTTCCGACGCGATCATGTAATCAGTGCCGTCATCATTTTCTCGCTTGCCAAACACAATGGGCCGGATACCATGCGGATCCCGGAAGCCCAACACGCCAAAGCCGGCGATCATGACCACGACCGCATACGCGCCACGGATACGTTTGTGCACGGCTCTAACCGCTTGAAACACATCGTCCACAGTCAATTTAAGTTTGCCGAATTGCGCCAGTTCATGCGCGAATACATTCAACAACACTTCCGAATCAGAATCGGTATTGATGTGACGTTGGTCATCCATAAACACCTGATATTTCAATTCTTCGGTGTTGGTCAGGTTGCCGTTGTGCGCCAAGGTCAAACCGAACGGAGAATTCACGTAAAAAGGTTGGGCTTCAGCCGAACTGGTGCAACCGGCGGTCGGATAGCGCACATGGGCAATACCCATATTGCCTTTCAGCTTCATCATTTGCTTGCTGGAAAATACATCCCGCGCCAAACCGTTATCCTTACGCAAATGCAAACGGCTACCGTCGCAAGTTACGATGCCGGCGGCGTCCTGGCCGCGATGCTGAAGTACCGTCAGGGCGTCGTACAAATCCTGATTAACACTTTGATTGGAAACAATAGCGGCAATACCACACATAGCAGACCCAAGTTATCGATAATGGATGTAATCCGCCAAACCGGTCGGCATGTGGGTTTTCAACCACACTGCCAAGGCTTGGAACGGAGGAATGAGAAGGGATTGTTTCCACCACGGATCTTCCGGCAACGGCGTTAGGCCGGCCAGCATCACCAACAAGGAAACCAGTACCGCCCCGCGGGCAATACCGAATAACATACCCAGCAAACGATCACTACCTGTCAAGCCGGTTTTTTCGATAAGCTGACTCAGCAAAAAGCTGATTAAACTACCCAAAATCAAGGTGGCGAAAAATAGCAACGCGAATGCGGCGGCGATTCTGGCAGAAGGATAGCTGATGGTGGATTGCAGTAACACCGAAACATCCCGGCAGTACTGCGTTGCAACCCAAACCGCCACCATCCAAAGTACCAACGCAAACGCTTCTTTAATAAAACCGCGCAGTAGACCCATTATCGCCGAAATCGCGATAATGGAAATGACGACGTAATCCACCCACAGCAACTTGGCCCAGGGTACAAAATCCAACATGGTCTAGCCGGCTAAATCAAACAATACGAGGTTGGCAAATGGCTATTCGTCCGCCGAAACAAAACTGTTGACGTTAATTTGCGCCAACTTAGCCTTCACGGCCTGGGCCTTGGCTTTATCGACGATAGGCCCTATGCGCACTTTAAAAACAGTACCTTTATCGCTGGCAACCTCTCTGACCGATGCGGCGAAACCTTGTTGCTTCAGATTATCCTGCAAACTGACGGCGTTAGGTTTTTGACTGAATGTACCCACTTGCAAATACCAGCGATTGCTGTCCTCGGCAGCCGCCGCTTTGCTGGCTGGTGTAGCCACCTGCGCAGGAGCCGGAACTGCCGCTACCTCTGCTTTTGGTTCTGGTAATTTGTTAACCGGTTTAAGCACTTTCGGCGTCGGACTGACCGCTTGTAAAGGCTGGACAGCAGGCGCAGGCGATTTGCTCGGTTTAGTCAGGACTGCCGGCGGCACATCTTCCGCTTCAGCAGGTTCTTCATCGACTTGCGCGACTGCCGCCGATGGCGCAGCGGGTTTGGCAGCCGGCAGACTCCGTGGCGCCGGCGCGGTGTCTTTGGCGGTCAATTTAACTTGCGGCTTAGGCGCTTCCAACTCCGCTTCAGATTCGCCTTCTTCCAGCACTTTAACCGCTTGTTTGGGGGCATTCTCAGCAGGGAGAGTTTCCGCTACCTCTTCAACTTTTTCCGGCAGAGGCATGATTTCCACATCCTGAGCCTTGGCAGGTAGCTCGGGGATTTTCAATTCATTGATGCTTTTGCCGGTTTCGTCGATCGGGTCGTCAAATAACATCGGCACGAAAATCGCCGCCAACGCGGTAATCACCGCCGCACCAATCAATCGCTGCTTTAACTCTTGATCCATTCTGATCACCTCTAAGAAAATTTCGATAAATATTCGGATACTAGAAAAAAAGAACCAAAAATCAAAAGCAACTCGTCTTGCCCGGTGTTTTGCCGAGCCGCGTGAAATGCCTCGGTAAAATCGGCAAAACCGCTACGGACATTGTCCAGGCCTTGTTGCTGAAAGATGGTTTCTAACATATCCGCACTAGCAGCGCGAGGATTAACCAGCGGCGCTAAGTACCAAGTTGTCACTTTGTCGCGCATCATGTTCAATACGCCGGCAATATCTTTATCCCGCATCATCGCAAAAACTGCGTGTATTCTGACTTCCGGGAAGTATTCGTGCAAATAGTCGATTAGTGTTTGCACAGCTTGCGGGTTATGCCCCACGTCAAGCAAGATTCGCGGCGAGCCGGCAATCAATTGAAAACGCCCGGATAGCTGGGCACTTTGCAAGCCTTGCCGAATTGCATCGTCACTGATCGCTAGTAGAGGCTGTAGGGTTTTTATCGCCATTATCGCCGACGAAGCATTTCGATATTGGTGCTCACCCTTAAAGGCCGGCGGTGGCAAGCGACTGATTTGCGTATCAGCAGACCGCCATTGCCAGTCGTCCGACCGTTTTTGATACGTGAATGCGTTGCCCATTTGCAGTACGGTGGCCCCCACTTGCTGAGCGACTTCGACTACCGAGCGAGGCCCTTGTTGATCGCCAATTATAGCCGCTACACCCGGCCTAAAGATGCCGGCTTTTTCCCGGCCGATGGCTTCTTCAGTATGGCCCAGCCAATCGACATGATCGAGTGCTATCGTCGTCACAATCGCCGCATCGGGATCAACAATATTCACCGCATCGAGCCTGCCGCCCAAACCGACTTCCAGCAACTGAATATCCAGACCCGCGTCGGCGAAAATACTCAACGCCGCCAATGTGCCAAACTCGAAATAGCTCAAACTGGTCTCGCCGCGTGCCGCATCTATACGGGCAAAAGCGTCGCAAATCATCGCATCGGCAACGGGCTCGCCATCAATACGAATGCGTTCGTTATAACGCAAAATATGCGGCGATGTGTAAGCACCCACTCTATAGCCCCCGGCGCGATATATCGCTTCCAGAAATGCCACGCAGGAACCCTTGCCGTTGGTGCCGGCAACTGTAATAGTCAGCGGCTTTTTCTGCTCGGGGTTAAGCTGCCGATATACGCCGGCAACCCGTCCCAATCCCAAATCGATAGGCCGAGGATGTAATTTTTCCTGCCAGTCCAACCAGGCTTGCAGCGAATCAAAACGTGTCATTTCGACCGTATTTATTCCTGAGGCTGCGGATTATCGCTCTCACCCTGATTGCTTAATGGCTCACTGTAAGGAATAACGTCGACCACGTCCGCGCTGCTGCTACCGGCGCACATAATAGCCAGAATACTGGCTATTTTATCGCGCATCTCGCGGCGATCAACGATCATGTCTATGGCTCCGTGTTCCTGGAGAAATTCGCTGCGCTGGAAACCTTCCGGCAACTTTTCACGAACCGTTTGCTCGATGACTCGCGGACCAGCAAAACCGATTAAGGCGTCCGGTTCGGCTACGTTTATGTCGCCCAACATCGCCAGACTGGCGGAAACACCGCCCATAGTTGGATCGGTCATGAAGGAAATATACGGAATTCCGGCTTCGGCTAATTTGGTTAAGGCCGCGCTGGTTTTGGTCATTTGAAACAGCGAGAACAAAGACTCCTGCATTCTGGCACCGCCGCTGGCAGTAAAGACGATGAACGGCACACCCAAACGCAAACTTTCGTTCACGCCGCGCACGAATCGCTCGCCAACCACCGAGCCCATCGAACCGCCCATGAAACCAAAATCAAACGCCGCAGCGACGATACCGGCGCCTTTCAGCGTACCTTTCATCACCACCAATGCATCGTTCTCGTTGCTTTGTTTTTGCGCCTGACTGATGCGATCTTTATAGCGTTTGCTGTCCTTGAACTTCAAAGGATCGCTGGGCTTTAATCCAGCACCGATCTCTTGACGGCCATCTTCATCCAAAAACATATTCAGCCGTTTGCGCGCCGAAATGCGTAAATGGTGATCGCATTTTGGGCAAACGCTTAAGTTTTTTTCTAGCTCGGCGTTGAACAAAATCGCATCGCAACGCGGACATTTATTCCACAAGCCTTCCGGCACGGTGGTTTTCTTCTGCGAGGATTCGGTTCTGATGGCAGAGGGGACCAGTTTTTCAAACCAACTCATTCGGTGTAGTCTCCGCTTGAAAGCTTAAACATCCATGGCTTCGCGCATGGATTTCAACAGGGTGATGATCTCATGCTTGGCTTGCTGAGGATCATCGAGATTTGCTTCTATTTTACTGATCAGCGCGCTACCCACCACGACACCGTCGGCAATAGCGGCGATAGTTTTCGCGGTGTCGGCATCCTTGACTCCGAAACCAACCCCAACCGGCAAAGCGGTATTCTGGCGAATCAGTTGTAATTTTTGTTCGACATCGGCGGTATCCAAATGCCCGGCACCGGTGACGCCTTTCAGCGACACGTAATATAAATAGCCGCTGCCCACTGCATCCATTTTCTGAATCCGTTCAGCAGTGGTGTTAGGCGCCAGTAAAAAAATCTGATCTATGCCGCGCTCGCGCAGCATATGGACGCAAGCCTCGGATTCTTCCGGCGGCAAATCCACGGTCAACACACCGTCAACATCGGCGCGTTGCGCAGCATTGGCAAAATCTTCGTAACCCATGATTTCGATCGGGTTTAGGTAACCCATCAACACCAATGGCGTGGTCTGATCGGTTTTCCGAAACTCGATGGCCATGCTCAATACTTTTCGCAAACCAACATGGTGCGATAACGCACGCTCACTGGCGCGTTGTATTACCGGGCCATCGGCCATCGGATCGGAAAACGGCACACCCAATTCAATGACGTCGGCACCAGCCGCGACCATTTCGTGCAGCAAAGGGACGGTGAATTCCGGATAAGGATCACCGGCAGTAATAAACGGAATTAAGGCTTTACGGCCGGAGGCTCTCAATTCGGCAAATTTGTTAGCTAAACGGCTCATAAACTGATGCCCTCGCGTTGCATAATCGTTTGCATATCTTTATCGCCGCGTCCGGACAAATTAATAACAATGATTTGATCCTTGCGCATGGTGGGCGCCAGTTTCATCGCATAAGCCATGGCATGGCTGGATTCCAGAGCCGGAATAATACCTTCCATGCGGGTTAAGGCATGAAAGCCAGCCATGGCTTCGTCGTCGGTTATGTTCACATACTGGGCTCGACCGGTATCTTTCAGCCAGGCATGCTCAGGGCCAACGCCGGGATAATCCAGGCCGGCGGAGATAGAATGGGTTTCGATGATTTCGCCATCGTCGTCAGCCATCAAATACGTCCGGTTGCCGTGCAATACGCCAGGACGGCCGGCACATAGCGGTGCTGAATGACGACCGGTTTCAACGCCGTCGCCGGCCGCTTCGACGCCGATCATTTTCACGGACTTGTCGTCGATAAACGGATAAAACAAGCCGATGGCATTGGAACCGCCGCCCACGCATGCCAAGAGCACGTCGGGCAAGCGGCCGGTTTGGTCGATGCATTGTTGACGGGCTTCACGGCCAATCACAGCCTGAAAATCCCGAACCATTGCCGGATAGGGATGCGGACCGGCCACGGTGCCAATAATATAAAAAGTATTATCGATATTGGTCACCCAATCGCGCAGAGCTTCGTTCAATGCGTCTTTGAGGGTTTTAGAGCCTGATTGCACAGGCACCACGGTGGCGCCCAACAACTTCATTCGATAGACATTCAGGGATTGGCGGGCCACGTCCACTGCGCCCATGTACACCACACACTCCAAGCCCAGACGCGCCGCGACAGTCGCGGTGGCAACGCCATGCTGACCGGCGCCGGTTTCGGCGATGATGCGGGTCTTGCCCATGCGCTTAGCCAACAGGGCTTGACCGACCGTGTTGTTAACTTTGTGTGCGCCGGTATGATTGAGATCTTCGCGCTTCAGATAAATCTGCGCACCGCCCAAATGCTTACTCCAGCGTTCTGCATGATACAGCGGCGACGGTCGACCGACATAATCCTTGAGATCGGCATCCAACTCGGCGAGGAACTCCGGATCCTGCATATAGCGCTGATAGGCTTCGTTCAATTCGGTAATGGCCGGCATCAGCGTTTCCGCCACAAAAATACCGCCGTAAGGCCCGAAATGGCCCCGGGCATCCGGCATATCGTATCTTTCTGTCATAGTTCTCAAGTCGCTTGATTAGTTTTTCTTATAAACGCAGCCATTTTCGCTGCATCCTTGATGCCTTTCCCGGCCTCAACACCGCTGCTCACATCCATTGCATACGGTTTTACAGCTTTAATCGCTTCCCCGGCATTTTCCGGCGTCAATCCGCCCGCGAGAATGATCGGCAAACTGCGGGTCGTCGGAATCAAATCCCAGTCAAAACCGCTACCGCTGCCGCCCTGCATTCCCGGATGATAGGCATCCAACAGTAATCCGGCCGCATCGTTGTATTGCTTTTGCAACCCTAGAACGTCCGTATCCGCTTGCATGCGAATGGCTTTGATATACGATTTATCGTAAATCCGGCAACCATCTGCAGGCTCATCGCCATGAAATTGCAGGCAATCCACCCTTACTTTATTCAAGACTTCACGAATCAAAGCCGGCGCGGCATCGACGAACAAGGCTACCACGTTAACAAAGGCTGGCAATGCTCTGCTGATGCTTGCGGCTTGTTCGATGCTTACGTTTCTTGGACTGGGCGGATAAAACACCAAACCAATAGCATCCACGCCCAAATTGGCGGCACAAAGCGCATCTTCCACTCGGGTAAAGCCGCAAATTTTAACGCGGGTACGCATCCAAAGCCTCACAAAAAATGGCGGCGTAGGATAACACAGCTATCCGATATGTCATGTCGGGACCAATAAAAAAAGGCTGACCCTTGTCAGCCTTTGTCCGACGGCTCTTCAGGCGGGCGTCAATGGGCATGATGATGGTCGTGATGATGACCGGCAACGCCATGCGTCGTTTCGTCCTGATGACTATCTTCCGGTTTCAAATCTTCGACTTCGGCTTCTTCATGCGTTGCCGGCAAACTATCCTCAACAGCACCTTCGTGTTCATGAGCGCGCGCCGCCGCTTGATTGACTTGATCCGCAGCGTGCACCGAGACGCCATGTTTATAAACCATCAGACCACCCAGATCGGCGGCAAACGCCAACAAGGCGGCTAAAATCGCCGCCATCAACAAGTACAGCGTGTTAGCTGGTCCGACTATCAGCCCTTTGCTAAACAAACGCCACGCCGACAGCGCAGTAGCCAGACTCAATACCGAAATACCCAGATGCTCATGATGCTCCATGATCTCGTGAACATCACCACCATGCGCCACACTCCCTGCCGCCACTAAACCGGCCGCCACGGTAAGCGCGGCAAACACGGTACCCAGATACAGAAATGCGCCGGCTATCTGCCGCCACTCCGAGCGCTTCGCCACGCTGCCGATCAAATCCAGAGTGAAGAACATAGTCAACAACGCAATCGGGAAATGCACCAGCAAGGGATGAATATTTTGTAACGCAGCAACGCCCGGCAATAAACTATCCAGACTTTCCGAAGGAGATTGCCGCACCAGCACTTCTAGGAAGGACAATAAGCTCTCCACCCCACCGGCCACTCCTCCACCGTTATCGCCGCCACCATGCACGGCAAACGTCAAGTGATCGTTTAGACCCCACATAAAATCTCCCCCGCTTCAGTTTTGCGCGGATACTACCACGATAGGCCTTAGCCTAGTTAATCGTCACTTGGGTGGACATAGTCAAGGCCCTGGTTTTACTTTCCAAAAACTCGGTGCCTTGTTGCTGGATAAACATCACTTGCAATTTCTCAGCATCGGCAAGTTTCATCCCTTCTTCCTGCCCCAGGCACAATAAAGCGGTAGACCAGGCGTCGGCTATGGTCGGGCTTTCGTTAAACACACTGACAGCAACTAAATCGTGCGTTACCGGCTTGCCGTTGCGGGCATCCAGAATGTGGCTGTAACGCTTGCCTTTGACGTCGAAATAATGCCGGTAAGTACCCGAGGTCATCACCGACATCGGCGTTTCCTTTGGTAATGTCACCACTTTGTGCATTTTTTGTTCGCCCGGCAGCGGTTTTTCCACCGCAATCCGCCAGGCCTTACCGTCCGGTTTGCTACCCAGCGCTTTTAATTCGCCGCCGATTTCCACCAGATAGTTTTGGATACCCAAAGCCTCAAGCGTGTTGCTGATTTTCTCGACACTATAACCCTGGGCGATTGACGACAAATCCACTCGTACATTCGGCAGTTTTTTCGACATATGACTATCGTCGACCAGCTGCAATTTGTCCATGCCGACATTCGCCAAAGCTGCTTGCAGCGCCGCATCGTCTGGGATAGTCAACTCTTCCCCCATGAAACCCCACATCTCGAACAAAGGCTTGATGGTCAAATCGTAACACCCCTGGCTCAGCTTGCTGACGTTGTCGGCCACTTTAAACAAAGCCACGATTTCGTCGCCGACCAGCTGAATATTTGTCGACGTGTTGGCGTTAAATTGTTCGATTGTCGAGTCCGGTCGGTAATTGGATAAGGTTTTATCCAAATCCAGGAAAACTTTTTCAACTTCAGCGCTGACTTGCGCATCATCCCGCGCTTGGGGCGTCCAATAACTGATGTGATACGTAGTACCTTGCGCGAAACCGCTAAAAGTCTTTACTGGCGGCAGCGGCTCCGCACATCCCAGTACCAGCAACAATCCCAGTATTACCGCGATCCATCCTTTCCGTAGCATTAAACCCCCGTGCAATTAACGCAAAAGCGCTGAAATAGTTTTGAAATGGCTATGCCGAGCATCCCGCAACCATTCGAACAACACCGATTCGTGACAGCTCAACGTGACACCTTGCTGCAGCATGCGCTGCAAGGCGTAATCTTTGTGCTGGACTTGGCGCGAACAAACCGCATCAGCCAACACATGAACTTGATAGTTTGCACTTAACAACTCAAGCGCGGTTTGCAACACGCACACATGCGCTTCCTGACCTATCACCACAACCTGCTTCCGACCGGTATCAGTCAGGGCTTGCTTGAAGCCGTCCGCGGCGCAACAAGAAAAACCGGTTTTACTAAAGGTACGGGTATTGCCCGGCAAACACTCGCTAATCTCGGTTTGCGTTGACCCCAGCCTTTGCGGATACTGTTCGGTCAATAACACCGGCACATCTAACAACCCGGCGGCCTGCAACAAGCGCCGACCGTGTGTGAGCATCTGTTGCTGGTCTAAAGCCGGCATAGCCGTCGACAAACGCCCCTGAATGTCCACCACCAGCAAAACGCTGTTGTCAGCGTCCAGTAAATTGGGATGCATCGTCATCGAAATTAGCCGTGCTTCATGATGCGCGCTCGGTCTCGCTGCCAATCCTTGTCTTTGGAAGCTGCGCGCTTGTCGTGCAATTTTTTACCTTTCGCCAGACCGATTTTCAGCTTGGCGCGGCCCTTGATCCAATACATCGATAGCGGAATCAGGGTGTAGCCTTTGCGTTCCACCGAGCCGATCAGCTTGTTCAATTCACGTCGGTGTAACAATAATTTTTTCTTGCGTACCGCGTCCGGATTGACGTGGGTGGACGCCGACAATAAAGCCGACACATGCGCCCCACTCAGCCAAGCCTCGCCGCGTCTGATCTCGACATAGCTCTCTTTCAGCTGAATCCGGCCGTCACGCAAGCTTTTCACTTCCCAACCTTCCAATACCAAACCGGCTTCGAAAGTCTCGTCTATGGTGTACTCGTGGGAAGCCTGGCGATTAACCGCAATCGTGTTATCGGTGGCTTTGTTGTCCTTCTTGGATTTTTTGGCTGCCATTCTGTAGCGAAGTTTTTTTAAACTGACTGAAAACGTGAATTTTGATATTTTACTCACACACCCGTTAAATAACGATATAAAAACACAAGGGCTCCCCAACATGACCGATAAAACCCCATCCATCCACGGCGAATGGTCCTCCCGTTTCGCCTTTATTCTGGCCGCCACCGGTTCGGCGGTCGGTTTGGGTAATATCTGGAAATTTCCTTACATCACCGGCCAAAACGGCGGCGGCGCCTTTGTGATGGTGTATTTAATCTGCGTGGCAGCCATCGGCATACCCATCATGATTGCGGAAATCATGCTGGGCCGACGTGGCCGGCAAAGCCCGATCAACACCATGCAATCCTTGGCCGAAGAAGCCAAAGCTGATCCACGTTGGGGCTATTTGGGCTGGATGGGCATGATCGCCGGTTTTTTAATCCTGGCCTACTATAGCGTGATTGCCGGCTGGTCGATGGCTTATATCTTTAAAGCCTTTTTCGGCGGTTTCTTCGGTACCGACGCCGGCGAAGTGAAGCAAATGTTCGACAATTTGATGGCCAGTCCGATTCAACAAATTTTCTGGCACACCGTGTTCATGTTCATCACCATGCAAGTGGTGATGCGCGGGGTGAAAGGCGGCCTGGAAAAAGCCGTGCGCTTTTTAATGCCGGCCTTATTTGTGATCCTGATTATTTTGGTGGCTTATGCGATGGCTTCCGGCTCCTATGCGCAAGGCATCCACTTTTTGTTCAGCCCCGATTTCAGCAAAATCAACGCCGACGCGGTGCTGACCGCGATGGGCCACGCCTTCTTCACCCTAAGTTTGGGCATGGGCGCGATCATGGTTTACGGCTCTTACCTGCCCAGCCATGTCTCGATTGCCAAAACCACCTTTTTTATTGCCGGCGCGGATACCGCGGTAGCCTTGCTGGCCGGCATCGCCATTTTTCCCTTGGTGTTTGCCAATCAACTGGAAGTTGCCACCGGTCCGGGCCTGATCTTTCAAACGCTGCCGTTAGCCTTTGGTCACATGAGTGGCGGTTGGTTATTCGGCGTGCTGTTTTTTGTATTGCTGTTTTTCGCCGCCCTCACCTCTTCAATTTCTTTGATTGAACCGGCCGTGGCCTGGCTGGTGGAAAACAAAAATATTGATAGGCAAAAAGCCTGCGTCTGGGCAGGCGCTGCTTGCTGGGGCTTGGGTGTGGCGGTGGTGTTTTCCTTTAACATCTGGTCAGAATTCAAAATCTTCGATAAAAATCTGTTCGAACTGCTGGATTACCTGACCGCCAACCTGATGCTGCCTTTGGGCGGTTTGTGCATCGCGGTGTTTGCCGGCTGGATGATGAAACAAGCCCATGCGGAGCAGGAACTGGAACTGCCGGCGCAAGGCTTTCAGGCTTGGCAATTTCTAATCAAATACGTAGCGCCGGCAGCAGTGTTCATCGTCTTCTTACATGTACTCGGGGTGCTGTAAATGATCACGGTTGTACAAAAAAGCGCCTTGGTCAAGTTTTCTGCCAAGCAAATGTTTGATCTGGTGGATGATATCGAGTCGTATCCCAAGTTCTTACCTTGGTGTTCCGGCAGCAAAATATTGAAACGCGAAGGCAACATCGTCGAAGGCCAAATCGACATCGCCAAGGCCGGCTTTCATAAATCCTTTACCACCCGCAATAAAGTCGATCAAGGCGGCAGAATCCAGATCAGCTTGCTGGACGGGCCGTTTTCCTCGCTGGAGGGATTTTGGAGCTTTATGCCCTTGCGCGAAGACGCCAGCAAAATCTCGCTGGACCTGGAGTTCGAGATCTCCGGTATGCTGGCCAACCTGGCCTTCGGCCCGGTGTTTAATCAGATCTGCAACACCATGGTCTCCTCCTTCACCCAACGCGCAAAAGCCTTGTATGGCGGATGAGTTGATTGCGGTTGAGGTGGCTTACGCCACGCCAGAACGACAATTGATGATTCCTGTCAGCCTGAAGGCAAATTCCAGCGTCGATCAAGCCATAGAAGCTTCCGGGATATTGCGGGAGTTTCCGGAAATCGATTTAAGTCAGCAGAAGGTGGGGATTTTTGGGGTAGTTTGTAATTTGGATAAAACTCTGTGCCCAGAAGATCGTGTCGAAATTTACCGACCTTTAACGCAGAATCCAATGGATGCGCGGCGGGGGCGGTTGCAGAAGTAGTTTGGGTAAACTTTTGATGGTTAACCAATTTGATTTAGGCAGTGCTAAATACAGACACACAGTTGAAATGAACCGATATTTTTATTTTTTTAAAACGTTTGGACATCGTTTTGACCCAATGTTTTGCGTCATTTAGGATGTCTAATTGTAGTTAGAGCGCTTATGCCTCAGAAGCCAATCACCATTCCCGATGCAGTTAGGCAATTGCTTGCGATTGTTGAGCTATTGCGCCAGTCGTACAAGACACAGAAAAAACAATTCACTCTCGATGGCCGATTGGTCGGCGACCTCGGCGAGGTATTGGCGGAAGAAGCTTACGACATCAAGCTATTTGAGGATCTGCAAAAGCACCACGATGCAACTGCCAGTGACGGCCGACTTGTTCAGATAAAAGCAACAATGCAAAAGAATCTGACCTTTCCGGTTGACCACATCCCGCTCTACTACATCGGAATACAAATTCACAGCGATGGCACATTTTCAGAGGTATTCAACGGCCCTGGCGCGCTCGCTTGGGAGGCCGTGAAGAACCGAAAGCCAACGAAAACAAATTTGCACTCTGTGTCCGTCTCAGCTCTTTCAAAACTTAACGCCAAGGTAGCGCCGGCTGATCGCATCCCAAAGCGCGCTCTAACCCTGCGCTCAAGTGGGACGCCTGCCGGCAAGCCGGCAGCCGCCCCTTAGCTCCACGTTAAGTTCCAACCCCTCGTATATGACACGCATATCAACTGAATATGAAGTGCTTGTACGCGATCTTCACGCGGCACTCGTCCGAAATGATCAATTTGACAACGTAAACGTTCTTCACAACGTGAAGATAAAAGGCCGTTCCGGGGCCACGCATCAAATTGATGTATATTGGGAATTCAAAGTTGCTGGCGTCACCTACAAGACCTGTATCGAATGCAAGCACTACAACAGTCGAGTAAAAAAATCTGATGTAGCTTCTTTTGTCGGAACCATCCAAGACATTGGAAACGTCACTGGAGTATTTGCTACTACCGTAGGGTATCAACAAGGCGCCGTACTCATAGCCAAAGCGAATGGCGTTCGCCTAGTCACTGTCAATCACCTGCTCAAATCTGTGAGCATCACCTCAAATTTCACTGCCCCGAACACGGATATCTTGCACATCAAATACGACGAAGAACAAGCCAAAGAGCGCCTCAAAGAAAGAGGGCTGACTTCTTTTTCAATTGCTTCTCAGTGGAACCGAAACACCGTGCTGTTCGATGCGAATGGAGAAGAGAAAATTGGTCTCGTTCAGTTCGTTAACGAAACAATGACAGAAGAAGGTATAGGCACTGTGGAGCCAGTCGATCTATACGACAAAACGGAGCTAGGCTTGCTTCGTATCGCTGAAGTTCAATACCGCCTAACAATGCATCGCTTCCAAACTACTGATGAGGTCGTTCTGAACGATACAGCGCGGGCCATCATGGAAGACGTTTTAGCAAATCAAGCTTGCTACCTGAATGACGATGGCTCAGTATCAAAAATTGAAACCTAACCCCTCATTCAACGGGACGCCTGGCGGCGCCCGTTAATTCGAACGTTATGTTCCGCAAAATGGACTCCGTTGAATTCGAGCTTATTGGGCAATGGCCGGATATTGATGACAAAGTCCTCGATGCCCTCCTTTGCCAAGAGTACTACTATGGTGGGGCGCTAGCCGCCCGACCCGACGGTGCTCAACCGGTTGTGATATTGCAATAATATAGAGAGCAGAGCGAAGCCCAACAAAATGCGAATGTTGGGCTTAATGTATACAACTTAACTTTTATGCCGGCCACCAGAGTCCTAAGGATTGGTTTTCCTAAACTTCAGGCTATTGGTAAATATCATTAATGCCGATCAATTTCCTTCGCTTGTGCCCCGCTATCAATGGCTTTATCAATCAACATCACGCTACCCCGTATCAGGGCGGCAAAGAGCAATATCGAAAAGACCAATCCCATCGGTAGTATGCCCAGCAAACCGGCAATGACAATGATCAGCATAGCTATGCCGGTGTTTCCTATCTTAGCGATCTTCATTTGCCCTCCCGGACCGTTTGTCGGTCGAAACGAAATCTCGCATTCACTATATCGGCTTATTTAAATTCAACAATACACGCAAGCGGTAAT
>Ga0123390_1010645_pt1 | contig 29355 bp, 28 predicted proteins | sample T3HHNO3metaT_FD_89918 | JGI IMG/M metagenome (GOLD analysis project Ga0123390, IMG submission 89918) | Methane-oxidizing artificial microbial communities from Washington, USA to study methane cycling - T3-HHNO3 metaT (Metagenome... | ecosystem: Engineered > Modeled > Simulated communities... | reverse complement strand
ATCGCTTTGAGCTATCACGGCAACATCGATGCGGTGGTCGAATGCCAAAGCGAACTATTGCATCGCGCTATCGAAAACGTGCTGCGTAATGCGGTGCAGCACTGTAAAGCCGAAGGCACGGTATTAATTGCCGCCGATTTCAGTAGCGATAATCATTGCTTAAGAATTCGGGTGGACGATGACGGCCCTGGGGTACCCGCTCAGGATTTGACGGCTATTTTTCAGCCGTTTTTCCGTAGCGGCCAAGCACAAAAGCCGCACAGCACCGGCCTGGGACTCACCATCGCGCATCGCGCCGTCGAAGCGCATGGCGGCAGCATCAGCGCCAGCAACCGGCCGCAAGGCGGTTTAAGCGTGCTGATTGAGATCCCGTTTCCAACCCGGCAAGCAAACCAGAGGTAAGTATGTTTAAATTCAAAAAGTGGATGACAGCCCCGCTGATCGCTTTACTGTCGGCATGGGCACTAAGCGCGAACGCCGACCCGTTTCACCATCACGGCGGTCGGCATTTCGGCGGCCATTTCCGTCCGGGTTTTGGCTTTTACTTTGGTGCGCCACTCTATCCCAGACCGTTTTACCCGGCTTATCCTTACTACCCGGCGTATCCGTATTACCCGCGGGAAATTATCACCGTACCAGTGCAACCCCCGGTCTATATTGAACGCGAGCGCAGTCAACCCCAGAACGGTCCCTTAGCCGAAGGCTACTGGTATTACTGTAACGATCCGGCCGGCTACTATCCTTACATAAAAGAGTGTGCGAATGGCTGGCAACAAGTCGAGCCCACGCCGCAAAATTAAAGGGAGACCGCAAACATGAACACTAAAAAGCAAATGGCGGGAATCTGCGCGGCACTGGCCTTCAGCGGCTGCGCCCATATGCCCTCCGGCCCCAGCGTAATGGCGCTGCCCGGCACTGGCCTATCGTTCGAACAATTCCGCCAGGACGATTATCAATGTCAGCAATACGCGGCCGGGCAAGTCGGCGCCACACCGAACCAGGCCAGCGCCGATAGCCAAATTGGCAGTGCAGCGGTCGGCACGGCAGTAGGCGCAGCAGCCGGCGCCGCAATTGGTGGGGGAGGCGGAGCGGCAATCGGCGCGGGCTCCGGTTTAGTAGCCGGGACTATCGTCGGCAGCGGCGAATCAAGACGCTCCGGCTATGCCACTCAACAAGGTTACGACAATGCTTATGTGCAATGCATGTATGCCAAGGGGCACAGAGTACCGGTATCCGGGCAGTTTTCTTACCAATCGCCAGCCCCCAGAACGGCGCAACCGAGCATTCCACCACCACCTCCCGGATCACCACCGCCGCCACCGTATCAGTAACGGTCAAGAAGAGCTTGCGGAGCTAGAAAGTCATCCGCAGGCCGGCTTCCAGGATATGGTCAGAAATATTGGCTTGCCCTAAGCGGGTTTCGTAACGCACGAATCCGGATCCGCCATTGGGTAATGTTGCACTAACCGAACCGCCGAGGTTGAGATAATCGCGGTCGGGTTCACCGGTCTGAATCGTAAAATTGCCCTGCCCTGGCTCGGCCTGCGCCAAACGCATGTGGATCAAACGATTGTCGTTAAGGTATTGATGCTCCCATTCCACGCGAGCTGCCGGCGTGAACACCCCCCATGGCGTGCTGAGCGCATAACTGATTTGGGTACCGAGATTACTGACGAAGGAATGATTGATCTGCTCGCCGGTGATGATGTCGAAGCCGTTGCCGCTTTGCTCCTGATATCGGGCGATGTTCATGCCCAAATACTCCAAACGCAGATAAGGGCCGATGGCCCATTCGTCCCAATTAAAGTCTTTGCCGCCGCTCAAGGCAAAACCGTATTGATTGCCGGTGGTTGTAGACGTGGATTGGCCGGCGAAGCCGGAATAAGCATATTGGCGATTGAAGGCATAGTCATTAGCGCCATAATTTCCCACCCAATCCAGATAAATATCCTCGGGCAAATAATAGCTACCGTAAATCGCACCCAGATAGGTATCGCTACTCATATTACCGGCTGAATCGGCGTACTGCGTAGAAGAGTGCGTGTAGTTAAACGCCGCGCCAACCACCAATTTATCGCTAAGCCGATAATCCGCTCCGCCCGTCACGGTGCGCGCTTGCGAATCGAAGCCGCGATCCCAGGCGTCACCTTGCAGATTGGCAAAATTAAACCGGGTTTGCAAAAACAGACCCAACGGCGAATCGCGGAACAACTCGTCATCGCCGGCTGCGCCGCCTAGCCCCTGAGCGCCCAAGGTATTGGCGGATAATTGGATACCGTTAAAGTTAACCGACAATGGCGCACTGCCGCCGCCAGCGCGTAAACTCGCCAACCGGGTGAGCGGACCATCCATGCGCGTCGCTCCCAATTTCACCGGCCCGGCCATCTGGCTCGGCACTTGATCGGGAGTCAAAGCGGCAACCGCACTGGTTTGCTCCTCCGGACTGAGCGCCTGTAGTTGCAAGCACCGGGTAGCCAAAATGCCGCTTGGAGTAGTGCAAGCCTCGTTTAGGGCTGGCGCAAAGGTCTGTTGATTAAAGGTTAATTCCGACGCGGTAGTAGTCTCTTCGGCAAAAGGCTGCAAGCTCCAGGGCGCCAATTGCCCCCTACCGCCACCAAAACTGCGTATCGCCCCCAAAAGATACTGATTTTCGGGCAAAGTCGGATCTACGTAGATATTGTAATCGCTGCTGATGTTGCTTAATTGGTTTACACCATCCGCCAATACCAGCCGGCTGGCATACAGCGCAGCACCGGGCGTGCTATTGCCATCGATTAACTGCAAGCCGTTGCCGCTCGCCACTGTCACCGACCCCCAGGCAAAATTATTGATCGCACCGCTGGTGGTTTGTCCTTGGTCGCTGCCCGTCAAGCTCATTGCGTGTTGCGTGGCGTTGGGTCCGCTGAAAACCAGATCGGCATTCGCGGTATTCCATAGCGTATTTTGCGTACTGGCATTATTGAAATCACCGGTCACAATGAAAACATCGCCGGCACCGCCCACCAAATAGCCGCTGGAACCTATCGAAAGATTGTTGAATTGATTGGTCGACGGATCGCTCTCATAGCGGCCGTTATTCGTAAAGTTGCCGGTAAAAGCCACCGAGGTGTTAACCGTTCGAAAAACACCGTCGTTACTGACATTGCCATCAAATCGATGCGGATTGGTACCGGAAATATCGACGCGTCCTTGAGCACTATTATAGAAATCGCCGGCCCCGGTAATGAGTCCGGTTTGCGTCAGATTAAATTGGCCGTTATTGCTGATGGTCCCAGCATTGTTAAGCACGCCGTGATTGTTGAAAGTACCCTGATTACTCAGTTGTCCGGCATTGCCGAAACTACCCTGATTAACCAGTTCGCCGACGTTTGTCAGCGTATTGCCGGTAACATTGTCAATGCTGCCGCTATTGACCATCTGTCCAGCATTCTCAAGTACGCCTTGATTGTTGATGGCGCCAAAGTTGGAGAAAACCCCTGAACTATGACTGAGCGTGGCACTGTTATTGATCAATGTGCCGTGGTTGCTGAAATTGCCGCCGGTGCTGTAATAGTAACCAGGCAGCGTGCTGAAGCTGTCGCTGGACGTAATGGGACTCAGCGCTAAGGGTGTAACAGTAACCTGGAACGGCGCGAAACCGGAAATGCCATTCTGATCTTTTCCGAACCCACCGGCAGTATTCGGTTGGTAAACATAATCCAGCGTTGCGCCAAGACCAATAAAGTAAGTGCCAGGAGTTTTAGGGGCAGTGAGTTGGTTCGAGAAGGATCCGCTTTGGCTACCAAAACCGGGATAGATTACTCCCGAGAAAAAGCCGGCGGAACCGGCTTGAGCCGGTGCAATCCAAGCGTTGTAAAGCTGGATGACGCAGCCTGGACAATAACTGGTATCGCCTTCCTGGATGTTGTAACTACCAGCCAAATTGACGCTGGACCCCGAACCTACCGTTGCCGAATTACCGGCAAAACTGCCCCTGCCCACGCCGGCAAAGGACGGTTGAGTAATGGTGATGTTGCGCCCAATCACCGACCACGTCACGTCGGACGACAACGAATCGGCTAGCGAAGACTCCGAGGCGCAAGCCAGCAAAAACCCAATCCGCATTGGACCATTTAATTTCATCGCACTATTAATTTGCTACGCGCTTGGATTGTGGGATTCGGACAAATCTGCGCACTAGATTAGCCGAAACATTCAACAAAGCAACCGCATCGCTCCGGTACTCTAAACGATGCGGAACATGACAATAATCTACAAAGACCCCAAATAAGCCGCCACAGCCTTGATATCATCATCACTGAGTGACTGCGCCAGGGCATTCATTTGCGGCGCCTTGCGCGCGCCTTTTTTAAAATCGGTCAGCTGTTTGGCCAAATATTGCGGGTGCTGTCCGGCCAATTTCGGCACCATACCCATACCTTGCGCATTATTGCCGTGGCAACCCAGACACATTGCAGCTTTGTCTTTGCCCAATTTGACCAAGTTGGCGTCGCTGCTACCGGCCGATTTGCCGTGCAAGCTGGCGTAATATGCAGAAATATTTTGAATGTCGGTATCGCTCAAACCTGACGCCAACGGCTTCATTACCGGGTTTTCGCGCTGGCCGTTGCGGAATTTATTCAGCTGGCTCTCGATATACACCGCGCTCTGCCCCGCCAGACTGGGCCATAACGGACTGCTGCTGACGCCGGCCGCACCGTGGCAACCTTGGCACGCAGCGGCTTTCGCCTTGCCCGCTTCAATATCCGCCGCGTTGACGCCGGCGGCAAACAGCCCCAGCATGACGATATACTTGATTTTATGATATTTATTATTCATCGAGATCACCCTTGGTTGGCTTGTTGTACAATCCTGGCGACATAATGCGCTATCAGGCTTCTGCATCATAGTCAGGCAACATTGACTAAGCAAACCTAAAATTTCCTCAACCCACTCGAACCAAAGGAATAGGCCATGTCGTGGTTGCTATCACTTTTTAATCAAGATTCCGTACCGCACACACTACTAATTATCAGTTTGGTAGTGGCTAGCGGCCTGGTTTTGGGCAGAGTATCGCTGGCCGGCATCCAACTGGGTATTGCCGGCGTATTGTTTTCCGGACTACTGTTCGGACATTTCCAGTTCACTATCAATCCGGAAGTCATGCATTTTTTGCGCGAATTCGGCTTGGTGCTGTTCGTCTATGCAATCGGATTGCAGGTCGGCCCCAGTTTCGTCAGTTCGTTTTTTCGTTACGGCTTGCGCCTGAACGGCATGGCCGCCGCGATCGTGATACTGGGCGCCTTGATTACGGTATTGATCAGCATTTTAGGTGATATTCCCATGCCCGTAGCGGTGGGCCTGTTTTCCGGCGCCACAACCAACACCCCGTCGCTGGCCGCCGCCCAGCAAGTATTGAGCGGGATTGCCGGCATCGATAGCGAAACCTTGAAAATGCCGGGTCTGGGGTATGCGGTGGCCTACCCATTCGGTATCGCCGGCATCATTCTGGCCATGCTGTTAAACAAACGCCTATTTAAGGTAGATATTGCAGAGGAAGCCAAAAGTTTTGCCGACAGACAGCAGCAAGATGCGCACATCCCAATCTGGAAAGATTTACGGGTGGAAAACCCCAATCTAAACGGTTTGACGCTAAGCCAAATTCCGTTTTTCGAAGGCATGAACGTGGTGATGACCCGGATTCTGCACAATGGCGCGGTGGATGTGGCCGGTCAGGAAAGCCACTTGGCAATTGGCGACACCATCCGGCTGGTCGGCGAACGCGAACCCTTGGAACAACTGAAAATTCTGATCGGTCCGGAATCGGATATCGATCTGAAACAAATTGCCACCAATTTGCAAAGCAGACGGCTGGTAGTCACCAATAAATCAGCGATCAATCAAACCGTTGGCAATCTGTGCATGCTTTACGGCGTCACCATTTCCCGGATTCATCGTCCCGACGTCGAGTTTTCTCCCACCAGCAACGTGCATGTGCATTTTGGCGATGAATTGAATGTCGTCGGCAGCCAGGAAGCGCTGAACAGTATCGAAAAAGCCCTGGGTAACTCGCTGGAAGAACTGGCTCACCCGCAAATCATGCCTATCTTTATCGGCATTTCGCTGGGGGTGTTATTAGGCAGTGTGCCAATGTATTTGCCGGGCATTCCCTCGGCGGTCAAACTGGGCATGGCCGGCGGGCCGCTACTGGTAGCCATTATGCTGAGCAGAGTGGGCAATTGGGGGACGATGACTTGGCACTTGCCGAAAAGCTCCAACATCATTTTAAAAGACATCGGCATCGTGCTGTTCCTGGCATGCGTCGGTTTGCACTCCGGCGATCAATTCGTCGAAACACTGGTCAAAGGCGACGGTTTTTACTGGATGGCCTGCGCGGCTTTGATCACCTTACTTCCGCTCCTTATCATCGCCGCCGTGGGCCGGATAGTCTATAAACTCAACTTCCTGACGCTTTGCGGCTTGCTGGCCGGCAGCATGACCGATCCGCCGGCTTTGGCATTTGCCAACAATCTCAGCCCGGCGGCGGCGGTGTCTATGGCGTATGCTACCGTATACCCCTTGGTCATGATTCTCCGGATCATTGCCGCGCAGTTGATTATTTTGTTGGTACATTAAAACCGACTCATTTGTCTGATGGACTGGTTCGGCGGCTAAAGTCGCCGAAGCTGTCCAAACTCCTGCTGCGATGACATCGACCTTAATCGTCAAGTACCAGAATCTGGCTCCCTGCGATGGCGAGCTGTACCTGCTGCAAGCTTTCTACCCACAAACCATCGCAGACAATTACTTCAACAGCCTGCGGCAAAACCTGGCCTGGCAAACCGAGCAAATCCATATCTTCGGCCGCTGGGTGGAGGTACCGCGCTTGATGGCCTGGTATGGCGACGCAGACGCAGAATACCGTTATTCCGGGGTCGATCACCAACCCTTGCCCTGGACCAACGAGCTACAAACCTTACGCATCGACGTCGAAGCTGTTTGCCTACAACCATTCAACAGCGTTTTGGCCAATTTATATCGCGATGGCCGCGATTCGATGGGGTGTCATGCCGACAATGAAAAAGAACTGGGACCGAATCCGCTGATTGCTTCGCTGAGTTTCGGCGAGACACGACTGCTGCGTTTCCGTCATGCCCGCAGCCGTACGACGTTGGATATAGAACTAAGTCACGGCGACTTGCTGATCATGGCCGGTGAGTTGCAACACCACTGGCGCCACGAATTGCCAAAAACTCGCCAAGCCAAGCAAGCCCGTATCAATCTGACTTTTCGGCGGATTGTGTCAATGCCCACTTCGCCCGCGCTATCCGCAACGCGTTAATCTTATCGACCAACAGCTGTCTGACAGTCTGCTCCGCCGGTAGTTTGCTGATTACCCGGGTATTATCGCCATCCAGTTTCACCAGAAATTCATCGTTTTCGCCAAACACGCTAACCATATCCCGATTGTCGCCGCGACGATGAATGATGTATTTGGGTGAGGCTTTCGCTGCGCCGAACAATACTCCATTCCAATCCGAATAACACTGCTTGCCGGCGATCAGACCCTGCAAACTATTAAAGACATCAATTTGTTGATATTGATTGTTTTCCACGCTTGCCGGCTGATAACCATCGGCAATCACTAAAGGCACTTTTGCCGAAGCTTTATACTGGCCATATAACTCAACCTCGGCTTTTTTTAAGGGCGTCATCGAATGATGGTCGCCGACAATAATCAAGATGCCATTCTTGAAAAAGCCACTATTTTGGAGTTCTCGATAAAACCGGCCTATTTGCTTGTCGGTATAAGTAATGGCCGCCGATTCGGATTTTTCCTTAGTCTCCGGATTAATATAGGGATGATGGCTGCTAACCGTTTTGATAAACAGCAAAAAATTATTTTTTTTATTTTTCTCGATCCTATCCAAAGCTCTTAAATATAAGGCCTCATCCGGCGCGGCCTCAAAATGAAACCGTTCCCATTTATCGTATTCCGGCTGGTCGTGGCCTTCGACATAATCAAAACCCACACTTTTTGCCCAAACGCCGGTGTTACCGAATTCCAAATCGGCAGTGGTTAAAAACTCGGCTTTATAACCGTGCTTTTTAAGGATATTGGGTAGGGAGTCTTTTATATTATAAAAACTATAAAATGACGTACCGCCGTCGTCGGTATAACTGGAGGGCGGATAGAGCGGCTGCAAGCCAGTCAGCAGGGCGACTTCGCCGTCTTCGGTTATAAAACCATTGGCGTAAAAATTCTTGAACGCTTGATGTTGGCTAGCAATCTCGTCCAGATTGGGCGTCCAATCGTGGATGCCGGAGAAATACCGGCTTTGATAAGCGGAAAGCGACTCTACCATCAACATAATAATATTCTTAGGTTGAGCCGGCTGAGTTTGGCAGTTTATATGCTCTTGAAAACTAAAAGTATCGACATAAGCGGCGCTATACGGCGCAGCCTCAGACAATATGGTTAAATTATAATCAATGACATTTTTATAAATCCAGGCATGGGCATATTTTTCATTATCGGCAAACGCGGCGGCCAACGGCAAACTAAGAATTAAGAAGATGGGCCACTTTTTGACATAAGGATTTACGGATTTAAACCTTACCCACGAAAAATATAAAGGTACAGCCAACATTAATACGCTAAGCGCAAGCATACCAAAATCGCTTAAACCGTAAATTTGCTGAATATATTTATACGAATAATCCGTATATTTTATGGCGTCACCCAAAGCCAAATGGGTATTGAAATTAACGATAATGGCGTAATCGATAATATAAACTGCGAACAACAGTATAGCCGCCAGGCGCAATAATGCCGCCAACCAACGCATCATAGTCGGCAGCAGCGATAAATACAGTAATATTAAAATACCGCCATAAATCACGGCATCGTTAAATAAAACCTGGGTAAACCCCAACAAACGGGTACCGGTATAGCGATAAATGAAATTATCGACATACCAGCCTTTCAGCAGCAACGGCGCCACCAAAATAAGCAACCAAACAATCTGTCTCATGCTTGGGAAACCGCTGAAAATGGCGTTGGGATTAATCGCGCGTCAACTTCAGAAAATGAAAAATATCGACTTCAATCACGCCGAATGCGGCGATCCACAGCAGCGCATCGTAAGCATCCAGCCACTCTGACTGCATCAGCCAAGCCACAACCATACCGACTAAACCCACAAATACAGCGAGAGTGATCGACCAAAACAGCTGCCGGTGTCGAGCAACCAAAGTCGGCCAGCGCACTTCCAACTCGAGCAGCACAATCAACCCAAACCAGAGCAGAGAGTTGAGCACATCCAACCATTCGTTATCGCGGACGTAGCTGCCGAATACCAAGGCAATCACCACAATCAACACGTTCCTCACCGCGTGCAAGGTCGTCTCATTAAACGGCGCGGCCTTGACGGTTTCCAGTTCGAACATCACCAATAAGATCACCCAAACCAGCGCATCAACCGCAGTGGTCAGCGTATCGACCGCTGCGTATATGCCGATGTTGAACGTCAACAAGGCCAAAATCGCCAGCTTGAATTTGGGGTAGGAGAGAAAAAACTCGGCGTTGGGCATATTAATTGAGTCCGACGGCAAACGCCAAACTGCTCGTATAGCGATGGTTTGACGGAAAAGACATGAACCATGATGACAACCCAGTCGGGGCCATCATGGTCAACAGGAATTATTTAACGAAACAGGCTTTTTCCGCTTCGGCGTCAGCATCTTTCAACTTGGTGCGCAAATCCTTGGATTGTTTAGGATCGCGAAACGCCGCACCGGCTTCGCCTGGGGTTTTTTGCATCTGGGTAAAGGTTTTGGCTGACTCGTATTCTTCAAAACTGAGTTTTTCAGCGATTTTATCGATTTTGCAACCGCAGGCATATTGGCTGATATAAGTCAGGCCGCCGTGCTTGGCGACGCATTCCAACACATATTCGACGCGGTCGCGGGTGGGATAGTCATTGACCAATGCCGCAGGTTCGGCAGCGGCGGCCTCCGGCTTTGAGTTTTCCTGAGTCGTGGCGCAGCCGCTTAGCAGCGTTACAACAGCGAGAGTAGCGAAGAATGATTTTTTCATGATGCTCGGTTTTTATCGTTGTAGGGATATTTATTGTTCGGCGGCGAAGTCGACAATCTGTCGCAATTGCGGGTTCATTTCCTTGGCGAATTTATTCAAGGCCGGGTTGCCGGTATCTTCCGGCAACAGATGCGTCCTGACGATGGTTTTACCTTCGAATTGGTAGGTCACCACATTGCAGGGCATATAGCCTATCGCGTGCGGGGTGATTTCCAGCACGACCTTTGCCAACGTCAGATTGCAAAACTGTACGGTATCGTATTCCGGAAAATTCGTGGCCCCTCTATCACGGATCACCTTCCCCACCCGACTGTGGCCGGTGATGCGAAAGTTGTGTTCGGCAATCGCCACTTCCAGTTCCGCCAATACTTCGTCGTACGGTTTGCTGGTTTCCACCTGGTAATACGTGACTTCTTCGGTATGCAGAGGCTGCGCGGCACAACTTGCAATCAACGGCAGGCTTGCGAAAATGACGAGTCTTTTTAACATCGAGAAAGCTTACCATCATGAGCGGGCAAAACAAAGTTAGCGGCGTGGTGCTGGCGGGCGGCATGGCCAGACGCATGCAGGAGCAAGATAAGGGCTTGATGTTGTGCAATAACCGGCCCTTGGTTAGCTATGCGCTTGCTGCCATGGCCCCGTTGGTGGATGAATTATTAATCAGCGCCAATCGCCATCAAGACCAGTACCGGCAATTCGCTTACCCGGTTATCAGCGATGCCGAACCAAGCTTCGACGGCCCGCTAGCCGGTATCTTGGCGGCGATGCAGGCCACACAACATGGGATATTACTGGTAGCGCCGTGCGATTCGCCGCTGGTAGCAAGCATGCATTTGCAACGCTTGCTCGACGCATTAATTAGCCAGGATGCGGACATCGCCGTGGCGTTTGACGGCGAACGCTTACACCCGGTTTTCGCAGTGCTGAAAACCAGCTTGCAAACTGATTTACAGAATTACCTGCGTAGCGGTGAGCGCAAGTTGCAGACTTGGTTTCATCGGCATTCAATGGTCGAGGTGGATTTCAGCGACACGCCGCACATCTTCGTCAACATCAATACGCCGGCGGAATTGCTGACTGTGGAGCAATCGTTAGCCGAAATCTTGCCTTAATAGCAACTTGATATTAGCCGCTCAGCGCACCGCTTTTTCACTGCTGACTATTAACAACGCTTCTCCTGAACGATTACCCAGCACGGTGGCATGCATGCGCACCGGGATGATTTTCTGATCCTTGGTGAGGCGTTTGGTCTTGATACTTTTCACGCCGCCACCGACTATCAATTCCTGAATCAACTGTTGAGTAATGGCCCGTTCATCCTCCGAGACGATCTCTGTAAACGTCATACTGGCTGCATCCAAGCTATCCCAGCCGTATAAGGTTTCGGCGCCCTTATTCCAAGCCGTAATTTTACCCGACACTTCAAATAGAATTATCGCCTCATCGGTGTCCATCACTATCGTTGCCAGTTTTTGCAAACAATTTAAACATTCCTGTTTTTCAACTTGATGTTGGTGAACGTAGTCGCGCTCAGTCAAAGCGATTAACTCTCTGGCCGAGTTCTCCGCTTGAAACATGCAAGCCGACGCCGAAACGTGCACCACCTTTCCGGATTTGGTGAGCCGTCTGGCCTGAAAAGACGGCAAGGTGTTACCCACTTTCAAGTTGTTCAGACCTTGCTTGGCAAAATGTTTTTCCTCTTCCGGAATTAAATTGTAAAAATTCATCCCCAGCGCATCATGCGCCGACCAACCATAGAGTTTCTCGGCGGCGTGATTCCAGGTCACAATGGTACCGTCCGGATCGAGCAAGGTGATCGCATCATTGGAAAACTGTACAAACTTGGCCAGCCTCAGCGTTTCTTGCTCCTCACGCTTATGCAATTCCAGTTGCGCACTTTTCAGCTGATTGATGTCCACAAATGTCAGAATGACACCGGCATTGACTTTAGCGGAAACTACATAGGGAATAACCCGCAATAAATACCAGGTACCATTTTCCAGCTGAATTTCTTGATCAAAACAGTTGTGCCTATCATTGACACTTTTAACCACTGCAATGACATCGAGATTTTTAATGGTATGGGTTAGATGGTAAAACGGTCGCCCGAGATCGGTTTCCAAAATATGGAATATCGACTGTAGTTTCGGGGTAAAACGCCTGATATCCAGATTCTCGTCTAAAAACAAGGTAGCGATATTCGTACTATTGAATAAATTATCCAAATCGTTATTCAATAAGGTCAGTTCGACTATCTTGCCCTGGTGTTCGGCGTTAACGGTGTAAAGCTCTTCGTTAACCGATTGCAACTCCTCGTTGGTGCTCTGTAACTCCTCGTTACTCGCCAACAATTCTTCGTTGGTGGCCTGGAGCTCCTCGTTGGAGGTTTCCAATTCTTCCACCGTGGCTTGCAGGTTTTCGCGGGTAAATTGTAATTCTTGCTCCAAATCGATAATGCGTTGTTTGGCATCCAAATTGACATCGTAGACCAAGGTTTCCGTCTCGCTGAAACAGGAAGGATCGACCGTCTCCGTGATCATCGCCGCCACTAAGATTTCTTGGCCCTTCTTACCCGGCAGAGGTTTAAATTGCAGTCTAAACGTCCGCAAACTGTCCTGCTCTCTGACCCGAATATTGGACAACACAATTTCGTTATTCGTTTTTAAGGCTTTTTGAATACCTGTGGAAATAGGTATGGATAAATCTTTTTTGACAATTTTACTGACATTACTCACCAGCTTGCCGCTGGGATAACTCAAATAATCCTTGGAATCGCCGAAAATATGGGATATTTCCATATTCTCGTTGATTATCATCGTAAACGGCAATACATCATTGGATATTGCCCTGATGAACCTATCCAATACTCTTTCTTCCTGACCACTAAGCGCATTCGATGAGCGCACAGAAGTCGGATACGGCGAGTAAGTCATTAAAGCACTGGGAGATGCAGTAAAACCCAAGGATTTATATTTGCCTTTAGAGCGATATAGTTTTGATTTGGCACTTGCCACATCGAAATACTCACCCATATCGCCTATCGTTTCACTGGTACCCAACACCAACAAGCCGTCCTTTACCAGAGAAAAGTTGAATAACTCCAATATTTTCTTTTGCAATACCGGCTGTAAATAAATCAACACATTTCGACAGCTTAGTATATGAATATTGGTAAACGGCGGATCTTTAATCAGGTTATGCTGGGCAAACACCACCATTTCCCGAATTTTCTGGCTGACCTGAAAATAATCTTCCCGGCGAATAAAATATTTTGACAAAAGCTTAGGTGGAATATCCGCGATAATACTTTCCGGATATTTGCCATTACTGGCTTTCTCGATGGCCGTAAGATCGACATCCGTCGCAAAAATCTTCACGCGAAAATAATGTCCGGAATACTCCCGGTATTCCGACAACAACATCGCCAAGGAATAAGCTTCCTCGCCGGTGGAACATGCGGTCACCCAAACTCGCAACTCATCTTCTTGTAATAATTTGACGACTTTTTTCAACCAATGCTCGCGAATATCATCAAATACGTGCTCGTCGCGAAAAAAACTGGTAACGCCTATCAACAATTCCTGAAATAAAACCAAAACTTCGTGAGGATTTGTTTGTAATAAGTTTAAATATTCTGATATATCTTTTAAATGATTGATAGATATGCGCCGTTCAATGCGTCTAACCACCGTATTGGGTTTATAAAAGGTAAAATCGATTTTGCACTTTTCCCTAAGAATCGAAAAAATCCGCGTGATGTCGCTATCGTCGGAAGAAACGATATGCTTTTCCTGCAAGGTGGCATAGGGATGCTTAACAAAAGCCAACAACTGATCGGGCATCTTCTCCGGCGGCAAACTAAAATCCGCCAAACCGGTAGCAAAAGCATTCTTGGGCATACCGTCGAATTTGGCGGAGTTTTCATCCTGCACCATGACCATGCCGCCAAATTCCTTGATGGCGCGAATACCACGCGTGCCATCACTGCCGGTGCCGGACAAAATAATGCCTACAGCCAGTTCTCTGGCGTCTTCGCTCAAGGAGCGCAAAAATATATCGATCGGCAGATTAATGCCTTTGCTGGGGTCTTGCTCGGCCAACAACAGCTGATTGTGAAACACCGTGACGTTTTTCCGGGGTGGAATCAAGTAGACGGTGTTGCGCTCGATTTTCATACCGTCCTCGATGCGCTTTACCGGCATAGCAGTATGTTTGGACAATAGTTCAGCCATCAAACTTTTATACTGCGGTGACAAGTGCTGAATCACTACAAACGACAAGCCGCTATTGGCAGGCATATTCTTGAAAAATGCCTCAATCGCCTCCAAGCCTCCGGCGGAAGCGCCGATCCCGACAATGTACTGCGGCGGCACTTTTACAGTGTTTTCATTATCCATAAAACCATGTTATTTAATATCAATCGTTTAAATTAATAAAGCCTCTGGACAACTTTACCCGTCACGCTGCGACAGTACACTCAAGTCTTATTTGCGTCTGTTTTCACGTCGCTAATATCTGTGATAGTCACGATTAATTTACGCGTTTTCAAATCGAACGATTCGCTCGCCGTATCGCTACCGTCATCCGCATTACCTTTGATTAAAGCAGGGAAAGCAAAATTCTTATCCCCTTGCAAACGCAACTGTAAGCTTTTATTGGTTGGCGCTTTGAAAAAGGCATCAAAACGGTGAATAAATATATTCTTGTCTTCTTCGAAAATTAGCTTGGAAAAATGCGTTTTCTGCAATTTACTGGCTTTATAGCCCAACATATCTGCAAAGGTATGATTCGCTTGTTCTATGAAGCCTTGATAATCTAGGGTTATAATACCCACCGGAACACAATGGTAGGTAAAATTTAATTTATTATTTAAGCGGGACAATTCAAATTGCGCTTTTTGCAGCTCTTCATTCTGCATTTGCAACTCAATTTGATAAACTTGTAAATCATAAAATAAACGTTGAATTTCTTCCGGCGTAATACTACTGATTTCTTGAGGCGTAAAATCTATAATTTTCTCCGCCATTTCTTTTAATTTAGCAGCATGAGAATCTAATGTCATAACGGCATTTCCTTATTAATCTATTAATTTTTTGAACAATTTAGCGGAAAAATTCTAGTTCCCACTATTTATACTCCCTATCGATTCGTCCACTTCTACCCTCTTCGGATTTTACCGATACCCTGCTGGCAACTTATTGACTTAAAACAGCCTGATTCAGCACCCAGCCGCCCAGCGCACTGGGATTGTAGTACAGAACATATATTCGAGCGCTTGCTACGTGGTGTTTGCCGGCCTCAATATCCCTATTTTTTGCTTGAAAATTTATTTCAAGCGGTGAATTTTTTTGGTTCCCGAACATAAACCGCCTCCTTTTCAGAGCAAACACCAGGAAGCAAAGCCTAGTTTTCCGCAAATTATCAGCACTGGCAAACACTACAAATTAGTGGCGTTAAGGTCCGACTAATCAAAGGTTGTGTCATTTACGCCGCATTATGCTAACGTAATTTTCTTTTTGCTTGGAACCACGATGAAACGAACGACTCTCGCCATCATTCTGACATTCTGTTCGTCGGGTGTTTTTGTCCAATCAGCCTTTGCACTCACTACGCCGGCAGAGCAGGATAAATTGCGCATTCATACCAGCATGCCTCGCAGAACCAGCGATTCGCTGTTTTCATACACGGCGGAATGGCGTATCGACGATGGAGAGCTGTATCGCTCTACCGGCTTGAGCTTTCTCAATGCACACAAATTTGATGATGCGACACAGCCTCACGCGGTCACAAAAAAACTGCTCACATCGATGAAGGACGGCATGATTCAGCTGGATCCGAATTGGCGCGGCATCACCATTACCCAACCGCCGGAACAAGCAGAATTAATCATCGCCAACAAAACCGGCTATTCGTTGACAACGATAACAGTGAGAGATTACAGCAACCAAGGCTTGCGTTTCGATCTTGCCGATAAAAATTTCAACGCCGACGGCGTGCAAGTGGCTTTTGATCTGGTGTTCAGCGCGGATGTGGAATATTTGGACGGCTTTTCCTCGAAAAAAGCCCTCACCGCCTCGCAAGGCGAAATCGAGATTAAGATAGACGACCAAAAACCGATTCATATCAAAACCGACGGCAAAACCACTCGCGAGCTTGAGCAAGAAATCGCCAAGCAGTTGAGCATCTCGCAACTTGCTGAAACACCGCTTTATCCTGGCATGGTCAGCAACGATACCCGTAACAACAAGCCATTCGATGGCAGCGAAGTGCAATTTTTAAATCTTGCCGCCAAATCGATTACCATCGACATTACCGACCCCGCCTTGGGCGTACTCGCCAAGTTCAAATTCAAAGACGAAAATCATTCGGTGAAGGTCGTGGAACCGCGTTTCATGCTTGGCGCGTTGGCCTTGACGGTACTTTTAGCCATTGTCTATTTTCGGCGCAAAAACCAGCAGAAATCGATATAACAGTTCTAATCTCCGGGTGGCCGCCAGCGCACGCGGCCACCCGGCTTAAGGTTTAAATCAATGCCCGGAATGTTCAGGCTGCTTATCGGTGACGCTGGTTCTACGCAAAATATAGCGATCCGCAAGTTTGCCGGTGAACCGGTTGCCGCTGTTATCCAACTGAATCAACGCATCTTTTTCAACCAGATATTGCTGCGACGTTGAGCCATTCTTTGGCGTCAAAACCAGAGTATTGGCTTTTTCGCCAGGGGCAAACTTACCCTTTTCAGTAAACTCCCGTTCCGATTTCCCCAAAAACTGGGTCATCAGCAGATAACTGCCGTTTTTGTTCAAGGCCAGTGTGGTTTTCACGCCGATACAGTCGGCACAAGGGGTTAAGCCAGTATAAATCCCTGGCCAATCCATACTCTTGTGTTCGTGATGAACATCCTTATCATCAGCCCCAGCCGTTTCGGCAAGCGCTGGATTAAATGCAGAAAAAGCAGCCATCACCAGAAAAATGACCAGATTTTTTTTTAATTTTGATTTAACTGTTCGCATATTTGCTCCTGAGCAAACCGTCGCTAATAATAATTATTGAGTAGGTACCACGCTGGAAATCTTTTGTGCGCCGGCGTTCATTCGTGAAAAGCCGCCAAGGCAAAAACGGCCTGTTAACAACCAATGAGCATCTTTTTTACCGACCTTCATCAACTGATCGACGCACACAGTTGCTCTATAAAGCCCCGCTTACAAACACAGATGATTCCAACCGCCTATTGTGGCATAGCTGCAAAGGATTAACTGATTTCATATCGCTAAAGCCCCCCATTAAGCAATCAGCCAACTGCGCTAGAGAGCTAATAATCGGCGCGCAAACCGTTCGTTAACACTCGTCCGTACAATACCCTCACCAAAAATTAAACCTATTCGTGCGCTTTACCAGTATCGGCTGGGACATTTTTGTGCGCCAACCCGGACTTTTCGCAGACGTTTTTTGACTGAACACTTAAAAATTGGACCGTATTTCACCGAATATATTTTTGGATGTTACATTGCCGCCCGATTAGAAAATTTAATCGTTTATTACCGGTACCAAAACGGTAGCACTATTTTTACCCCGAGACGCCGCTAGGCGATCTCGCTTCAGTAAGTTGGCTCGGTTGGTGTGCTTGCTGAAGTTAAACTCCAAAGGTGACCGATATGACTACTCATATCCTTAAAAAACCCAAAACTCTGGCATCCGCTATTTCCGCCGGACTACTTTTTTCCACAATGGCGTTTGCCGCAGATACGTCCCGCCTGATCGGCAAGGATCTCGACCAAAATCGCGATCTGGTTGCCACTGTGATGCAGGGCCGCAACTACACGGTACAAATCGACGACCAAGGAAAAATCAAACAAGTCATCGACACCGGCGCCAACGGCGACGGCAGCGATCCGCTTTCAATCGCCAGTAACGCCTCTACTACGCCGTCTAACACAGGTGGGATGGTCGAATTGCCGGTCAATTATCAAGGCCAATACGCTATCGATATGCTGGGTGCCGATTTGCCCAAAGTGGCGTCAAATCATGGTTTGACCCCGGAAAAATTCAAGGAAATGTTGACTCAAGACGAGACGATGCGGGTCGACGGTAACGGCAGAGTATTATATGTGGACAATACAGCCGATCAGCAAAATCAAACGCAAGCCGGCAATCTGGTATCGCCCAATAATGTCGCCGGCACAACAGGCACCAGCAATCCGCCGGTACCTATAGCATCGAAAGCGGCGCTGGCTAACGCCTTTGTATTGCACAGCAAGCCTGGTGCAAGCAAAACCATTTACCTGGATTTCGATGGTCATATTGCTCAGGGCACCGCTTGGTCCGCCTCCACCATTAACGCGCCAGCTTACGATCTGACCGGCAACCCCAGCGTTTTCGACGACACGGAGCGCAGTAACATCATTAGCATGTGGAATCGGGTCGCGGAAGATTACATCGCCTTCGATGTGGACGTGACCACCCAACTGCCGACTAACGATGCCTTATTCCGCACCAGCGCGGCGGATACCAATTATGGAATACGCGTGGTGGTCACCAAAACCGTATTTAACTGCGGTTGCGGCGGTGTTGCCTATGTCGGCGTAGTCAATTTCGTCAACAACGCTTATTACCAACCGGCCTGGGTGTTCCAAGACGGCTTGGCAAACAACGAAAAATACATCGCTGAAGCAATCTCTCACGAAGCCGGCCATAACCTAGGCCTGCAACACGACGGCCAAAATCCTAGCACCGGCTATTACACTGGCCACGGTACCGGCGTCACCAGTTGGGCTCCGATTATGGGTGTGGGCTATTACAAAAATCTGACGCAATGGAACCCGGGCAGCTATCCAAACGCCAACAATCAACAGGATGATATTGGGACCCTTGCCAGTTACGGCATTCTGGCTCGAAGCGACGATTACGGTAATACACCAAGTACAGCAAGCTCTCTGAAAAATATCGGTACTGCCACTGCACTGAATATTCAAACTTTCGGCGTCATCGAAACATCAACCGATACTGATATGTTTGTGGTCAGCACTGGTGGCGGGCTTATTAACTTGACAGCCAGTCCGGCAGCGGTAGGTCCAAACCTGGATATTAAGCTGACTTTGTATAACGCCAGCGGTGCCGTGGTTGCTACCAACGCGCCGGAAACCACTTTAACGGCCGCAATCAACCAATCGGTACCGGCAGGCACGTATTATTTGGCTGTAGCAAGTTCAGGTCGCGCAGCAATCAGCGGCGACGCGGGCTACCCGGTTTACGGCAGCTTGGGGCAATACCAGATCACCGGCAATTACGTGCCAGCCGGCACAGTCCTGACAAAACCGCCAGTTGGCAGCATATCCGCCTCAACTTTGTCAGGCCCTGCACCGTTAACGGTAAATTTCTCGGCCAATAACACAGTTGGCAATGGCAACATCACCAGCTATCAATGGTCATTTGGGGATAACACCAGCGCGACCGGGTCGAATCCAGCTCATACTTTTACGACAGTTGGCACCTACACCGTTAAATTGCTGGTTACCAATCAATATCAATTGACCGACACCAAAACGGTGCAAATTACCGTCACCGCACCGCCCCTGCCAACCATGTGGGTGTCTACGATAGGTATGTCAATCGTTAAAAGTACGAATGTCCAGGCCAGAATGACAGTCAGATTGATCGACTCTAAAGGCAAACCGGTGCCAAATGCGACGGTTGTGGGAGTTTTCAGCGGCTCAATGACCGGCACCATCACCAGTAAAACCGACGCGAATGGCATCGTTATTCAATCGGCCACCACCGCTAAGCGAACTGGCGGTTCAGCCACCTACACGCTAAAAAGCGTTACCGCGACGGGTTACACCTACAACCCAAGCAAAAATGTCAGGTCGGTTATAAGCATGACTTGGTGAGCCACCTCTCCCGAAAAAGGGGGCGCTTACCCACTTTTTCATAGCCCTTCGGACCCCGTCGCCACTTAGCTGGCTAAATAAAAAGCCTGTAGCTAAACGCTACAGGCTTTTTCCTTTGCGCGATTGCCAACTCTCTAAAACGGAAATACCGAAAGATTTAAACCTATCATCGCGACATTAAGCACAAATCCGTAGTTAGCCATGGTTTTGCGGAGTTTCGACTTGAACATCGCCACGGAAGCCAATCCTAAACCGACCAGATCCATCACGATAAAAGACACAACTAAGAAGCGTAAGCCATCGCTGTTGGACACGCCATCCGTAGCAGCATAGATCGGAAATAAAATAAATAACCAGATCACAAAGTTACAAGCTGCAAGCAATAACGCCGCATTCGAAAACCCGAGTAATCGATATTTCACATGGCGGGGCGGCGTTTCTTGAAATTCGTTGATCGGTTGATTCATTGTGGCTACCGCTGGTTAGTGATTCGGCACGGACTCTTGCAAGCAGTTTTTAGGTGTTTCATGCTTGCGGGTCGTGGTAATTTTTATAAGGTCTAACTATCTATTTGCACCAAATAGTGACATGCCGACTTCGCCATTACCAGTTTTTTGGCTTTTTGACATACGCATCGGAGATTTCCAACCGCGCAGGGTTTCTAAATCTCCCGCTCTCCATCGTATTCCCCGCCCCATTAAAAGCCGAGGCCATTCTCAGCAAGCTTTCAGCCAATCCTCCTCTAACAATTCGTACCACTGATTTATCGCTTTCGATTAGTCCGAAGCTAAGGGTATGATTACCCCAGCAATCAGATGGTAAAGTCATCGGTAAGAATGACAAAGCCCCTGCTGTTCATGCCGTTGGTTGCCAACATAATTCCTATCAAAACGCATACAAGAAGGAAGGATATGAACAATCTCTCTGAAGAAGAACGTAAAGAAATTCTGCAAAGCGCCCCAATCGGCACCTGGGCATTAATGCTGATCGTCAGCGGCGGCATGGTGATAGCTTGGCTGCTGATGTATTACGGGGTGTTCTTACCTCGTGGCCATATCGGTTAGGGGGTCCAATGCATATTCATCAACTGGAAAAACAGTGGGCAGCTATTGCCCTAATGATCGCGGGACTATTTGTAGTAGTCATTTTATCTTCCGCATTATTCCATGGCATTCATGCCCCGAGTAATGTTGAAGCCATCGATTCGGCCAAACTGCATCTGTCGGCAGAATTTGCCGAAGATAAGCTCGGGGTGCAAGAGCATCCCGACGGGAGCATCACTGTCCGTATGGTGGCCGGCCGTTACGGGTTTTACCCTAAAGACCTGGTTTTACCCGCAGAAACCAACATTACCTTCCGCTGGGTCAGCCTCGACGTCATTCATGGCGTGCATATCCCTATGACCAACATGAGCACGATGATTGTGCCCGGCTATGTCGCGCAAGTCAAAACCCTGTTACACCATACTGGCGACTATCCGCTGCTGTGCAACGAGTATTGCGGCATGGGCCACGCCCACATGTGGAGCAATATTAAGGTAGTCGGCAAAGCGCAGTGGGAAGCGCTCAACAAACAAGGGGGAGTAAATCATGGATAACGTAGCGGAAAAAAAACTGGCGCTGACCCATTTCTGGGTGGCGTTTGGCGCGTTCGCGTTGGCCTGTGTAATGGGCGGCTATCAAGTCATCGAACGTAGCGGCTTTTTCAAAATTCTGGAATCGCGGGAAGTGTATTACGCATCGGTCAGTACTCACGGCGTTTTGATGGGTTTTGTACTGACAACCTTCTTTATCATGGGTTTTGGCTATTACGTAGCCACCAGCAGCTTGAAATTGCCGGTCTGGAATAAAACCTTCGCCTGGACCGGCTTCGGTGTGGCATTAACCGGCGTGGTTCTGGCTGCATTGCCGTTGTTAGGTGGCGCGGCCTCGGTGATGTTTACCTTTTACCCGCCCTTGCAAGCGCATCCTTTGTTCTACATAGGGGCAACCTTACTGGTGGTGGGCTCCTGGTTTTGGGCCGTGACGATGATCGTCATGTACATGCAATGGAAAAAAGCAAATCCTGGTAAGCCGGTGCCGCTGGCAATGTTTGCCACCACTGCCAACGCAATATTATGGCTGTGGACCAGTGCCGGGGTAGCCGCTGAAGTATTATTTCAATTGATTCCCTGGGCTTTGGGCTTGATTGACACCATAGACCCCGGTCTGGCCCGGACGCTCTTCGCTTGGACCCTGCACCCCATCGTCTATTTCTGGTTAATTCCTACATACACCGCTTTTTATACCTTGGTACCAAAGCAGGCTGGCGGCTATTTGTTCAGTGACATCATGGCGCGTGCCGCCTTTATTTTGCTGGTGGTCTTCAGCCTGCCGATCGGTTTCCATCATTTGTACATGGACCCGGAACAGAATCACGGCTGGAAGATTTTGCATGCCATCGGCACATTCGTGGTGACCTTGCCGACCTTTGTTACCGGCTTTACGGTGATTGCCTCACTGGAAATTGCCGGTCGTTTGCGCGGGGGTAAAGGCCTGTTCGGCTGGATAGCCGCCTTGCCTTGGCATAATCCGATGGTACTGGCGATTATCCTGGGTTTGTTGATGCTGATCTTCGGCGGCTTCGGTGGCTTGGTCAACGCCAGCTACGCGATGAATGCCATGGTGCATAACACCGCCTGGATTTCCGGTCACTTTCACCTGATCTTCGGCGGCACGACCATTATCATGTATTTCGGGATTGCTTATTACTTCTGGCCGGTTTTGACCGGCAAGCCCCTATTTAGCAACTCGTTGGCTACCACTCAATTGTGGACCTGGTTCGTTGGCATGGTCATCATGACCACGCCTTGGCACATCTTGGGCTTGTTGGGCCAACCGAGACGCATCGACAGTGTCAATTACAATAATTTATTGACCTTGTCATGGGAGCCTTATGAAGTAACCATGATATTCGGCGGCCTGATCCTGATCTTTTCTGCGGGATTGTTGATGTATAACCTCTATAAAACTCAAACCGGCACTGAAGTATTCAGCGGTGAAGTCGAATATGCCGAACAGTTCGACAGCCCTGACTACTTGCCCGGCTACCTAAACAGCTTCACCTTATGGAACATCGTGATAGGCGTATTCATGCTAATTGCCTTCGGCTATCCGATCCTGCAATTTTTCTTGATGGAAACCTTTGGTTCAGGCAGATGGGGGGTCTGATCATGAAAAAACTCATTTTAAGCGCAGCATTATTGTTGCCAAGCGCCGCGTTTGCACAACCGTCGTCGCAAGTCGCCTGGACCGCCGATCAGTTAAATTTCGTGAAAGCCGGCAACCCGCAAAAAGGCGAAGCACTGGCCAAGACTTGCAACGCCTGTCACGGCGAAAAAGGCATCAGTACCTCGGCGGCTTTCCCGTCACTGGCCGGGCAATTGCCAACTTATTTATATAAGCAATTGCAGGACTACGCTGACGGTAGCCGGGATAACGCGATGATGTCCGGTTTGGCTAAAACGCTCAGCAAACAAGACGCCGCCGATTTGGCGGTATGGTTCGGCTCGCAAACACCAGCGTTCCAATCAAAGACTGTCATGGTCTATGAAAAAGCCGAAACTCTGGTTAAAGGCGGCAGTAGCGAACGGGTGTTGCCGCCTTGCGAAGTGTGTCACGGCGGTGACGGCAAGGGCCAAGTGGTCGACATTCCAGCGCTGTCCGGCCAAAATGCGGATTACATCTCAGCCACACTGCATGCATTTAAGGATGGTACACGTCACAACGACATCTACAGCCGGATGCGCATCATCGCGCAAACCTTAACCGACGAAGAAATCAGCGAACTGGGTTATTACTACCAAAACATCAAAAAATAGTAATATGCTTGGCACGGGAGGCAAGGCTTTTGCCTCCCGCTTAAAGCCTTGCTCGAAGCGATAACTTTCCCAACAACCCGGATTGCAACTATGCCTGATCGCAACGAAACACCCGTTAAATATGCCTACAAAGGCGCTAATCTGATCAGTTTCGGCCTCTCGATCAAACTGCTGTTCACCGGTTATCTAACCACAATAGCCGCCGGTTATTTGATGGCATTAATCCAGATTTTGTTTACCCACGGTATGGCCGACGGCAAATTCGGTTTGTCGATGGACGATATTGTTTACAGCTATTATGGCGACCGCTCCGGTTCGGTATTGGAATCCAAACTAAACGGTTCGATGAAATACAACGCGCCTGAACAGGAGCGCTTCAAAATCATTCAATGGGTCCGGGATGGCGGCGACGAAGCGGTTTACAACAAGGAAATTAAACCCATCATCGAGCAATTTTGCACTGGCTGCCATGGCGCCAATGCCGGTTCGCTGCCCGATTTCACCAAATTCGAAAACTTAAAAAAGCTGACGGAATCGAATGAAGGCGCAACGTTTCAATCGCTGACACGGCTATCGCATATCCATTTGTTCGGCATCAGTTTTATTTTTATGTTTGTCGGCATCATTTTCAGCTTTAGTACTGGGGTACCGTGCAAGTACAAATATCCCGCTATCGTGATGCCCTATTTGTTTCTACTGATCGATATCGCCTCGTGGTGGCTGACTAAACTCAATCCACACTTTGCCTTGTTGGTGCTTTTTGCCGGCGCAGGCTTGGGCGTTTCCTTCGCGTTTATGTGGACCGTGTCCATGTATCAAATGTGGATACTAGGCGGCATACTGAAGCAATCGGACCGCCGCAATGCGATATTGCGCGATTAAGTGCTGAGTTGATTGATGGGGCGCAGAAGAATTTCTAAGCGCCCACTTTACGATAACAGGCGGCAAATTTAATCGGTAAGTTGTTCCGCAGTCGCTAGAATTTTCACTAAATCGTCATTCTGGCTATCGAGTATTTCCAGACAAACAGCCTCATCCAAACCCAGCAATCCCGGCACGTCTTCCGGACACACCTGGTTCGATGCGTCGCCTATGCCTAAACGTCCCAACAGACAATCGCTATAAAACGTCAACAGATTCAGTTGGTGGTTTTCGCCGCGATAGTAGGGGTTGTGGTGGTGATAGACAATATCGGTAATCATGCGCGGCATCGACCAGACATTCATCAGCCAAGCGCCGATTTCGGCATGATTGAGGCCGAAGGCAAAAGTTTCCAGATTGAAAATAGCCAGACTAGGGTTCGCGTTGATCAAGCCGCTCAAATAACTAAATTCGTCAGGAAAACGATGACCCAGCAATGGGAAACCGATATTGTGCATCAAGCCGGATAAAAACAAGGCTTGCGGCTCCGGCCGTGCGGCGGCAGGCATAACCGCGGCCAACTGCGCCATCAAGCGGGTGCTGGCCAAGGCATGGGTCCAGAACATCCGCGTACCTATCTGCCCTTCCTTGGGCGATTTCAACGGTGCCAGCACCGCCAAACCCAAAGCCAAATCCAATACAAAATCAAACCCCAACACACGAGTGATCGCATCATGCACGGTCGTGATCTGACCACGATAACCGTACAGAGCTGAACTGGCCCAGCGGGTAATTTGCGCTGTTAATAAAGGGTCGAGTTCGATGATGTCGGCTAATTTACGAGCATCCGCACTAGGATCGGCGATCAGATTCAATATGCGCAGCGCGCTGCCGGGCAACGGCGGCAAGGCTTTAATCTGGGCGATAGTCTCGCGCATGTCGCGCGGCGGGGTCAAACCGTTGCGTTGCCGGCTGCCAATGTTATCAAGCGTCCAGTTTATCAGGTTGGATTCCATCATTGCTCCGCCGCTTAATTCAGATTGAGTCGGTTAAGTTTACGGTAAAGCGTTCGTTCACTGATATTCATTTCCGCCGCTATCAACTTGCGATTCCCCTGATACTTGCTGATCAAACTATTGATAAACTCCGCCTCGAATTGCGCCATGCTGTTAATCGGTAGGGGATGCGCATCGCCACTTGCCTCGCTGGCGGCGGCCGACTCAACGCCCCCTTGGCGCTGCATGAAATGAATGTCGGCTTCTTGAATACTCTTGTCCTTACACAAGCCGGCCGCCAATTGCAGACAGTTTCTCAGCTCACGGATATTGCCGGGCCAAGCATATTGGATAAGCTTGATTAAGGCCGATTGCGTAATCGCATAGCCACCATCGGCGTCCGTGTTTAACTGCGCTAAAAAATGATCGATCAATAAGGGCAAATCCTGTCTACGCTGCCGCAGTGGCGGCACTTCGACCGGAAACACCGACAAGCGGTAGAACAAATCTTCGCGAAACCGGCCGGCTTTGACCATGTCGGCTAAATTTCTATGTGTGGCGCAGACCACTCTGACATTGGCTTTTTGCATCGCAGTGCCACCTACCCGCCGAAATTGACCGCTTTCCAATGCTCGCAATAACTTGGGTTGTTGCGATAGCGGCAGATCGCCAATTTCATCGAAAAATAAGGTGCCATTATTGGCTAATTCGAACAAGCCTTTTTTTGCAGATGTCGCGCCGGTAAAAGCGCCCTTTTCATGCCCGAACAATTCGCTCTCAAATAACTCTTCGCCAAGAATCGTACAATCGACAATCACAAAATCGCCATCCGCCTGCCTGGAATGGCTATGCACAAATTCGGCGGCCAATTCTTTACCGGTGCCTGTTTCACCAAGCAATAATACCGGTGCTTGCGTATCGGCCGCCTGTTGCAGCCTGGTTTTATATTGTGCAAACGCCGCTGACTTCCCGATCATGGCCGGTGCCTCGTCGCCTTTAGCTCCAGACCTTTTTAATACGGTTAACGTTTCGCCCAAATATAAAGTCGCGTCGGCATCCAGCAACGGAAAACCGCGAGCACTGAATGAGCGCTGGGCACTAGTATCGCTGGTGTCGGCAAAGATACCGGCGTAGGCTTCCAGAGTCTGAAACAAGCGCTGATGGCGGCAATTGCGGTTTTCGACGCAGCACGGTTGACCGACCAGATTCTGTCGCATGACGCCAAAACTATGTTCCCAAGCGCGATTCACTGCCACGATGCGTAAATCGGCGCCGATGATGATCAGCGGCAGATCATGAGTTTCCAGCAACGATTCCAGCGTAAAAGCACTTTGCGGCATAAATTCCTATCAATGTTTTCGGTGTTGTCAGCGTATTAAGGGCCATTTTAACCAAAAACGGCCCAAACCAAGGCCTAAAGCCCTTGGCATCGATGTTGTAATACCGCTAAGGATAACTCATTCATCATCAGGGAACATCTATGAAAGTTGGCCACCTGCCGATAAGAATGCGCCTATGTTTTAACCCTAGGGCAAGAGAGGCAGCATAACTATAGACGGAGATGTGTCCACTTGGAGGGGTACATCAAAACCGGGATGGCGAGAATGAGCGTCTCATTCATCCGGCAATGATCAAGTCTCACAGTATTCGGACTGCGGCTACATACCGCAATCCGTTAAAGAAAAGGGGGTGTTCAAGAATTTCAAGAAAATACAAAAGACGATGGGCAACAACGATATTACAACCATTGACCTAATACTGAAGTGCCGGGGCTTACTATCCGAACAGGGCCGGCAACCGGCCCCGCAAAATTTTTTTGAATGGCGCGTTTTTTTACATCTGCGATTGCAGATAGTTTTGAATACCGATTTTTTCGATCAGCTCCATCTGGGTTTCCAACCAATCGACGTGCTCTTCTTCGTTTTCCAGAATATGCTCGAACAACTCTCTGGTAACGTAGTCGTTGATGCTTTCGCAATAAGCAATCGCATCTCTTAATAACGGCAAGGCCAGATGCTCCAACTTGAGGTCGCATTCCAGCATTTCCTTGGGATTCTCGCCTATCATCAAACGGCCCAGGCTTTGCAGATTAGGCAAGCCTTCCAGAAACAAAATCCTCTCGATCAATTGATCGGCGTGTTTCATCTCGTCGATCGATTCGTGATATTCCTTTTCATTCAGCTTTTGAAAGCCCCAATTTTTGAACATCCGGGCATGCAAAAAATATTGATTGATGGCGGTTAATTCGTTTTCTAACGCTTTATTTAAAAATTCGATAACTTTTTTATCGCCTTGCATGTCAAATCTCCCGGGTTTTAGTGATTAGTTGTGCATCATTGGCAGCCTGCAATAGCCGACATGCATTTTTTCTATCCAAAATTTGCGTAATGTCCTTGTTACATTTACCGCAATCGCCACCAACGCCGAAACATTGAACCAACTGTTTCCGCGAACATAAGCCGCTGTCTATGGCGGCATCGAGCTGACTGTCGGTTACCGCTTTGCAGACACAAACGTACATGGGCTATGCCACCCGCCTGCGCTGGACTTGCGCGGGATCGGCGGTGATTTTACGATAAATTTCCACTCGGTCGCCTTCCTTGACCGGCGCATCCAACTTTGCCAGTTTACCGAAAATCCCGACTTTTTGGCTTTCCAGATCGATCTCCGGATACTGCGTCAACACGCCGGACAATTCGATAGCTTCGGCAATGGTACTACCCTCCGGCACTTCCAGCCGCAACCAGATTTGCCTGTCGGCCTGCGCATAACATACACCCACATTCATAGTTTACGCTCCTTCTTCCAAGACAATCGCATCAGTAATGATAGGTTCGGTAATTTTGGCTGCCGCTTTCCGGTCCAACAGCCGCTTCAGCGCCACCATGAAACCCAGCATGATGAAACCACCCGGCGGCAAAGCCATCAGCAAAAAGCCTTTGTATTCCGGAATCAAAGTGGTTTCCAAAAACCGGAAACTTTCGCCCAACAACACAGACGCATTGGCGAACAAGGTGCCAGCCGAACTAATCTCCCGCATGGCTCCCAGCACCACCATCGCAGCGGTAAACCCCACACCCATCATCAAGCCGTCCCACATCGACGGCATCACCGGTTGTTTGGAGGCAAAGGCTTCGGCCCGGCCGAGAATGACGCAGTTGGTAACAATCAGCGGAATAAACAAGCCCAGCACCTTATGCAATTCGTGCATCCAGGCGTTCAGAAAAATATCCACCAAGGTTACCAATGCGGCAATCAGCAACACGAAAATCGGGATACGGATTTCCGACGGAATCAGATGCCGGCTCACCGACACGGCGGCATTGGATGCCACCATTACCACCATGGTCGCTAGGCCCATGCCCAAGCCATTGGTCGCCGTCCCGGTTACCGCCAGCAACGGGCACAAGGCCAGATTCTGTGTCAGCACCACGTTATTGTCCCACAGGCCGTCGCGGGCGATTTTTCTATATTGTTCTGAAAACAGAATCGAAAGATTCATAGCAAGGCCTCCTTGCAGAGATGTTCGTAAGTTTGACTTTGTGTCGCTATCGCGACGAATATTTGAAGTCGGTTCTCGCACCGACGAGCGAGATACTTTTCTTTGCTTGTCCAAAGAAAAGTATCCAAAAGAAAAGACACCCGGATGCCGCTTATTCCCTGCGCTCCGAAGCTTTT
>Ga0123390_1005722_pt1 | contig 29422 bp, 24 predicted proteins | sample T3HHNO3metaT_FD_89918 | JGI IMG/M metagenome (GOLD analysis project Ga0123390, IMG submission 89918) | Methane-oxidizing artificial microbial communities from Washington, USA to study methane cycling - T3-HHNO3 metaT (Metagenome... | ecosystem: Engineered > Modeled > Simulated communities... | reverse complement strand
CTCGAATGCGCTCATTTGTCCCACGCCACAATGCGGTTCTCGGTCGCCGACCAATTCCTCGCGCAAGGTATCGGACAATTCCCAAAGCACATCGTCCTGTCTGGCTTCCTCGACCTGCTGCCAGACCAAGTTCGCATCCTCTAGGTCCAGAGCGTGCAGAATTTGACCTATTTCGATAGCAGTCAGCCGGGCCAACAGACTACGCAGTTCCACCATGTGCTGCTTTTGTACCAAAGCAGTGATCAGCTTACGGCGCGGCATAGGCTGATTGTTCAGCATGCCTTCGACAAGCTTATGTTTTTTCAACAAATCGTTGATTGTTTGTAGCGACAAGAGCAACTCCGGAATAAAGCAAGCACCAAATTTTTTATTCGGCGGGTATAAAACGGCTAACTTTAAACCAAAACGCTGACAAAAAATCCTTCGCCGCTCTTCGTTGAACGGCGAACTTCAGTAAATTTAGACAAAAACACTTAATTTTGGTGACACATCGAACGATAGAATCATGCAAATCATCTGTTCACAATGGCCGAGTAATGCCGTTTGGCAGATGCTTTACACGAGATGCAGTCGTCAAAAAGCGCATCTTGGCGCCGCGATAAGCAGACAATTCCGAGTTAAATACGGCCGTATTGATCTTCGTAACGGACGATATCGTCTTCGCCGAGATAGCTGCCGGATTGGACTTCCACCATTTCCAACGGAATCACTCCCGGGTTCTCCAGGCTGTGAATAACGCCCAAAGGGATATAAATCGATTCGTTCTCGGTGACTAAAATTTTCTCACCGTTTTTATCCACCCAGGCAGTACCTTTGACGACCACCCAATGCTCTGCGCGGTGATGATGCTTTTGTACCGATAGTTTCGCACCAGGCTTCACGACTATACGCTTGGTTTGATGGCGCTCACCGGCATCGACTAAATCGTAATGCCCCCATGGTCTGTAAACCTTCCGATGCACGCTGGCTTCACTGCGTTTCAATTTTTTCAGTTGATCGACTACTTCCTTGACGTCTTGCACTCTATCCTTCGCGGCAATCATGACCGCATCGTCAGTTTCGACCACCACCAAATTATCCACACCGATCACCGCTACCAATTTGTTGGCCGAGTGAATATAGGAATTGCACGTATCTACCGTCAACACATCGCCTTTGATGGCATTGCCGGCCGCGTCTTTATCGGTTACATCCCAAAGTGCGGACCAGGAACCGACATCGTTCCATTCCGCATCCAACGGGATCACCACCGCCTTATCGGTTTTTTCCATCACGGCGTAGTCGATGGAATCGGATGGGCACGTCGAAAAAATCTGCTTATCCAAACGCACAAAATCCAAATCGGGTTTTGCCGCCCGCAAGGCTTCCCTGCAAACCTCCAGCATTTCCGGATTGTATTTTTCTAACTCACGCAAAAAACAACCGGCTTTAAAAGCAAACATACCGCTGTTCCAGAAATATTCGCCAGTTTCCAGATAGCGCTGCGCGGTTTGCAAATCGGGCTTTTCAACAAATGCGGCAACTTTATAAGCTTCACCATAGCGGGTATCGCCGCGCTTGATGTAGCCATAGCCGGTTTCCGGCTCGGTCGCGACGATTCCAAACGTCACCAAAAGATCCTGTTTCGCCAACAGTTCGGCTTGAACCACCGCGCGATGAAAAGCGGCGCGATTACCGACCACATGGTCAGCCGGCAAAATCAACAATACATCGTCTTCGGAGCGTGCACTCAATGCAGCCATCGCTACGGCCGGTGCGGTATTTTTCCCGACAGGCTCCAAAATAATAGCAGCAGGTTTGATTCCGATTTCCCGCATTTGCTCTGCGAGCATAAACCGATGATCTTCATTACAAACCGCAATTGGCGCTTGTAAGCCGGCAACGCCATCAAGCCTTAAAATGGTTTCCTGAAGCATGGTGTTGCCGGACACCAAGGGTAAAAATTGCTTAGGATACTGACCACGAGACAAAGGCCATAGCCGAGTTCCTGAACCACCTGATAATACTACCGGGATCATAATGTCGTTTTCCTTACGGGCTGAATGAAAATGGGTTGGGCTAGTCTAACATTTAGATGACTGTTGGGGTCAAGCCTTGGATTAGGCCATTTAAGCCGAAAATTTGCCCCTTCGTTTTCATTGAATTGTCACAATAAACTCGGCGCAGCCTTTTAACGACAACAGGCTACCGCGAGCTGTTTCAATTTTTGCCGGGCCAAATCGTAATCGCCATCCGGGGTTTCGGTATACAACACGACAAGCAACTCAGCGGATGCGTCACCTGACAATCGTTTCAGCAATTGCCACCATTTAGCCAGATAGGCATTGGCAGTACTTTTGTCGCCAACCCGGTACCAACGCTCAACCAACAAACTCCGATGCGTACTGTTTAGCACCGCTTCTTCAATATCGCCGTTTTTATCGGCTGCCCACTGCATCGCAATGACGTCGTCATGCAGCATCCGCCATACCGGATGTTTTTGCGGGACCAGATAATTTTGCGAATTGACCAGTTCACCGCCTTGGGTTTCATCGCCAAAATTGGCAAAATACATACCGACTATCGTTTGACCATCGCTCAAATAAACCTTGGCATCCGCCACCACGCCCTTAAAACTAGGCTCCCATCCCCAATCTGGCGCTGCAACCGGCTGCCAATCAGGCAAAGTCGGCCGGCTAAAGCGCTCGGGTACATCAATGTGAGCGGCCTGTAGTGCGGATAAGCCTTGTGACATAAAGGGCCAAATGAAAACGCATAAAGCGGTTATCGTTAAGGCCGGCCAATAATGTTTGTAAACCGTTGCAGAATCAGCAAGATTGGAGTCAAACGCCAAATCTGGGGTTGATGCGGCGGCCGCCCCTGCATCCTTATCGTGCCAAAAAGAGCCAAAATAAAACAATCCAAACATGACAATCCCAAAAAACACCCAGCCGTAAACGATGTGATCCACTCCCGCAGCCAGTTTCATGTCACTGAAATGGCCAATCATCACAATCAAATAGGCGCGCAGACCGTTAGCTAAAATCGGGACCAAGAAGGAGAGCGTAATGAAGATGGTCCGCTTCTTGTAACTGCTGTAATTTAGATACGCATATACCGAACCAAGTGTTAGCGATGAAATCAAATAACGTAAACCACTGCATCCCTCTACCACCGACCAATTACCCGAGGTTAGCGTAAAAAACAAGCCTTCCCGGTAGACACTCATTCCCGTTAGCCTTATCAGCGTAACAACAAAGGTGGCAGTGTATTCCATTAAAGGCGGAATAAACGCTTCCCCGAATGGCACCATCAAAAATAAAAATACTATCGGAAATAACATTTGCGAGATGACATGACTACCAAGCGTGGCCCAAAAACCACCGACCAAAACACCAACCACTGCCCATTGCTGAATCACCGCAACATGCACCAAATCGGCAATTAACCAGCCAAATCCGCTGACGACGATAAACAACAAACCTAATCTACTGAAAGCCGGCCGTAAATCTCGATAGTGCTCCCGGCACGACCAAATCAACCAAAGACTAACCGGAGCCACTAAAAAACCGTGCGTGAATGTGTCGGATCGAGACCAAATAGCGACAATTGCTGCCCAAGTCTCAAAAAAAGCCGCTACTGAAACCAGTGTAACCAACACGATGCCCAGCAGCGGTTTACGCCAGTGATCAGGCAGTCCTAAAGCTTTTAACATTCTATTTCCTCTGCTATTTAGAGTTTTGTTATGGTTACTCAACTACGAACGCCCGCGTCGTCTGTATGCTACAGAGCCTAGACTCATTCCAAAGTTTAGCGAATTGCTATTTATCGCTGCTATCATAAGCCAGCTGATATATCGACCACATTTAAAGTTTGTACTGTAGTTTTCAGCTAGTTCGCGAATCTCTGCTACGATGAAAGTTCGGTGCGGTAGTAGACCGAATATTCAGGCTTTTTAATTATTAAACAAAATCTATGGCAGTTCTGTTTTTTTTAGGTTTCTGGCTGGCCTGCCTTACGGCCTTATGGCTGTGGAAAAAAACCCTATTTATCGCTACCTGGCGTGAGCCCTATTTTGCCGATACGCCGGTTTTAATCGAAAGCGACGACTGGGGTCCAGGTGGCGACTTCCACGCAGCACGTTTAACACAGCTTCTCTCCATGCTGGCTCAACACAAAGACTCTGTGAACCGCTCTGCGATACTTACCGCCGATATGGTCTTGGCGGTTCCGGATTTAGCAAAGATCGAATCCACGGGCCAGTACCACAGACGCATGCTGGACAAAGACTTCCCGGCCATTTTTGAAGCCCTACAACAAGGCATACAGCAAGACACTTTAGTGCCGCAACTACATGGAATGGAACATCTAAACGGCAAGGCTTTCGCCGAATTATGCCGGCAGCAAGACCCCCGCCTCGCAACCGCCCGTGCAAGCAAGGATTGGTGGGACTGGGAAAAACTGGATTCGCCGCTACAAGGCCATTATGTAGATGGAAGCAATTTACCGACCAAAGCCATTAACGCTAAGGATGCCAATTCACTGGTCGCCAATGCCATGCAATGTTTTACCAGCATGTTCGGCTATCCCAGCCTCAGCACGGTCGCCCCGTGCTATTTATGGAACGATGAGATTGAACAAAGTTGGCAACAGCAAAATATCATCGCCATTCAAACTGCCGGCTACCGCTGTACCGGGCGCGATGAAACCGGACATTATTTTCAGGATCCTCCGCTGATTCGGGTCGGCAATACCAATCGTTTGGCACAACTGTACCTGGTTCGTAACGTAATGTACGAACCAGTTGACGGCAAAAACACACCGGCTAGCGCATTTGCCGAAGCTGAAATTGCTTATCGCCAAGCCCTGCCTGTGAGTATTTCCACGCATCGCTACAATTACACGCGATCAGAGGACGAATGCCAACAGGCTATAGGTGGATTAGACCATCTTTTAGGGCAAATCAGGGCGAATTTGCCTAACGTTCGCTTCTTGGCGTCCCCAGAACTTGGCGAATTCTTGCAAAATAAAACCGACAATATCGTTAATCGTTTCAATCAGCGTCAATGGCCAACAATTAGGTTAGCGGCTACTTACCGTAAAACCGGTGCATTTCTATACCGTCTATACTATAGACATAGAAAATTAGCGCTGATCGGTTATTGCACCGGATTAATTGTACCGGCGTGGTTGATTTGCAAAACCAGTTCATAATAATTCTAAAGTATCGAAAATTTTTGATTAGCCCAAAATGAAAATCAGCGCCGTCATTCCAGCGTATAACAGCGCGAAATTCATTCGTGCCGCCATCAACAGCATTCAGGCGCAAACCAGCAAAGTTGACGAAATCATCGTGGTGGATGATGGCTCAACGGACAACACCGAACAAGTCGTTGAGGAGTTTGCCAATGCCGTCATTTATCACAAACAAGCCAATCAAGGCCCGTCCGCCGCGCGCAATAAAGGCATAGAATTGGCTAGCGGTGACTGGATTGCATTCCTGGATGCCGATGATCAATGGACAGTGGACAAAACCACCAAGCAAATCCAAGCACTGCAACGTAATCCGGAACTCCACCTGATTGCCGGCGATATGACGGAAATCGACAACGACGACCAACTGCTAACCCAATCGGTGTTAGCCAAACATCAAATGCTGGAAAATTTCCAACATCTGGCCGGAAAGCCAGTTCCCAACGCCCTTGCCGCTCTAATGAAGAAAAACTTTATACCGACGGGTACCGTTTTGGTGAAGCGCCAAACCTTGCTTGAAGCAGGCATGTTCAATACCGAGATTCGCTATGGCGAGGACTTGGAATTGTGGGCAAAAATTGCCACGTTTCACCCAGTAACCTGCCTTCCCGACATTTTGATGTTGCGCCGTCAGCACGGCGACAATGCCACCCAAGCCAGCGAACGTATGTTAGTCGACTTGACCAAGGTCACGGAGTCTATTCGGAACTTTGCCTCACCCCAGCTAATTGCCCAAGGCGTTTCGCCAAATAGTTTAGTGGCGGAAGCGCAATGGACGCTTGGCTACTGGTATTTTAGCGGCGGCAATAATGCCAAAGCCAGAGAGGCATTTAAAAGAGGCCTTTCCCAAAATTTGACACTTAACAATCTACTCTATCTGATCGTCAGCATCTTGCCAGCCAGCTTAATTAATGCGTTACGTGTCACTAAACAAAAATTCGCAAAATCCTGAGTATATGAGAATATTCCCTAACGCTTTCTACGCTGATGTTGCCAAATTCTGATTCCATGCCGACCAATAACCTCCCAAAAAGAATTATCTATGTCGAGAACGGAATTGGTTATGGTGGCGCCATTATCTGTTTGAGGCATTTAGTCAGAAATCTTGATCGGGGCCGCTTTCTACCTCTTGTAATTACAGGACGCAACGGTCCGCAATATCAGGAGATTGCCGATGAAGCCTTATGGAAACACATCCCGGACCGTCATATAGACATCGTGGCGTGGCGTACAAAAGCCGAATCGGCACAATGGTTAAACAAAGTCCCACTACTTAGGTTTTGCGTTAATCAGCTAATAGCCAGAAGCGACGACTTATTTAATTTTTTACCGTTTTTTCTCCACTTGCTTTGGACTGCATGGCGGTTCAAAGCCGACCTAATACATGCCAACAACGAGCCACTTTGTAACAGAGCAGCACTATTGGTATCCAAGATTTTGCGCATCCCCAGTATTTGCCACGTCCGTGGTAACCCTGACGGACCGCATTCGGCGCGTTGGGCTTATTCCCTACCCGATCATTTTGTGTCCGTCTCCCATTGGGTTGCCGACAGCATGCGTGAAAAATTAGCCGTGCCTGACGAGAAAATTAGCGTGGTCTATGATGGCATCGCTTTGGATAAGCTGAACAACCAAGCAAGCGGCTCGTTATTTAGGCAACGATTCGATTTACCGGAAAATGTGTTTATCGTAGGTTTAGTAGGTTTACTTATTCCTTGGAAAGGGCAGCAACTATTTATTGATGCGGCTAAAATACTGCAAGACAAAATACCCCGTTTAAAAATGCTGATTGTAGGTGGAACGCCAGACGATTGCATCCCTTACGAACAAGAGCTTAGAGAACGTGTGAGACGGGAATCATTGTCGGATACCGTCAACTTTATCGGCCACGTCAGTGACATGATAGAAGCCTATAAAGCTCTGGATATTGTGGTCTCAGCATCCACTAGCCCCGAACCGTTGGGCACGGTCGTCATCGAAGCGATGGCGTTAGGCCGGCCTTTAATCGTACCAAACCATGGCGGTGGCGCTGAAATGGTTGAAGACAATCAAACCGGACTGCTGTTTAACAGCGGTGACGCGGAGAGTTTGGCAGCCTCTATCCTTAAGTTTTACCGATCCAGCGAGTTGATGAATCTGTTAGCCAGTAATGCCCGGACCAAAGCATTAGCAACTTTCGACGTCCGGCAGCACACAGAAGCGATACAAACCATCTATCAAAAGTATTTATAAAACAGCATTCAAGCAAATTCATGCGCGAGAAAAAAATCAGATTACTTACATTGCTATTTATTGCCTGTATCCGGAATGCGGCAGCCGACTACCCGAAAACCGACGCCGATTATGCATTCCTGCCACCGTACTGCAAGGCGCGCGCATCCGATCAAAAATCGCCTGACTACCAAAGCTGGAACCGAAAGCTCGGAGACGACTTTATTCATATCCACCACTATTGCGCAGGCTTACACACCATGAATTTAGCGTTCAGAACCCATGACGAAGCTGAAAAACAGTCTAAATACCGCATGGCAGTAGGAGATCTTCTATACGTACCGGATCACGCCTCGCCTACTTTTAAGTTAATGCCAAAAATATTTTACGATGTCGGTCAAGCCTACCAATTCATGGGAGAAATCGATGAAGCAATTGCGGCCAACTTAAAGAGTATTTCGCTTGATAAAAACAACTCTTTTCCTTACGCCGCCTTGAGTAGTTTGTATCAAAGAAAAAATATGAAAGCAGAAGCTAAAAGCATTTTAGAAAAAGGTTTGGAACACAACCCCAACTCAAAAATCTTGCTTAAACGCATGAAGAATTTCAAATAATCCCCATCTCTAATTAAAAGCTTAACCGCTACCGATTGGATTATTCAGTTAAAATAAATACCCATGTTACGAATCGCGAAAAATTTATACACCTACAGAGAGCTGATAGCCGCACTCACCTGGAAAAACATCGTTATCCGCTATAAACAAGCATACCTCGGAATTTTATGGGCTGTATTAAAGCCTATTATGCTAATGCTGGTCTTTACGTTGGTTAAAGGTTTTGTGGGCATAGAAACCGGTGGGTTACCTTATCCGCTTATTACGTTTGCGGCACTAATACCTTGGGTATTTTTTCAGGAATCGGTTTCTGAAGGAGTCAATAGCGTCACTTCTAATGCCAATTTGATCAAGAAAATATATTTCCCGCGCGAAGTTTTTCCGTTAACCGCGATGGTTACCAAACTGGTGGAATTAGTTATCAGTTTTGCGATTTTGGCTGTCATGATGATTTATTATCATGTGATGCCCACTTTGCATGCGGCCTGGATACCTGTTTTCGTGCTGTACACCATGATAGTCGCCTTAACAATCAGCTTCTTTGGCGCAGCGATGAATGTATACTACCGCGATATAGCTCAAGCAATACCAATAGCATTATCTTTATTGATGTATGGTTCCCCAGTCATATATCCGTTGAGCTTGGTGCAAAAGAAATTAGTTATAGAACAAGCAGCGGGCGCGTGGTCCAATGATCTGTATTTTTTATACACACTTAATCCTTTAGTGGGCATTATAGATGGATTTCAAAGTGTTTTAATTAGGGCAACCGAGCCCGATTTAAATGTAATTTATCCCGGATTAATTTTGATTTTGGTAATACTGCCGTTCAGCTATTGGTTCTTTAAGCGCGCGGAAAGTTGGTTCGCCGATGTCATATAATATTCGGCAAAAACTTCAAAATTACATTATTAATTAACATATATGGCCATCATAGAAGTCAACCACCTTACCAAAGAATATCAACTCGGTCATCTCATCAGTTTGAAGGAAACAGCTTTAAACGCCTTAAGAAGAATCACCTTCCAACCGGTTAAAGAACGTGAGCTTTTTAAAGCACTTGACGACATCAATTTTCATATCGACGAAGGAGAAGTCGTTGGCATTATCGGCCATAACGGCGCAGGTAAAAGCACCCTACTCAAACACTTGGCCAATATCAGTAACCCAACCAAAGGCGAAGTCATTGTGCGCGGCAGCGTGGCTCCTCTGATCGAAGTGGGTGCAGGCGTGAATCCGGAACTGACGGGACGGGAAAATATTTATCTTAACGGCGCGATCCTAGGCATTCCAAAAAAAATCATCCAAAAGAAATTGGATGAAATCATTGATTTCTCGGAATTGGAACAGTTTATAGATACACCGGTAAAGCGTTATAGCTCCGGGATGACGGTAAAGCTGGGGTTTTCGATAGCCACTACGATGGATGCAGATATATTAATCGTAGATGAGGTGCTAGCGGTTGGTGACTTAGCCTTTCAACGGAAGTGTTTTGATCGAATGGAAGACTTAATAAAACGTCAGAAAAAAACAGTTTTATTAGTCTCACACAACATCCGTCAAATCCAACGACTGTGTAATAGAGTATTGATGCTGGACCACGGCAGAATTGATAAAGAAGGAAACCCTCAAGAAGTTTGCGACTACTTTTATCAAAAAAATGATGAAAAAATAAAAGAAAACATTGATACAAATAAAAAACAAATAGAGAGCAGCGGGGAGGTTTTATTATCTGAAATTTGTTTCGTGGATGCCAACAATTCAATAACTGATTCATTAATATATAATGAGGCACATACCGTACTGTTCACAATTAACGTATTACATGATCTTTATGATGTCACTTTTGGCTTTGGTTTCCATACAACAGACTTTATTTATTTAACCACCCACAACAGCGAAGAACAGTTAAATATTCCTTACCTAAAAATGGGTCAGCACATTATCCGATGTAAAATTAAAAATGTGCCTCTACTTCCAGGAGTGTACTCGATCCGCTTCGGTATAACGTCAGGAGAAGGTGTTAGAACCGTGTTTTATGGCGAGAACCTTAAGCATTTTCAAATAGAAGGCATAGTACCCATAACCATTAAAGATGGATTTATTGCACTTGATGCAGCATGGGAACTTTAAAAATCCACTATCACATAAGACCTTTATAATGAAAAAAAAGCTTTCTTGTCGCATATGCAACTCAACTGAAAATCATGAGGTTTTTATCGGACGAGAAATGATGTTCGGGACTCGAGAAGAATTTGAATATTTCCAATGCGCAGATTGCAAATGCTTGCAAATAACTACCATTCCCGACAATTTAGGTCTATTCTACCCTGAAGAATATTATTCTTTTTTTACTTCACCCAAAAATCAGAAATCCAGATTAATTAGACTCCTCATAAAACAAAGATTTAGAAATGCAATATTTGACAAGGGTTATAAAGTCAATAAAATATTATCGAAATTTGTGAGCATGCCAGACTTACGCATAGACGAAGTATTACCAATTTCTGTAATATTACGTACTTCAGGCATTTCAAACTTTAACGCTAGATTCTTAGATGTAGGCTGTGGCAGTTGGTCTATATGGCTCGAAATGCTATACACTGCGGGCTTTAAAAATCTTTACGGTGTAGATCCTTTTATAAAAAAATGTATAAACCTCAATGGAATAACCATATTAAATACCGAACTTAAAGATATTCAAGGTTATTTTGATTTGATTACGATGCATCATTCGCTTGAACACATACCCAATCAGCGAGAGACGTTAGAACATGCCGCGAATTTACTTACTCCGAATGGCGTAATTCTAATTAGAATACCTACAGTATCATCTTTTGCTTGGCAACACTATAAGACCAACTGGGTCGAGATGGATCCTCCTCGTCATTTATACCTTCATTCAAAAAAAAGTGTTGAATTGTTAGGCGCACAAGCAGGATTACAGCTATATGAAACCATATCCGATAGTCTTGACTTTGAACTTTATGGTAGCGAGCAATACTGTCGAGATATACCTCTGACAGATAAAAAATCATATTGGTCAAACCGTAATAGTACGATTTTCACTTCAAAGGAGCTATTAGATTTCAAGGATATGGCTAGAAACATAAACGCCAATAACACAGCAGGTAGAATGTGTTTTTTCTTTAAGAAGCGCTAAAAAGCATGCCAAAAATAAGTGTTTGTATCCCTACATTCAATGGGGAACGTTATTTAAAAGAAACTTTATCTAGCGTACTAGCCCAAACTTATAAGGACTTTGAAGTGATCGTTGTCGATGATCACTCTAATGATAGTACTTGCAACATTGTAAACAAATTTGTAGCTATCGACTCCCGCGTATTTTTGTATGTTAACGAAAAAAACCAGGGACTGGTAGGAAACTGGAATAGATGTGTCGATATTGCCAAAGGAGAATGGATAAAATTTGTATTCCAAGATGATTTACTTCATCCAGATTGTATCGGAAAAATGATGGCGCATGCCAACAAGTCAAATCAATTCATAGTTTGTCAAAGAGACGTAATATATAATGATTACGATAAAAATAGCTCTAACCTTGCACAGACTATAAATGAACTGCCTTATCTTAAATCCATATTCCCAAACGGCGGATATATAAATCCAGAGACAATCAGGAAGACATCATTGGAATATCCGGATAAAAACTACTTTGGTGAACCAACGGCAACGCTACTCCATCGAGATTTATTTTCAAAATATGGAAAATTTAATCCATTGCTTGCACAATTATGTGATTACGAGTACTGGATACGTGTTGCTAGTAACGAGGGTTTGTTTATTGTTCCCCAGATATTGGCTAGTTTCCGCGTACATAATGACAGCACAACGTCAAAGAACAATGATAACAAATTATTTATCATGGAGTACCTAGATAGATTAGCCGTACGTTACGAAATTTTATTTAATCAACACTTTTCTGGACTTAGGCACCAAGCCAAAAAGTCCAAACCTCAAATTAATTTAAGGAAAGAATTTTACAATCTTATGATCGAAGCGGAATGGTTTGCCAAAGAATTCTCTAACTCTAAAATGGACTTATCATACCCCCTATTAAAAGAGCTTGAGTTTTTCATTTATCAACATCCAAACTTATATAAAACTTTGTTTTTCTGGCGTCGGAAGACATATAAATGGTTGGAAAAGAACGTGTTGTGGCGACTTAGATAAGCTCTTTAAAATATAAATATTTTTTCAAAAATACCTCAAGACATTATAATCTCGTATGAAAACTCAAAGTCCATTAGCGAGTGTTATTTTACCCGTATACAACGGAAAAAAATTCATACGTGACGCAGTTCACTCCATATTAACGCAGAGTCATATTAATTTAGAATTACTAATCGTAGATGACGGTTCTACCGATGAAAGTACTAGTATAATTAAAGAGCTTTCAGAAAAAGACAACAGAATTCGTTTTTTTCAGCAAAAAAACAGCGGAGTCGCTGGAGCGCGCAACCTAGCCTTGCGGGAGGCAAAAGGCGAATACATCGGATTTATTGACCAAGATGATATATGGCTAACCGATAAGCTTGAATCCCAAATCACTTATTTTAAGCAAAACCCTGAAGCTGTTTTCCTCCACGGCAATATTGAATATATTGACGACCAGCTTACCCCGCTTGATAAAAGTCTCTATCCCTGGGAAACCAATGCATCTGGTCATTGTTTTGAACGCTTGTTCGTTTGGAATGCTATTGCTATTCAGACTGTTTGTTTTAAACGAAAATGCATGGAAACGGTTGGTTTTTTACGAGAGGAAGTGCCAGGTGTTGACGATTACGACTACTGGCTTAGGTTTTCGCGCTTTTTTCCTATAGATTATCTTGATAAAACTTTCGCTCTTTATCGTTTTCATGGTGAAAATGAAAGCCATAAGTGGCACTTGCAAGATATAAAACGGGCAAAGGTTTTGGAAGGTATTTTGCAGGATTTTCCAGACATTTATCTAGAAATTGGAAAAACTAGAGTCAACAATCAACTTTCGGCGCTTTATCGAGAAATAGCTATTGAATTTATCAGAAAAAACAACAACAAGGAAGCCCGCACCTATTCGTTTAAAGCTTTTGTTAAAGCCCCCTTCAAATTTGAGAATATTTTTACTCTTTTAATGAGCCTCATACCAAATCAGGTTTTATCGTCTTTACGTTGGTATATTTCCAAAATCAATCCGCCACCAAAATGATTATCAAGCATCAAGTGCAAAAGGTTTTGTTTATTCAGCATGGTGCTACCGTGATGGGGGGCGTCGAGCGCTTGTTATTGCAGATAACGGACTCCTATCGAACAAAAGGCATACAATCAATCGTTGTATTGCCGGAGCAAGGAGAATTAGTTACCCGGTTAAATGCCATAGGCATAGAAACTAGAATTGTGCCGGCCGTTCTATTTCCGGGTGAATACGAACTTGGCATTAATCAATACCTTTCAGGGATCATTGAAAGATCGCAACAAATTTTGCAGATTATCAAGGACGAAGATATTGACATAGTTCACACCCATACAGTCTATCCGTTTGACGGCGCGCTTGCAGCCCATAAAGCCAATATTCCTCATATATGGCACGTACATAGTAATTTTGATATAGACACAACCCCAACGCTATTAAAAGCTTTCCCTCTATCGAACGAGAATGTAATATCTCTTTATGCCAATCTATGCGATACATTGGTCGGAGTGAGCAGTCGTACCTTAAAATTTTTTGAAAAAAGCAAGGACCTCCCTGCTAGAGTCATTTTGAACGCTCTTAATGTCCATGACTTTGATTGTAAAGCTGCAGAAAACCCAGACTCAGATTTGCGCGATATATTAAATATTTCGGAAAATTCCCGCTTGGTTGGTTTTGTTGGCAGAATATGCGAGCAAAAAGATCCTTTAACATTTTTATACGCAGCCAGAATAATTTCTGAAAAATTCCCGCACGTCCATTTTGTAATGATCGGACCTCCTGACGATCATGCATTAACAACCAAATTAAAGGAGACGATTTCAAGTGCCCCCTGTGCCAATCATTTTCATATACTTGGTGAACGGGAAGATATTCCTGCGTTACTGCCACAATTGGACGTAATACTCATCACGTCTATTTTTGAAGGATTGGCGGGTATTTGTCTTGAAGCATTGGCTGCACGTTGCCCCACAGTTTCCACACGATGTGGTGGCTCGGAAGATGTCATTACTGATGGCTTCAATGGGTTTCTAGTAGATATTGGTGATTATCGAGGAATTGCACAGAAAGCAATTGCTATTTTAGAAAATGAAGAGCTATCTAACAATCTAAAAGCTGCTGGTAGAAAGCGAGTTGAAGAAGACTTTTCTTGGGATAGATTTATCGACCAATTTATCGAACTGTACTCTGAATTACAAGAAAGACATCATGACATAGTTAAAACCAACCCAGCTTTGGAATTATGTTTCCATCTTATTGCCAGAAATGCCTCATTAGCACTAAAACTTGATAACCATAATAATAGGATTTCAGAACTTGAAGGATTCTTTAATAGATTGCAAGTTACGACCATCTACCGAGCTATAAAATATATTTATAAAATTCTTGGTGGAAATACTCGATCATAATGGCAAAGGTAGTTGGTGATAACGCTAATATGGCACAATCTTTAGCTCCCTCACCTGTTATCAGCGCGATTATGGCTGTTTACAATACCGAACGGTATTTAACCGAGGCTATTCAAAGCATTCTGTCGCAATCTTTTACGGATTTTGAATTGGTAATTGTCGATGATGGCAGCACCGACGGCAGCCCGGAGATTTTGAGAAATCTCGCCCAACAAGATTCTCGCATCAAACTCATCACTCAAGTCAATGCCGGCATAGGCGCTGCAACACAAAGAGGAATTGTCGAAAGCCAGGGCGAATATATCGCCATTATGGACTCGGACGATATTTCCCTCCCTGATCGACTAAAGCTACAGAAACAGTTCCTCGATCAGCATCCGGACATCGACGCGGTCGGTAGCCAATGGCGAATGTTGCACGCCGACGGTCGAGATATCGGCATCGATACGCACCCGACTGACTCGGAGAGAATTTCGGTGTTGATGTACGCTTTTTTTTCGCTGCATCATCCAACCACGATGATTAGACGACACTCATTGGAAAAAGTGGGCGGATACTCCGTAGACCGCAGTTGCCTGGTGCCTGACTACGACTTATTTATGCGCATGCAATTGGCGGGATGCCGGTTCGCCAATCTGCCGGAAATTTTGTTCATCTGGCGCTTAAATCCGGCCAGCACCACGCACCACAAAGCATGCGCCCAAGCCGCCTCGGTTGCCGATGTTCGAGATACAGGGTTTAAACAACTGCTATTGAACGATCCTCAGCGGGCTGAGACCATAGCAAAATCGATTGTTCAGTCTTTTCCAACCGGCACATGGCAAGACGAGAGAATCAGACAACTACTGCCCGAGCGCGAACCGTCTTTGTTGTATCGCACCTGGCTAAATCTCCCCGACGACACCCAAGAAGATCGTTTAAACAAGGCGTTGGTCTTGTGGTTGAAAAAGCCGGATCAATGTTGTGAATCCTTGCGCGAACAATTGATCGCCAACAATAAGCCTTGGCTGGCGACATTGGTGGACGCATATCGGGGTTACAAGAGGGTAGATCCTGCCCTGTATTGCGATAAACTTGCCATCCGCCCCGACGATCAGATTGCAGTAAGTCTATTTGTCACTTATAGCAGCGCAAACGAAGATTTTAATCAGCGTCTGCACCAAGCGCTCACATTGAAAGCTAAAGCCAAGTTTCCGATTGAAATTATTGTTGTTTCAATCACCCCCGATTGCAGCCTAAAACCTTTTGCTCAGTTACTTTCGATGCATGAATGCATTTTCGATGACGGCGGACTTGCTTGGCATACGGCAATACACACGGCTAGTGGTGCGTATTTCGCGTATCTGGAAGATAACTTTAGATTCAATTTGGATGTACTACTGGAAACTCTGGATAGCCAAATCCAGCATAAAACCCGTATTTCATTTATGGCGGATACCCGGTATTTTACCGACGCATTGGATGAAAATGACCAGCCGGCCCTGGACAATCGATTTCGCCCGGTGTGGACGCGTAGCACTCTGCTGGGAAAAGATCGCGTACGCCTAAGTAATTTCATTCATCACCGCGGCTTGCTAAATAATTTCAATGGCAATTTAAATGAAATTGGATTAGCGGCCGGCAGACTACTGGGTAGATATTTAGCCATTAAAAACGAATTTAATATTATCGATGGAGCTGTTAATTATTTCATCCCCGCAATAGCTTTAAATAGCAACCCATTACCTTTATTTCAACAAACTATTGGCGATTGGTACCTGGATTATGGCATGACAAACTTTCCTGACCTTGTATTCCATGACAATTTGTCAAAGTCTAAAATTGAGCATTATGCTCAAACCCTTTCAACAGCTTGGCTCAACAAAAATTTACATGTATACCCAGGCAATGCATCAACGCTGGAAAGCTTCTACCTCAACCGCGTCAATTTAGCGATCAGAATACCATTATTTAGATACTTACTCGCACACAACAAGAAAACTTATTTACTCACCTTTTGGCGGAACAAGGCTTATCTAAATGCAGCGCTGGCTTTATTTTATTGTGTGTATCAGGCCATAGTCATTCGTTTTTTTTCTCCGCACAAAAAATGAAAACTCTACATATTTTCCATAATAGTGATTTAAAAAACGGGGTTGATAAAACCACCTGTACATTGATGGTTGCATTGAAAAAACTGGGCGTCGAACCTATCGCGGTGGTGCCCAAAGTTGGTAATGTCACTGAATATTTGCAGTCTCAAGCGATTCGTTACTGGCTGGTCCCATATTCCTGCTGCGTAAGCCGAACAGAGCGTGCGCAATTTAAGTTTTACGGAGATTCTTTCTCCCAGTTGGAAAGTTTAATTACGTTGATACGCCAGGAAAATCCCGACATTATTCATATTAACACTGGTCATTTACTACATGCCGGTATTGCCGCCGCGCGTCAAAGAATTCCTGCCATTTGGCATATTCATGCTCCATTTGCGGAAGACTTGTCCCGTTATGAATCCAGCGTTGGCGTCGGCGGCTATATTCACCTATTAAAACAATTGAGCAGCCGCATCATCGGCGTATCCGCGGACGTTGGTAAATCGCTATCGGAACATTTGCCGCCAGACAGAATAAATACCCTCTACAACGGCATCGACATTGAAGAATTGCGTAGTTCTGCCAAGGCATCTTCAACCGATATTCGCGCGGAATTGGGACTTTCCGCAGATGCAAAATTGGTAATCGGCGTGGGTCGCATCTCCGCGCAAAAGGATTTTGCGGCCTTTGCCAGAGTAGCCGCCAAGATCGTTCCGCTTAAATCCGAGTGCTATTTCGTTATCGCCGGCCCAAAACAGGAGACGGAGGCTGTCCGCTTGTTGGAAGACGAATTAGAACGTGGCCAATTAAACAACAAGTTATTTATACTCGGACCGCGAGATGACATTGCCGCCCTGCTGGCACAAAGCTCTATATTTCTCTCCACGGCAATTTTTGAAGGCCAGGGCATTGCCGCGCTGGAGGCAATGGCTTTGGGTACGCCACCCGTAGCGATGGCGTGTTCCGGACTGCGCGAATGCATCGTTAACGGACACGACGGCATTTTGGTAGAACCGGGGGATGAAAGTTCCGCCGCCACAGCCATTTTGCACCTGCTGGACGACCCGAAATTCTCTCGAAAACTCACCGCCAACGCCTGCATCTCTGTGGCTGACAAATTTTCCAGCCACGAATACGCCAAGCAATTTCTGAGCATCGCCAACGCTGCGTTGGCATACGGCCCAGCGGCGATTTCTGATCAAGAACTTGATCTGCTATCGGGATTATTGGGACAAATCAATAATGCCCATCTGCGTTTGCTAGGCTTTGAACAGCAAACCTTAAATCAACGCATAAAAGGCATTCTCTGGGAATGGCGCCAACAGCTAAAGGCAATATTCCAATAAAAGCTCGAATTGCCACAATTTCATTTAAAATGAATTTCGCACAATCAACTGCCTGATTCAGGCGAATCCAGCATGCGACAAACTACTGATATATCTCAAGCTAAACCACTCATTTCCGTGATTATGCCTTGCTATAACTCGGCACATATCATTGAAAAAACCATCGCCAATCTGTATCAACAAACTTTCGACAATTTTGAATTGGTAGTGGTTGACGACGGCTCCTTGGATAACTCGCTAGAGGTTTTGCAGAAAATAACAGAGCTATATAAAAATATAAAAATTATTTCCCAACAGAATAAAGGCCCCGGTCCTGCCCGCAATAGAGGATTAGGAGCCGCATCAGGAGAATTCATCGCCTTTCTGGACTCCGACGACAGTTGGCACCCTGAGTTTCTGGCAAAGCTTCATCATAAACTTAAAGAGAATCCGAATTGCGTGCTGGCATACTGCGGCTGGCAAAATATTGGGCTCAATGCCGAACAATGCCAACCTTATATTCCGCCTGATTATGAAGAAAATGATAAGTTTGCCGTTTTGTTGCACAGTTGCCCTTGGCCAATTCACGCCGCGTTGACGCGCAAATTTGCCATCGATCAAGTTGGAGGTTTTAACGAACACTGGCTAACCGCGGAAGATTTCGATATGTGGATTAGGATTGCAATGTTCGCCAATATTGTCCGCGTTCCTGAAGTACTGGCTTATTATCATCATCAACAAGGCGAACAAATTTCCAGCAACAGACTTAGGGCAATACTAAATCATTGGGGCGTACAAAAAGGCTTACTGCACGACTTTCCAGAAATATCGCAAACCCTGGGTAAAGCTAAAACCGATCTTTTGACAAAAGGCCAGTTATTGCAAAGAGCTTATGAGTTTTATTGGAAAAACGATTTACCTAGCGCGCATCATTTATTTAGAAAAGCCTTGGGGATGGGGTATTTTGGTACGAACGACTTAAAATATATTCTACCCAGCTTACTGCCTCTAACGCTTTACCGGGCTCTAATAAAAAAAATACGGAGTTAAGATCCCATTAGCCAGCGTTGATAACTTTCAAGCCGACAAAGATTAATCTTGAGCCCAACATCCTTATTTCGCTTCCCATTCCAGGCTATGGGTACCCAATGCGAGATCCAATTGATTTCCGCTGAGCATAAACAGGCCAAGCGTATTGCCGATATCGTAATAGCCGACGTGCAACGCTTAGAGGGCTTGTATTCCCGCTATAAACCCGACAGTCTGCTATCAAGGATTAATAAGGCGGCAGCCAAAGGCGGTCACATTACAGTCGATGCCGAAACTGCTGGATTACTGAATTATGCCGCAACCTGTTATCAACAAAGCGACGGCCTGTTCGACATCACTTCCGGAATTTTACGGCAGGCTTGGCGTTTCGAGTCCGGCCAGTTGCCGGATGAACAACTGATTAAAACACTATTGAAAAAAGTCGGATGGCACAAGCTACGCTGGCAGGCACCGCTATTGGAGTTTCCGCTGGCCGGCATGGAGCTGGATTTTGGCGGTATCGTCAAAGAATATGCCGTAGACAGGGCTGCGGTAATTGCGCAGAATGCCGGCGCTCGCCACGGCCTTATCAACCTGGGCGGCGACATCAAACTGATAGGCCCAAGACCGGATGGCGCGGCCTGGCAAGTGGGCATCCATCACCCCCGCCAAAGGCAGGCATTAGCAAGTACTTTGGCACTACATAACGGCGCAGTCGCCAGCAGTGGGGACTATGAGCGTTGCATTATCGTCAACGGCCAGCGCTACGGACACATTCTTAATCCCAAAACAGGCTGGCCGGTTCGGCATTTGGCATCTGTCAGCGTCGTCGGCGAATTCTGCGTAGTGGCCGGCAGCGCGTCAACCATCGCCATGCTCAAGGAAGAACAAGGCCCAAGCTGGCTGGAACAGTTGGAATTGCCGTACTTGTGGATAGACGTACACGGCAATTCCGGAGGCTCGTTAGCCAATCGCATCTAGACAGCAACACGCCGAATTTTTTCCCGTTACCGATGTGGCGCAAACTGAATGCGCCAAAAAATACGGCATATCCCCTGCCATTGCGGCATAAGCCGCAAAACCGGTACTTAGGCATTACTCATACCCTCGACAGGCCCCGCCGAATGTGGATTGATTATTGGCACATCTATTGCTTTATCTAAAAAATAAAGCACTATTTTGTTGCCTGCCCCATCCAAGCAATTTGCGGGGTATCAACTACAGCCCCCAACCCATTCAAGATTTTAAGAACGCGCTAAAAATGCCCTTTCTTTGGATGAGGGATAGAGTGCTTTTACCAGTCGTTAACAAGCTGCCACGGATGGCGGCGCCTTATGAATCGGCAAACCGGGAGACCTAGCGACGCAATTACAAGAAAAAATCAGAAATAAAAATAGCGCGGTAGTTGTTAGCTATACCGCGAGATGGAGAACCCGATAAGCCCAGCCGCGCTGAATCGCTGCTGAGCTCCAGCACTTGGATAATTAGAGTAAATGTTTGATGGCTTGTCGTTCTTCTTTTAACTCTACTTCGTTTTGACGTAATCTTGCCAAGCTGAACTCGTTAAGATCCAAACCCTTTACGATGCCGATTTGTCCATCCACCACCGTTACCGGGAAGGAATAAACCAATCCTTCCTCAACGCCATAGCTACCGTCGGATGCCACCGCCATACTCACCCAGTCTCCCGGATCGGTACCGAAGGCCCAGACCCGCATATGCTCAATCGCCGCATGCGCCGCAGACGCCGCGCTGGACTGGCCGCGTACCTTGATAATTTCAGTACCTCGGTACTGAACAGTGGGGATAAATTCATCAACAAACCAGGATTGCTCAACCAAAGACAACACATCCATGCCCTTGACTTTGGCATGATGTAAATCAGGATATTGAGTGCAGGAATGGTTACCCCAAACCGCCACATTTTTTACGTCCCTGCTCAGCACCCCGCATTTCTCGGCCACCTGGCTTATCGCGCGTTTATGATCGAGCATGGTCATCGCCGTAAAACACTCCGGCGCTAAATCCGGTGCATTGTTGATGGCAATCAGCGCATTGGTATTAGCCGGATTGCCGGTCACTAACACCTTGACATTCCGGCTGGCTACCTCATTCAGCGCCCGGCCTTGGGTGATAAAAATCTGCGCGTTATCCAATAACAAATCGCTACGCAACATCCCTGGTCCGCGCGGTTTTGCACCCACCAAAAATGCATAATCGACGTTATCGAACGCCACTTTCGGATCGTCGGTAATGATGATTTTGTTGATCAACGGAAACGCACAGTCATTCAATTCCATCACCACGCCTTGTAACTGCTTCATAGCCGGTGGAATTTCCAACAGACGCAGCACGATAGGCTGATCAAGTCCCAGCAGTTCCCCGGACGCCAAATGAAATAACAAGGAATAACTAATCTGACCAGCTGCACCTGTTACAGCAATATCAACGGGCGTTTTCATCTGCGTTCCTCTTTAATGATTGGATTCTTCCACACCCGACCCAACGGCAGGCTTTTCCAATATGACATAAAGTTTTTGAGCAAACAATCACTAATTCCAGCTTGCCAAAACCGGTTTGGATTCTGCGGCGAGGTAAATATTATTCTGTATAATGCCGTCGGCTAACCTTCTCCCACCAGGCCACCATTTTTATATCAGGTAGCTTAATGAAAAAATTGTTATTCCAGTTCGACACCGATACCCATCCCTCGGCTTTCGATACCGTAGTCGCTTACGACGGCGGCGCGGACCATGTCATTGGTTACGGCAACATTACCCCCGATAACGTCGGTGGCCTGGTTGACGGCACGATCTTTACTCGCGCACCCAAGGACAAAAAAAATACTGCGATTTTTATCGGCGGCAGCAATATCGAGGCTGGCCAGCGCTTACTGATAGCGGTGCAGAAGCATTTTTTTCCCGGCTTCCAAGTCTCAGTGATGCTGGACAGTAACGGCAGCAATACCACAGCCGCCGCCGCCGTTGCCAAACTGGGCAGCAGCGCTAGCCTGGCCGGCAAAAAAGCCGTGGTTCTGGCCGGCACCGGCCCGGTCGGGCAACGCGCGGCCGCGATGATGGCACTGGAAGGCGCGCAAGTCAGTATCACGTCCCGACACATATTTAACGCGGAAAAAGCCTGCTTCGCGATGAAGGAGCGTTTCGGCGTAGATCTAACACCGGTAGAAGCAGCCGATTACGACAGTCGCGCCGCCGCTATCCAAGACGCCAACATCGTGTTAGCTACCGGTGCTGCCGGCGTCCAATTATTAAAGCCGGAACATTGGCAAAACAATCCGCATCTGCAATTGATGGCAGACGCCAACGCCACGCCGCCGGTCGGAATCGGCGGTACGGATGTACTGGATCGCGGCGAACAGCGGCACGGCAAAATCGTCTGGGGCGCCATCGGCTTCGGCGCGTTAAAACTGGCCTTGCACCGCGCCTGTATCACCAAACTATTTGAAAGCAACAAGCAGGTGTTCGACGCGGAAATTATCTTCGCACTCGCTAAAGCCATGGCTTAAGGTCCTGCCGGATCGATATGCCCACCAGAGAGCCAAGTTTACGCGAACACGCAACCGCCATTTTTCAAGCGGGTGTGGCGGCGGCCAACCCCTATATTGCCGTCAAACACTTTCTGAACGCCGATAGCGAACTATTACATATCGGCTCGCCACAAACCGGCTACCGCAGCGGCGACTGGCGATGCATTCATCTAATATCATTCGGCAAAGCCGCTTGCGCAATGGCGGATGCGGCGCAAGCGATTATTCCCGAGTCTTGGCTTGCCGCTAAAGGCATTGTCGTGACTAATTACGACAACATTGATGTCGTAGAAAATTGCCAGGTATTCGGTGCCGGCCATCCGCTGCCGGACGCTGCCGGTTTGCACGCCGCAAAGACCATCGCTAATCGTTTAAGCAGTGCGCAATCCGGGGAACTGGTGTTAGTGCTGATTTCCGGCGGCGGCTCGGCATTGCTGCCCTACCCGGTCGCCGGCATCAATCTGGCGGATAAAATCGCCACCACCCGTTTATTGCTGGCCTGTGGCGCAACCATCAACCAAATCAATTGCGTCCGTAAACATTTATCCCAGCTCAAAGGCGGCGGCCTTGCCCGACTTGCCGCACCCGCCGATTTGCATGCACTGATTCTATCCGACGTATTGGATAACGATTTAAGCGCCATTGCCAGTGGCCCCAGCGTGCCAGATGATACGACTTTCGGAGATGCCGTCGCGGTACTCAAATCCTTCGGCATTTGGCAGCAAATACCGCTTAGCGTCCAAAAGCATTTAGACGAAGGCGTGCAAGGCTTACAAATCGAAACCCCGAAAAGCGGTGACCCGCTCTTCCAACATAGCAGCCACACCTTGGTGGGCAGCAATTCCACCAGCGTAGATGCCGCAGCGAATGCCGCAGCCGACTTAGGTTACCAAACCCAAATTTACAGCAAGCAGCTATGCGGCGAAGCGCGTTTGGTTGCCGAGCAACTGGTGCAGCACGCACTTTCCATTTCGGCGGACATAGCTCAACCTACCGCCCTTGTCGCCGGCGGCGAAACCACCGTTACCTTGAAAGGAACCGGCAAAGGTGGTCGCAATCAGGAAATGGCTCTCGCCTTTGCGCTAGCCGCGGAAAAATATGGTCTGAATAACGCGTGGACGTTTTTAAGCGGCGGCACTGACGGGCGCGACGGCCCCACCGATGCCGCCGGCGGCATCGTGGATAACGACAGTTTGCAGCGCATACGTGACGCGGCTCTCGACCCAGACGCCATGCTGAACGATAATAACGCCTATCCGGCCCTCAAAGCCGCTAACGATTTACTGCTGAGCGGCGCGACCGGCACCAATGTCGCCGATTTGCAAATTCTGCTGCTGCATCCCAACGCATAACCCGAACTTACTTTAGGAGACCCCATGTTTAGCGAATCGATGACCATCAAAGGCTTTGATGACGAACTATTTCAAGCGATGGAACAAGAACGCCAACGCCAGGAAGACCATATCGAACTGATCGCCTCGGAAAACTATGCCAGCCCCCGGGTTCTGGAAGCGCAGGGCACCGTACTGACCAATAAATACGCGGAAGGTTATCCGGAAAAACGCTATTACGGCGGTTGCGAATATGTTGACATCGTCGAGCAATTAGCGATCGATCGCGCCAAAGAACTGTTCGGTGCCGATTTTGCCAATGTGCAGCCGCATTCCGGTTCACAAGCCAATATGGCGGTGTTCATGTCGCTAATCCAACCCGGCGACACCATCCTGGGCTTGAGCCTCGCCGACGGAGGCCATTTAACCCACGGTGCGAAACCCAACTTTTCCGGCAAAATCTACAACGCCATCCAGTACGGCTTGAACAAAGACACCGGCGAAATCGATTACGAGCAAGTCGAAGCACTGGCTTTGGAGCACAAACCCAAACTCATCATCGCAGGGTTCTCGGCGTATTCGCGCATTTGGGACTGGCAACGCTTCCGCGACATCGCCGATAAGGTAGGCGCTTATCTGGTGGTGGACATGGCCCATGTCGCCGGCTTGGTTGCCGCTGGTTTGTACCCCAACCCCCTGCCAATTGCCGACGTGGTCACCAGCACCACCCACAAATCCCTGCGCGGCCCTCGCGGCGGCTTGATTTTGTGCAAAAGCAATCCAGACCTGGAAAAAAAGATCAACTCCAACATTTTTCCCGGCATTCAAGGTGGACCGCTGATGCACGTCATCGCCGCCAAGGCCGTAGCGTTTAAAGAAGCCCTGACTCCGGAATTTAAAACCTACCAACAACAAGTGGTGAAAAACGCCCGAGCCATGGCCGAAGTGTTTGTCAAACGCGGCTTTGACGTGGTCTCCGGCGGCACCGACAACCATTTGATGCTGGTGTCATTAATCCCCAAAGGCATCACCGGCAAGGCCGCCGACGCCGCCTTGGGCCGAGCGCACATCACCGTCAACAAAAACGCCGTTCCCAACGACCCGCAATCGCCTTTCGTCACCAGTGGCATCCGCGTTGGCACCCCTGCCCCCACCTCGCGCGGCTTCAAGGAAGACGAAGTTCGCCAAGTGGCGGAATGGATGTGCGATGTGATGGATAATCTGGAGGATGAGAGTGTGATTGATGCGGTTAGGGAGAAAGTGCATTTGTTGTGTGCTAGGTTTCCGGTTTATTCGGCTGGGTAAGATTATGTGTCGCTATCGCGACAGGTGTTTTTAAGTCGGGTCTCGGCCCGACAGCAGAGATACTTTCGCTACGAAAACCATCCTTGGTTTTCGCCCTGCGGGCCAGCCTGCCGGCTGTTCAAATTCGTTCCGTACGAATTTGTGCTTGTCCAAAGAAAAGTATCCAAAAGAAAAGACACCCGAATGCCGCTTGTTTCCTGCGCTCCGAAGCTTTTGAACGGGGTCGCCGAAAGGGGCTCCCTGCCCCTTCGGCAACGCGATGCATCCCTGCATCGCCCCTAGCGGGCTGCTCACTCGGTACATCCATGTACCTCGCCCTTCGGGTGCTGCGCATGCAAATCGGCTATCCTGCCGATTTGTCCGTCCAAAAGCTCCGGTGCTCGGCGCCGCATAGGGGAATCAACACCGTCCCGACTGTGAAAGATTTTGGGGGATTGTTCAGAATTTTGATGTAGCTCCGAATAGTGAAGCGTATTCGGAGGAACGAGAGATTTAGTTTGAACATACGCCCGATTACGCTGTGCTAATCGGTATCTACAAGCTCTCAAGCTGCAACGTTGTTTATGGAGGAATTATGAAAAAGGCCTTGGTTTTTACATTAACTGCACTTGTTACAGCTTGTTCCGCAACCGATATGCGCCCTCGCCTGGAACAATCGATTGTAGATGTTCCGAAAACTCAGTTTTCCACCGCAAAAACTGTGGAAGAGATTAGGAGTTTGCGCCCACAGGCAACTGTCCCATTAAAAATCGCCGTAGTACCAGCAAACCGCCGTAGATCGGAAATTTCAAAAGAGGAGCAAGAGGCTATAAAGTCGTGGGGCGAAAAATTTAAGACTTTAGGCTTTGTTAAAAGCTTTGAAATCGTCCCTCATTCCTTAATATCAAATTGCGGCTATCAAAGCGAAGGCGGATGCTTCTCCAACGAATCTCGCCTAGCCGGCGCAAGAATGGGAGCCGATGCCGTCTTGTTTATTAACGATAATACGGATACTGATTCATACGTAAACCCATTAAGCGTATTGAATATATCCATCGTCGGAATGTGGCTGGCTCCGGGACATCACCGAGACTCGTATTCCATATACGAGGCGTCCCTTTTGGACATCAACAATGGCTATTTATACGGATTTGCGCAAGATAGTGGCGAGTACAAAGCAATTCGCCCATATATGTACGCGAACCGGAACACCGGGCAGAACGAAGCTCGGTTAGAAGCGTTAAACAAAGTTTTTCAAAAACTTTATGCGGCAGCCGAAGAGCAGATGAACAAAGATACAAATTTGAACAGATAGTTCTCAGTGACCCGTCAGGTAAGAAGCGAAGCCTATGGCTCAATCAGCAACGCCGTAAGTTGAAATTGGTAGGGCGTCAAATAGGCGTAGCCGTATTGCGCCGTATGTTGGCCTTTAATCATTCGGCGCATTACGCTATCGCTTATACGCCCTACCAAGCTTCGTAAATAATAAGCCGCGGATTTGGCGGGGGGGGGGGAGCTCCCGTATGCCGCGCCGAGCACCGGAGCTTTTATCGAGATCAGCCCGAAGGGGCACCGCATGGATGCGGTGCGTCGGCAGAGGGGCTGGGAAGCCCCTTCTGCCGACCCTCGATAAAAGCTCCGGAGCGCAGGATCAAAGCGGCATCCGGGTGGCGTTTCTTTTGGTGACTTTTCTTTGGCCAAACAAAGAAAAGTTACTCGGCTGTCGGGCCGAGACCCGACATTCAAAAAACCTTCGCGTTAGCGACACATAACCCCGACGACCTGCATTATCAAGAATGATGCACCCGCTCCGGCACAATCACCCCATCCTCCATATACAACACCCGATCCATCCTTGCCGCCAAATCCGGATCATGCGTCACCACCAAAAAGCTCACCTGCAATTCCTGGTTTAACTCCAGCATCAGCTGATAAATCTGCTCGGCAGTTTTGCTGTCCAAATTACCGGTCGGCTCGTCGGCCAAAACACACTTGGGCTGATTGATCAAAGCCCGAGCCACGGCTGCACGCTGCCGTTCACCGCCGGACAATTCGCCGGGCTTATGCAGCATGCGGTGTCCCAGGCCGACGCGTTTGAGCAATTCGGCGGCTTGTTGCTGGGCTTGCTTGATCGATTGATTGCCGATCAACAGCGGCATGGCGACGTTTTCCAGAATGGTAAATTCGCCCAGCAGATGATGAAATTGGTAGATAAAACCCAGTGAGCGATTGCGTAGTTGGCTGAGTTTGCCGGCGCTAATCTTATGCAAATCGGCGCCATCCAGCATCACCGAGCCGGAGCTGGGTTTTTCCAGACCGCCTAACAGATGCAGCAAGGTGCTTTTCCCGGAACCGGACGCGCCCATAATGGCGACGCGTTGACCGGCTTGAATCGCCAGATCGACGCCCCGCAACACTTCGACGTTAAGGTCACCCTGCGCGTAACGCTTGGTTAACTGCTGGCATTGCAAGACGATGGCATTATTCATAACGCAACACCTCGGCCGGATTGATACGCGCCGCCTGCCAAGCTGGATACAGTGTCGCCAGCAAGGACAGTAAAAACGCCACACAGGCTATCCAGTACACATCGGTCCAAATCAGTTTTGACGGCACTTCGCTGATGTAATACACATCGGCTGCCATAAACTGCACGCCAAAGGCTTTTTCGATGGCCGGCACGATGGTTTCCACATTCAAAGCCAGCAACACGCCGCCAACCGTACCAAGTAAGGTGCCTATGCTGCCGATGATGCAGCCCAGAACAATAAAAATGCCCATGACCGAACCGTTGGATAAACCCTGAGTTTTCAGAATGGCGATGTCACCGCGCTTGTCGGTGACCACCATTACCAGCGTGGAAACGATGTTAAACGCCGCCACCGCGACGATCAGCAACAAGATGATGAACATCGCCCGCTTTTCGGTTTGCACGGCGCGGAAAAAATTACTGTGAGCCTTGGTCCAGTCGCTAACCCGAAACTCATCACCCAGCGTGTCAGCCAAGCCTTGCGTGATGCGCGGGGCGTTGAATAAATCATCAAGCTTCAAACGCAAACCGGATACGGCTTGCTCCAAGCGGAACAATTTGCCGGCATCATCGAGATGCATCAGCGCCATGTTGCGGTCGTATTCGTACATGCCAACTTTGAACACGCCCACCACGGTGAAGCGTTTCATGCGCGGCATGATACCAGCAGGCGTGGAGTTAATTTGCGGGGTGATGATGGTGACTTTATCGCCCATCATGACGCCCAAGTAACTGGCCAACTCGGCACCCAAGACAATGCCGAATTCGCCCGGGACCAAATCGTTCAAACTACCGAACATCATTTTGTTGGCGACTTCCGATACTTTGGCTTCGTATTCGGGCAGCACGCCTTGCAGCAACGTGCCGCTGACTTGGCGGTCGGCATTGACCATGACTTGACCGTGAATAAACGGTGCCGCGCCCTCTACATGCGGCATGCTGCGCGTACGCTGCTCCAAGGCTTGCCAATCGTCGAGCTGACCGTAGCGGCCCGTAATGGTGCTGTGGGCGGTCATACCGAGAATGCGTTCGCGCAATTCCGCTTCGAAACCGTTCATCACCGACAGCACGGTAATCAAGGCGGTTACACCCAGGGCGATACCAAGCACGGAGGTTAAGGTGATGAACGAGATAAATTGAGTGCGTTTTTTGGCGCGGGTATAGCGTAACCCGATATACAGGATGAGAGGTTTAAACATGCTCAGGCTTTTGGGGGTTTACAAGCGGCGCAGTAGCCGTAAAGATATAGACTGTGATCGGTAAGCGTGTAACCCAGTCTCAGGGCAATTTCCGATTGGCGCTTTTCTATGACGTCATCGGTAAATTCGTCGACTTTTCCACACTTCATGCAGACTACATGATCGTGGTGACCGCCGCTATTCAGTTCGAATATCGAGTTGCCGCCCTCAAAATGGTGACGATTTACCAAGCCAGCAGCTTCAAACTGAGTCAGCACACGATAGACGGTCGCCAAGCCGATTTCTTCGCCTTCAGCTAGCAAGATTTTGTACACCTTTTCGGCCGACAAATGTCTGTCATCCTGCTGTTTTTCCAGAATCTCCAGAATTTTGATTCTGGGCAAGGTCACCTTTAAGCCCGCATTACGCAAATCCTGAGTTTCCACAAGCCCGCCTCCTTTAAACCGAT